>Ga0163150_10006586_pt1 | contig 14110 bp, 13 predicted proteins | sample OliLakLV19P2IB_FD_148628 | JGI IMG/M metagenome (GOLD analysis project Ga0163150, IMG submission 148628) | Freshwater microbial mat bacterial communities from Lake Vanda, McMurdo Dry Valleys, Antarctica - Oligotrophic Lake LV.19.P2.IB | ecosystem: Environmental > Aquatic > Freshwater > Lake >...
GCTATTGGCCGGCGGCATCGTGCTGATCGTGGCCGGCGCAAGGCAGCAGGAAGTCGCGCCCGTGCTCCTCGGCGTGACCACCCTGGTCGTGTGGGTGTTCCTGCTGCCGGGCTTCTTCATCGTCGAGCCCAACCTGAGCCGGGCCCTCGTTCTCTTCGGCAAGTACCGCGGCACGGTGCGGCCGGCGGGTTTCTACTGGACGAATCCGTTCACCGCGAAGAAGAAGATCTCGGCGCGGGCCCACAACTTGAACGGCAAGACGCTCAAGGTGAACGACCTGCTCGGCAACCCGATCGAGATCGCGGTGATCGTCGTGTGGCAGGTGCGGGACAGCGCGCAAGCCCTCTTCGACGTCGAGGACTACCTGGCCTTCGTCGAGACGCAGGCCGAATCGTCCTTGCGCATGGTCGCTGCTCGCCACCCCTACGACGACGGGCAGGCGATCGACGTGCACACGACCCTGCGCGGCAGCGCCGACGAGGTCGCGGTGGAGCTCCAGAAGGAGCTGCAGCTGCGGCTGATCATCGCCGGCATCGACGTGATCGAAGCGCGCCTGAGCCACCTGGCCTACGCGCCCGAGATCGCCGCGGCGATGCTCCAGCGGCAACAGGCCGGCGCGATCATCGCGGCGCGCATGCTGATCGTCGACGGCGCGGTGAGCATCGTCGAGATGGCGCTGGAGAAGCTGAGCCGCAGCGGATCCGTTCAGCTCGACGACGAGCGCAAGGCCACGCTGACCGGCAACCTGCTGGTCGTCCTGTGCGGCCAATCCGCCGCGCAGCCGGTGCTCAACACGGGCAGCCTCTACAACTGACCGCAGCGTATGGCCGAACGACGCGAACGCCCGCCTGAAGAACGCGACCCGCCGGACGAGGCGGGTCGCAAGGCGTTCCTCTTGCGCCTCAGCCCGGAGCTTCACGGCGAATTGCGCGGGTGGGCGAACCAGGAGCTGCGTTCGCTGAACGCGCACATCGAGTGGCTCCTGCGCGAGGCCGTGCGCAAGCGGCGCGGGCGGTAGGCGGTCGCGCGCTACCAATAGCGCTCGAAGTGCAGGTTTCCGGGCTCGCGGATCTTGTCGAGCAGGAACCCGCGCGCCTCGAGCCGCGCGCGCACGTCCTCGATCATCGCCGGGTTGCCGCACAAGAGGGCGTGCGTGCCCGCGGACACGAGCGGCTCGCCGCTGGCTTGCGTGAACGCGCTCTCCTCGAGCACGACCTGCACGTGACCGCGCAGCCCGGGCCATGCGTTGGACTCCGGCTCGCGCGAGAGGACCGGCACGTAGCGCACGGTCGGGTCCGCCGCGGCCACCGCGCGCAGCTCGGCGTCGTAGACGAGGTCGTTGCCAGCGCGTGAGCCCCACACGATCGTCAGCTTGCGCCAGCGGCCCGTGCCGCGGTAGTGGCGCAGCATCGACACGAACGGCGCGATCCCGGTCCCCGTCGCGAACGCGACGACGTGCTGTCCCGGCGGCACGCGCTCGAGCGTGAAATGGCCCTTGGGCACGTCGTCGCACCACACGCGGTCGCCCTCGGCCAGGTGGAACAGCCGCGGGGTGAGCAGGCCGCCCGGGACGACCGCCAGGAACAGCTCGTACGCCATGCGCTGCGCGGGCGAGCTGGCGATCGAGTACGAGCGCTTGATCCAGCGCACGCGCCCGGGAGGTGCATCGGGATCGGGAGGCTTCGGCCAGCCGACCTGGATGAACTGGCCCGGCTCGAAGGTCTGCACGGTCCCCGCATCCGGTGCGATCCACAGGACACGCACGTGGTCGCTCGGATCCTGACGGCGCAGGACGCGCGCATTCCAGGGGATCTCGGCGCCGGCGGTCACGATGAGGCGCCCGGTGCGACGCGCGTCACGCGACCGCGCCGAGGTCGGACGAGGAAGAGGGCGAGAAGCCGCATGTGGCGAGCCGGCTAGCATAGCGGGCTCGACGCGCGCTCCAGCCCTTCTTGAAGACACCGCTCCCCATCGACGTCGTGCTGCCGGGCTCGTCGCCGCTCTGCGCGCGAGCCCGTGCGCCGTGCTCGAAGCGCCCACCGGCGCGGGCAAGACGACGCGCGTGCCGCCGGCCCTCCTCGACGCGGGGCTGGCTGGCGCGGGCTCCGTCCTGATGCTCGAGCCGCGCCGTCTCGCAGCGCGTGCCGCAGCGCGGCGCATCGCTTCCGAACGCGGATCGGAGGTCGGCGGCGAGATCGGCTACCACGTGCGCTTCGACCGCAAGGCCGGCGCGCGTACGCGGATCCTCGTGGTCACCGAGGGGCTGCTCGTGCGCTACCTGCAGGACGATCCGTTCCTGTCGGGCGTGGGGGTCGTCGTGTTCGACGAGTTCCACGAGCGCAGCCTGCACGTCGACCTGGCGCTCGCGCTCGTGCGCCGCGTGCAGCAGGAAGCACGGCCCGACCTGCGCATCGTGGTCATGTCGGCCACGCTGCGCGCTGCGCGGATCGCGGCCTGGCTGGGTGGCGCGCCGGTCGTGTCGAGCCAGGGCCGCGTGTTCCCGGTCGACGTGCGCTACCTCGATCGCGAGCCCGACCGCTTCGTGGATCGTGAAGTCGCGGCCGGCGTCGAGCGCGCGCTGGCGGAGACGGACGGCGACGTGCTGGCGTTCCTGCCCGGTGTGGGGGAGATCCGGCGCACGCGCGAAGCGCTCGCCGTGATGGCTCAGCGCCGCGGCGTGCGGTTGCACGAGCTGTACGGCGACCTGCCGGCGGATGAGCAGGACGCCGTTCTGCGCCCGGGCCCGCAGCGCAAGGTGATCCTGGCTACGAACGTGGCCGCGACGTCGGTGACCGTCGAGGGCGTCGCGGCCGTCGTCGATTCGGGCCTCGCGCGGCGATCGCGTTTCGATGCCGGCGTCGGGCTCGACCGGCTGGAGCTCGTGCGCATCTCGCGCTCATCCGCGGACCAGCGCGCGGGCCGCGCCGGCCGCACGCGATCCGGCGTGTGCCTGCGCTTGTGGACCGAAGGCACGCAGCGCTCGATGCAGGACGAGGACGAGCCCGAGATCCGTCGCGTCGATCTGGCCGGTCCCGTGCTGCAGCTCCTGGCGTTCGGCGAGCGCGATCCGCGCGCGTTCCCGTGGTTCGAGGCTCCGCCCGCGGCCGCGCTGGACAGCGCGCTCGCGCTGCTCGAGCGCCTGGGTGCGCTCGACGCGCGCGGCATCACGGACGGGGGCCGCGTGCTGGCGCGCTTCGGCGCCCACCCGCGGCTCGCGCGGCTCCTCGTCGAAGGGCACCGGCGCGGCGCGGCGTTCGATGCGGCGCTGGCAGCGGCGATGCTGCAGGAACGCGACCCTTTCCTGCGCTCGCCCGCGCAGCGTGGCGCGCGTCGGTCCGACAGCGACGTCGTCGACCGTGTGCGCGCGCTGCGCGCGTTCGCGCGCGGCGGTTCGTCGCCCTCCGCGCCGGGCGAGCTCAACCAATCGGCCGCGCGGTTCGTGCTGCGCGCGGCCGAGGAGCTGCGCCGCGACGCCGCGCGCGCGCTGGGCGAGCCCGCGCGCGACGAGCACGACGAGGAGACCACGATGCGCGCGCTCGTCGCCGCGTGGCCCGACCGCCTCGCGCGTCGCCGCGAACCCGGCTCGCGGCGCGGCGTGATGGAAGGCGGCCGCGGCGTGCGGCTGGCCGAGGAGAGCGGCGTCGTCGACCATGATCTGTTCGTGTGCGTCGAGATGGACGGCGGAGAACGCGGCGAGCGCGCCGAAGCGCTCGTGCGGCAGGCCTCCGCGGTCGAGCGCGCCTGGCTCGACCCGCAGCACATGCGCGAGGAATCCGGCGTGCGCTTCGACGCCGCGACGGGTCGCGTGCGCGCGACGCGGCGCACGACGTGGAACGGCCTCGTGCTGGACGAGGTGGAGACCGGTCAGGCGTCCGAGGAGCAGGTCGCACGCGCGCTAGCCGACGCAGCGGCCGAGGACCTGCCGCGTTTCCTGCCGCTCGACGATCCCGAGACGGCGACGTTCCTGGCGCGCGTGCGCAGTTTGCGCGGCTGGATCCCGGAGCTCCGCCTGCCCGAGTTCGGCGACGACGAGCTGCGCGCGCTGTTGCCGGAGTTCGCGCGCGGATGCCGCTCGCTGGCCGACTTGAAGCGGAAAGACCTCGCAGCGTTCCTGCTCGAGCAGCTCCCGTGGGATCAGCGCCGGGCGCTCGACCAGGACGCGCCCGAGCGCCTCGCCGTGCCGAGCGGCAACCAGATCCGTCTCGAGTACGAACCGGGCCGACCGCCCGTGCTGGCCGCGCGTATCCAGGAGCTGTTCGGCCTGGCCGAGACGCCGCGCGTCGCGCGCGGCCGCGTGCGCGTCGTCGTGCACCTGCTCGCGCCGAACGGTCGACCGCAACAGGTGACCGACGACCTGGCCAGCTTCTGGTCGAACGCGTACTTCGAGGTGCGCAAGGACCTGCGCGCGCGCTACCCGCGGCACGCCTGGCCCGAAGATCCGTGGAACGCGCCGCCCGAACGGCGGCCGCGCCGTCGTTCCTAGCGGATCACAGTGGTGAGCCACCGGCCGAGAGCCTGTAGCTCCTCGAGGCACACCGTGTGGTCCATCGGGTACTCGTGGTACTCGACGGAGCAGCCGAGCTGCTGCAGGCGGTCGCGCAGCTCGCGCCCGCGCGAGACCGGGACGACGCGGTCGAGCGTGCCGTGCGCGGCGAACACGGGCAGGCCGCGGTTGGCGGACATCGACTGGACTTCCAGCGTCACGTTGCGCGCGAGGTAGGTCGAGAGCGCGATCGCGCCGGCCAGGGGCTTCTCGTGGCGCAGCGCGACGTACGTCGCGAGCGCGCCGCCCTGGCTGAAACCGCCGATCACGATGTTGTTCGACGGCACGCCGCGCTCGATCTCCCGCTCGACGAAGCCGCGCACGAGCGTGTCGGCGCTCTTCAGTCCATCGAGGTCGGTCGCTTCCGCGCGGCGCAGGTCGTCGGCGGCGATGTCGAACCAGGCCCGCATGCGTTGCCCGCCCGCGAAGCCGACGGCGCGCTCGGCCGCGTGCGGCAGGATCCAGCGCAGGCCTAGCTGCGGGTCGATGCCGGTGTGCGACATCGCCGGCGCGAGGTCGTGGCCGTCCGCGCCGAGACCGTGCAGCAGGATCACGCTCGCGCGGGCTTTGCCGCGCGGCTCGATGACGACGGCGTCCGGGTGACCCTCGCTGTGCGTTTTTCCGACTGCCATGGAGTCCGGGATCCTAACGCGCCGCCGGGCCCGCGCGCCCGCAGTCTCGCGCCCGTGACGCGGGGACGCGATACTCTGCGCGATCCTCCGGCTCCGCTGCGGAGCCCAGGGTCCGCACAGCCTTTCGCCTCGCCGCACTTCTCGTGATCCCTCACATCTCGCTCGCGCTCGTGGCGCTGCTCGGCGCACTCTCGACCACCCAGAAGGTCCGCTTCGACCCCACGCGCGACCTGCCCGGGTACGAGACGGTGCGCGCCTCGCCCGACAAGGATGACTACCCGCTCGAGTCGTTCGAGACGCTCGTGGGCAACGAAATGCAGCCCGAGGAGCTCGCGGCCGTGCGCAAGCGCTGGGAGGAGGAGCGCGCCGCCGTCGGGCTGACTGCGCTGGGGCTCTGATGGAAGCGCACGATCCGGGTCACGGGCCTGCCCCCAAACCGCAGCGGTTGCGCATCCAGGTTGCGCGCGGCATCTGGGCCACGTGGGTCCTGATCGGGCTGAACGTCGCTGCGTACGGCTGGATGATGACCCTGGGGGCGGACCTCTTCGCCGTCACCAACGCGGTCGCCTTCGAAGCCGGCGCGAACTACGGCCCGGCCGTCTTCCTCGGCGGAGAATGGTGGCGGCTCGTCGCCAGCACGTTCCTGCACGGCGGCCTGCTCCACCTGGCGTTCAACATGTGGGGCCTGCGCGTGCTGGGCCCGTTCGTCGAGTCGGTCCTGGGTGCGACGGCCTTCCTGATCCTGTACCTCGTCTCCGGCGTCGGAGCGTCGCTGGTCAGCATCGCCGCGCACCCTGACGGGCTGTCGCTGGGGGCGTCGGGCGCGATCTTCGCGCTGCTGGGCGCGCACGTGGCGTTCTTCCTGAGGCACCGGCGCGAGATGCCGGACGAGATCTTTCGCGGCCAGATGACCAGCATCGGCTCGCTGATTGCGATCAACATCGCGCTCGGGCTCTCGATGCCGCAGGTCGACAACGCGGCGCACGTGGGCGGGCTCCTGATGGGCTTCGCCGGAGGCTTCCTCCTCGATCGGCCGCTCCTGCTGGAGCCGCGCATGACGGCGCGGCGCTGGCTGGGGGCGACGGCGTTCGTGCTTCTGCTCGTGCCGCTACTGTTCCTGCCGCTGGCGCTGGCCGTGGTGCGCGGCCAGGGCTGATCCGCGCGCACGAAGCGCCAGCGAGGCGCGTCGAGCCAGCAGGTCCAGCCCGGGCAATGGCTTGCGACCGCGAGCTGCTTCGCGCGTGGACGTTCGCGACGCGCGCGCTAGGGTTCGCCCCCCGCCGTGCAGAAGATCCTCCAGACGCTCAACGCGGAACAACGCGCGGCCGTGACCACCACGGAAGGGCCCTTGCTGGTCCTGGCCGGCGCCGGCTCGGGGAAGACGCGCGTCATCACGGTGCGCATCGCGTACCTGCTGCACCGCGGCGTCGCGCCCGAGAGCGTCCTGGCGATGACGTTCACGAACAAGGCCGCGACCGAGATGCGCGAGCGCGTCGGCGGACTGGTCGGGGCGCAGCGCGCCGAGGACCTGACGGTCGGCACGTTCCACGCGTTCTGCGTGCGGCTCCTGCGCGCGCGCGCGGGCGAGGCCGGTCTGTCGCCCACGTTCACGATCTGCGACGCGGCCGACCAGCAGTCGGCGTTGCGCGGCGCGCTGCGCGAGCTGCGCGTGCCCGAAGCCTCCATGACGCCGGGGGCATTGCACGCGCGCATCTCGCTGATGAAGAACAAGGGCCTCAGCGCCGATGCGTTCCTGGAGAAGGCCGGCGACGCGCAGGACGAGCTCGTAGGCCGTGCCTGGAAGCGCTACGACGAGCACCTGACCCGATCGCGCACGGTGGACTTCGACGACCTCTTGCTGCGTTCCGTGAAGCTCCTGCGCGAGCACCCGCCCGCGCGCGAGGCGCTCGAGCAGCGCTTCCGGTACGTGCTCGTGGACGAGTACCAGGACACGAACGGCCCGCAGTACGACATCGTGCGCGCGATCGCCGGCGGTCACAGGAACCTGTGCGTGGTCGGCGACGACGACCAGTCGATCTACGGCTGGCGCGGCGCCGACGTGCGCAAGATCCTGGCCTTCGACTCCGACTTCCACGGCGCGAAGGTCGTGCGACTGGAGACGAACTACCGCTCCTCGAAGGAGATCCTGGACGCCGCGAACCGTGTGATCGGCCACAACCCCGGACGCCTGGGCAAGACGCTGCGCGCCGCGCTGGGCTCGGGCGAGCCGATCGCGACGCTGCGCATGGAGGACGAGATCGCCGAATCCGATCACGTCGCGCGCGAGATCGCCGAGCTCGTGCGCGTGAAGCGCAACCGCTGGTCGGACTTCGCGATCCTGTTCCGCACGCAGACGCAGCCGCGTCCGTTCGAGCAGCAGCTGCGCGCGCGCAACGTGCCCTACGTGCTGACGGGCGGCATGTCGTTCTTCGATCGCAAGGAAGTGCGCGATGTACTCTCCTATCTGCGGCTGGCGCAGAACCCGCGCGACGAGGTCTCGCTGCTGCGCATCGTGAATGCGCCCCCGCGCGGCGTCGGCAAGTCGACCGTCGAGCGCATCGTCGCGTTCGCGACGCAGCAGGGGATCTCGGCCGGTGAAGCGTTCGCGCGAGCAGGCGAGGTCGAGGGCGTGCCCGAAACAGCCAAGGACGCCGTGCACGCGCTGCTGGAGAAGCTGGCGCGCTTCGGCGCGGAGGAGCCCCACGGCAACCTGGTGGCCTGGGTGCGACGACTCGTCGAGGCCGTCGACTACCGCGCGGAGGTCGACCGCTGCTATCCGGATCCCAAGAGCTCCGAGGAACGCTGGGCCAGCGTGGTCGAGGTGTTCGACCTGGCCGAGAACTACGTGCGCCGCACACGCAAGCCGTCGCTCGCGGCGTTCCTGGAGGCGCTGACCCTCTCGGCCGACGGCGACCGTGCCGACGACAAGAAGGAGAAGCGCGACGCGGTCGCCCTGATGACGATCCACGCCGCCAAGGGCCTCGAGTTCCAGCGCGTGTACCTCGTCGGCGTCGAGGAGGGGATCCTGCCGCACCAACGCAGCGTCGTGGAGGACGGCGTCGAGGAGGAGCGGCGCCTGATGTACGTCGCGATCACGCGCGCACAGCGCCACCTGACCGTGTCGTGCACGAAGACGCGCTCGAAGTACGGCACGCGGATCGAGAGCCAGCCTTCGCGCTTCTTCTACGAGATGCTGGGCGAGAAGCCGCCGAAGGGCTGGATCGCGTGCGACGAGCGCTCGGCCGCGGACAAGAAGGCCGACGTTGCGTCACCGAAACCCGCTCCCAAGAAGCGCAAGAAGAAGGCCCCGAGCGGCCCGCCGCGCAGCACGCGGCGTGGCGTTTGAGCCGCTCTCGATTCCTGGTCGGCGAAATCGAGGATGGTCATCATGCGACTGGTGTCGAGCGTGCTCCCAATTTGAGCCGCATTCACGCACGATGCGCAAGTCCATCGCGTAATGCGGTAGTCGCGTAGTGCGTGTCGTGCCCCGCGTATTGGAGTCGCCCGTGTGGCCCCGAAGTGTTCGCGGTGGTCGACTTGAGCGGCCAGTCCGCGCTCAACTGGATGCCCCGGTCTCGGAGGTGGCCCAGTGCTGACTCGACCATTTCTCGATCGCGTGAGCTTTGCTTGTCCATTGTGCTGGACTGTCCATTCTGGATGGACAGGCGTCGTCACGTGGACAAGAACCGCATTCTGGGGCCAGGGAATGCGGTTCGGAACTACCGGGAGAGGCCGTGGCCTCGCACCTCGCAGCAGGGCCGCGGACCCCGGATTGTTCGAAACGCCGAGTCGCTCGGGCGCGGAGATCAGGAACATCCCTCGCCCGATCGCCTTCGCGAAGAACTCCCCATGAGGCTCGTTGCACCACGCCTCGTCCTGTCCGCTCCTGACGCTCGGCGCTACGACCAGGGCGCGAAGCTCGCCGCGGGGCGGCGGCCGACGCGCGCGCCGCGTCGGCGGCGGCGACGTTGAATCCCGGGATCGGCGCAGCCGATGGTGATCGCCGGCACGCGCCGCGGCGTGCGAGCAACCCGGGCGAAGGTGTCTGACACCGTTGTCTACGGCGACAGGCGGCGCAGCTTCCAGCCTTGCGGACCGCGCAGGTACTCGAGACGGTCGTGCAGGCGGTTCGGGCGTCCTTGCCAGAACTCCGTCGAGCTCGGTGCGAGCACGAAGCCGCCCCAGTGCGGCGGCAGCGGGGGATCGGAGCCCATCTCGCGCTCGAGCGACCGCACGCGCGCCTCGAGGTCCTCGCGGCTCTCGATCTCGCTCGACTGGTGGCTGGCCCACGCGCCGATGCGGCTGCCCAGCGGTCGCGAGCGGAAGTATTCGCGGCTCTCGTCCGCGCTGACGCGCTCCGCGCGGCCTTCGATGCGCACCTGGCGCTCGAGCTCGGGCCAGAAGACGCACAACGCGGCGCGCGGGTTCTCGGCCAGGTCGCGCCCCTTGCGGCTGCGATAGTCGGTGTAGAACGCGAAGCCGCGCGCGTCGACGCCCTTGATCAGCACGACGCGCGCGGACGGTGCGCCCTCGCGGCTCGCGGTCGCGAGCGTTGCCGCGGTCGGCTCCAGCACTTGCGCGCGCATCGCCTCGTCGAACCAGCGCTGGAACTGCGCGATCGGATCGGGATCGACGTGGCTCTCGTCCAGCGACGCCAGCGCGTACTCGCGGCGGATGTCCGCCAGGCTCATCGGCTCAGCACCTCGTGCGCGAGCGCGATGCGGTCCGCCTCGACGCCGTCCGCGGCGAGGTCCAAGTCGCCGTCTTCGTCCCGCGCGCCGCGCCAGATCTTGAAGCCGCCCGTGAATTCCTGGCCGATACGCCACCCGCCGTAGACGAGCCGCGGTTGCGCGCCGTCGCGCACGCCCTCGTACCAGACCGCGTGCGCGTCGACGTACTGCTTGTGCCACCACACGCGCACGCCGTCCGGCTCGAACGCGCCGTGGATCGTGAAGCGCCCGATGTCGTCCGTGCCTTCGCCGCGGACCGTCGCCGCGCTGAACATGAGGTCGAGGCGCATCGCGTGACGCCGTGCGCTGCCGGCGTGCACGTAGAAGCCGCGCCACGCGCCGCTGGCCGTCGGGTCGAAGCCGGCCTCTCCCTGCACGTCAGACCTCCACCAGGGCGCGCGCCCGCAGCTGGCCGCACGCGCCGTCGACGTCCTGCCCCGCGGAGCGCCGCAGCTTCGCGAGGATCCCCCGCTGGTGCAGCCACTGCGACATGGCGCGCATGCGGCTCACGTCGGGGCGTGAGTAGGGCGCGCCGTCGATCGCGTTCCAGGGAATGAAGTTGACGACGCCGTAGCGGCCGCCGATCAGCCGCTCGATCCCCGCCAGCTCGTCGTCGCCGTCGTTCACGCCGGCGAGCAGCGTCCACTGGTATTGCGTCGGGATGCCGCTCGACAGGGCGTACTCCTGGGCCAGCTCGACCAGCTCGTCCGGATCGATGTCGGGCGCGCGCGGCAGGAGCCGGCGGCGCAGCGCGGCGTCCGTCGTGTGCAGCGAGAGAGCCAGCGCGGGCTTCAGCGCACTGTCGCGCAGCCGCTCGAACAGCCTCCGGTCGCCGACGGTCGAGATGACCATGTCCTTGCGGCCCAAGGCGCCGTACGCGGCCAGCGCGCCGATCGCGTCCATCACGCGCTCGAGGTTGTGCGCCGGCTCGCCCATCCCCATGAAGACGACGCGCTTCACCGGCCCGCGGCGGCGAGAAAGCGAAACCTGCGCAGCGATCTCGGCGCTCTCCATCTGGCGCACGAGACCTTCGCGGCCCGTCATGCAGAACGTGCAGCCGACGGCGCAGCCCACTTGCGAGCTGATGCACAGCGACGCGCTCGGCAGGCGCACGGTCTCGACCGAGCGGCCGTCGGACAGGCGCACGAGCAGTCGCTCGGATCCGTCCGCGCCCGGGTGCACGGAATCGACGTGCGCCAGTCGGTCCCATTCCGCCGTGAGCGCCGGGATCGCGCGCTGAAGCGTCGCGGGCAAGGCCGCGTCGCCGCGCGACGCGCGCGCGTCGAGCGCGCGGCCGCCGAGCCAGTTGGCCAGCACGCGCCGCGCGTGCACCGGCTTCGCTCCCAACGAGCGCAAGCGTTCTTGCAGGGACTCCACGCGCTCAGTCTAGCGGCCTGCGCCGCCGCGCGGCTCCGCGCGACATCTGCCGGATCGGAGAGGCCGAACGATCGTCTGCTCTCGGCCTCTCAACCCGGGATCTGACGTCCGACCCAGACGCCCAGCGCGCCGGCTGCGAGGCAGGTCGCGACCATCGCCAGCACGTAGCCTCCGGCTGCGAGCGGGCCGCTGCGTGCGAACAGGTTCAGCGTCTCCTGGTTGAACGACGAGTACGTCGTGAAGCCGCCCAGCACGCCGATCGCGAGGAAGGCCTGCGCCTCCGTGCCGATCGGACGATGCGCGGCGTATCCGGCCAGCATCCCGAGCGCGAACGAGCCCAACACGTTGACGAGGAACGTGGCCCACGGGAACCCGGCCTGGTCCCACGGGCCGAGCCAGCGTCCGATCCCGAAGCGCGCCAGGGACCCCAGACCACCCCCGAGGAACACGGCCACGGCCGCGCTCATTTGGCCTGATGCGGGATCCGCGGCCCGATCTTGATCCGCGCCTTGGCGTCGATGCGCGCGTCGCCGCGGCCGCGCAGCGCGAGCGCTTTCGCTTCGCCGAAGGAATCGGCGCGCAGCGCGTGCTCGATCAGCGCGTCGTAGGTCGCGGCGGTCGGATCGAAGCCGATCAGCGCGTCGGCCAGGAGCGTGGCCTCTCCCAGCCGTTTCAGCGCGACGAGCACCTCGTAGTCGCGTGCCGTGTCTTCGCGCAGTGTCTGCAGCGTTCGCCGCGCGACGTTCTCCGCACCCGGCGCGGCGGCGAGCTCGGCCGCGCGGGCCGCCTGACGGGACTCGAACGCCACCCGCGTGTCGGTCACGACCGACGCGAGGTCGGCGTAGCGCTTGTCGGTGTAGAAGACGTCGCGCAGGAGCGTCACGAGCCGCGCGCGCCATGGCCCGGCGCGCTCGGCCTGCGGTCCCTCGACGTGCACCAGCGCGTCGTACGTCCACACCAGGCGCGCGTCGAGCGTGGCGGCCTTGCACAGGCCCAGCCAGCGCTCGAACTCCTCGTCGGTCGCTTCCGCCTTCTGGACGCGCTGCTCGAGCGTCGAGGCCAACCCGCCGATCGCGTCCATCGCCTTGGGGTAGATGCGGCCCATCCGCACGATCTCGTCGAACGCGGCCTGGCCCTCCGTCCCGCCCAGCGCGTGAACAGCCAGGTACTCGCTCAGCGCATCCTCGAGGAGCGCGCGGTCCGCGAGGATGTCCGCGTAGCGCAACCGCAGCTCGGGATCCGCTTCACGCCCCTTGCGGCGTTTCTGCAACCGCTCGAGCGGATCGCCGCCCTTGATGATCTCGTCGCCTTCCGCCCGCAGCCCTTTCGAGTCGCGCGCGCCGATGATGCGGTCGAGCTCGGTGCCCTTGGCGTCGACGAACAGGAACGTCGGCATCGTGCGCACACGGTGGCGTTGCACCATCTCGGCCTCCAGGACCGGATCGAGCTGGATCGCGACGACCTTCTCGTCCATCCACTGCCGCAGGTGCCGCTCCGTGAGCGTCGTGGTCGCGAGCTTCTGGCCTTCCTTCGACGTGCCGCAGAAGACGATCAGGATCGGACGCCGCTCGATCCGCGCGGCCGTCTGGGCGGCCTCGTAGGCCAGGGGCCGCACGCCCACGGGTTGCCCGGGCTTCTGGGTTTCGGCTCCGAACGCGAGGGCGGCGGCGAGTAAGACTGGGGACAGGCAGGCCATCGCGTCGATGGAGGCAGGATACCCTTCCCGGGACCACTCGTGACCGCCCCATGCTGACGCTCCTCCTGGCCCTGATTCCGTCCGTTTCCGCGCCCCCGCCCTTCGTCGTGCCCATGACCGACGTCCAGGTGCGCATCGAGCTGCCCGACTGGAAAGAGGACGGGGAGATCCTCGCGCGACTGCGCAAGAACGGCGGCGAGCACGTCCTGACCGCCGGCGAGATCGGCTCGAACGCGATCCGGGTCACGATCGTGGGCGGCCCGTCGCGGAACAAGACCGGCGCCGAGTGCCGCCAGGGTCTGCTGGGCGGCCGCCTGACGGGCATGTCCCAGATCGAGATCGAGGGCTACGCGGCGGCCGAGACGATCCGTCAGCTCAACCCGCCCTTCCACGAGATCGACCGACACATCTTCCTCGTGACCGGCGGCGCGATGGTGCACGTCCAGGTCATCGCGCTGGAAGGCGACGGCCCGGAGAAGTTCGGGCCCGAGCGCTTTGCTGCGCTGGCGCGGAGCGCGCAGTTCGTCGTCGTGCGGCGCACGAGCTGGGACGATCTGCCGCCGCGCTACGTCGAGCTGTCGCGCGCCGCCTGCGCGCGCCCCGACGGTTTGGCCTGGTTGCACGAGCAGGCCGCGGCGAAGGAAGCCGGCTGGATCGAGAAGCTCGTCGCCGTGGAGCACGCGCACGCTGCGCGCTCCGGCGAAGCCTGGGTCGCCGAGCTGGGCGAAAAGGTGCGCGCCGAGCTCGCCGCCAAGACGCAGCGCACGCGCGCTGAGGACGCCGGTCTGTTCCTGGCGCTGGACGGCCTGGGACTTTCGGCCCTGCGCGCCGGATCCGTCGAACAGGCCGAGACGCACCTGCGTGCGGCCCTGGTCGCGGCCGAAACGTTCGGCTCGCGCGCCGTCGCGGGCGTGACGGCCGACCTGGCCCTGGCGCGAGCCGTCGCGTCGGACGTGGAGGGCACCGCGAAGCTCTTGACCGAGGCCTACGCCAAGGACCCGTCGCTGCGCGGTCGCATGATCTTCGATCCAGTGTTCGACCCGCTGCGCAACGACCCGCGTGTCGGCGCGCTGCTGCGCCCGGATTTCATGCCGAAAGCGCAGCGCAGCCTGGGTCACTGAGCTACTACTTC
>Ga0163150_10006588_pt1 | contig 14109 bp, 7 predicted proteins | sample OliLakLV19P2IB_FD_148628 | JGI IMG/M metagenome (GOLD analysis project Ga0163150, IMG submission 148628) | Freshwater microbial mat bacterial communities from Lake Vanda, McMurdo Dry Valleys, Antarctica - Oligotrophic Lake LV.19.P2.IB | ecosystem: Environmental > Aquatic > Freshwater > Lake >...
AATTGGAGCTTGAGGACTTGCACGCGCGGATCGTAGGGGGGCAACTCGCCTTCGACCACCACCGGCATTGCGAGCGAAGCAGCCGTGTCTTCGATCGCGGCCACCAACTCCAAATAGTCCTCGATGGCGGTCAGCGGCGGAAGAAATATATGTAGTTTACCGGCGCGCGGCTCGATGCACATCGCCGTTCGCACGACCCACGGCGCCGACTCGCCAATTTCAGGCATCCGCTCGCGCAGCGAAACTCGCTCGGGCTCGCGTGACGCCGATCCGTTGCTTTTGACTCCAGCTGCCACCGCGCCGCGCGGTTGAAATCGCTCTGGAACGGGCAGCGAGGCAAACTCGCTCATGGGGTCGCGCGCATGTAGATATGGATACTCGGCTGGCGCAACCCAGGGCAAACTTGCCACCGGCAGACGCAGCCCGATCGGCGAATCACCCGGAATCAGCACCAGGTGTTTGCCGCGCAGCATCCACAGGCTGCTCTCCCAAACCATCTCAACGCCGTCCGTCCCTCGTTGTAACGGCAGCACGAAACCGACCGGTTCGCTCAAACCTCGATCGAACACGCGTCGCAAGCGCGTACGTTCTTCGGCATCTTTGAGTTTGCTGTCGGCCGGATCGACGTTGACCGGCAGTTGACCTTCGCGGCGAAGAAAGTAGACCGGATCCTCGAACGCCGGAACAGCAAACCCAGGATCAACGGCCAGTCGCTCGGCGAGCAGTTCCAGAAATCGTTCGGCGTCGTCGATCGTGTGGCCGAAGTCCTGGTCGCAACCGGCGATCAAAGCGGGATTGCGCCAAATCGGGTGGCCGTCTTTGCGCCAATAGCAGGCCAGCGCCCAGCGCGGAAGCTGCTCGCCGGGATACCATTTGCCTTGGCCAAAGTGCAACAGCCCGCCGGGCGCAAATCGCTCGCGCAGCTTGCGAATCAGCGTTTCCGACAGGCGCCGCTTGTCGGGACCGACCGCGGCAATGTTCCATTCGGGGCCGTCCATGTCGTCGATCGACACAAAGGTCGGCTCGCCGCCCATGGTCAGGCGCACGTCCTGATCTTTCAATTGTTTGTCGACTTCGTGGCCCACTGCCTGAATGCGCGACCACTGCCCCTCGGTGTATGGCTTAGTGACGCGCGGATCTTCGTGGATCCGCGAAACGCGCATCAGATGTTCGAACTCGGCTTTGCACGGCTCCATTCCGCCGCTGACCGGCGCGGCCGAAAGGGGCTCGGTGGCGGTCGCCAAGGGAATATGACCTTCACCCGCAAACAAACCGCTGGTGGGATCGAGGCCGACCCAACCCGCGCCGGGCAAATACACCTCGCACCAGGCATGTAGATCGGTGAAATCCCGCTCCGCTCCCGCTGGGCCTTCGAGCGGCTTGACGTCGGGTTTGAGTTGAATCAAATAGCCGGAAACAAATCGCGACGCGATTCCTAAGTGCCGCAAGATCTGCACCAACAGCCAGGCCGAATCGCGGCACGAACCGCGGCCCAGCGTCAGTGTCTCTTCCGGCGTCTGAACGCCCGGCTCAAGCCGAATCCCATATTCAATTTCCTGGCTCAATCGCTGGTTCATGCGCACGAGAAAATCAATCGTGCGAACTTTCGTGCGATCGACCGATTCCAGCCAGGCGCGCAAGCGGGGGCCGGGCTCTTCGCGAATCAGAAACGGCGCGATATCTCGAGTCAGCCAGGGCTCGTATTGAAACGGATAATTCTCCCCCTCGGGCTCGAGGAAGAAATCGAACGGATTGATCACCGTCATTTCGGCAATCAAATCGACCACGATGCGAAAGTGGCTGACTTTTTCTGGAAAGGTGATGCGCGCCAAAAAGTTGGCCTGTGGATCCTGCTGCCAGTTGAGAAAGTGGCCGCTCGGTTCGATATTCAGCGAATAGCTGACCACGGGCGTCCGCGCGTGAGGCGCCGGCCGGAGCCGTACGATTTGCGGCCCCAGCGTGATGGGACGTTCATATCGATAGTGGGTCTCGTGATACAGTGCGACTCGAATGGCCATGGTTGAACGCTTTCTAGCAGAACCGGAACAGGACAATGCAGCCCGACGACGCAAGGCATCGCTGGAACAAGTTGCGGGCAAACCCAGGACGGCGACGATCTTAGGGAATCCAACCGACGTGCGAAGATGCGTTTGAGGCATCATCCGCGATAAGTTGTCGGTGGGTGTGGGCATCCTGCCGGGGCGCTGGCGAGAGGCCAGTGCCATCAGCCGCCAGACAAGGGTAGCTTACATTCTAGCTTAAATTCGGCTCATGTCGCTGCTCGTGCCACCGGCCGCCGGGACATAGGACTTCAAGACGTAGTCGCGTACCATCCGGTCCGAGCTGAATCGCCAACCCAGCGTGCGCATGGCGCGTTTCATACGCGAGACCCAGTTGCGGGGCACGCCGTCGCGATCACGATCGTAGTACAGCGGCACGACTTCATTGCGGACGACATCCAATAGCGCCTGGCGATCGCGACTGTCGTGTAGCTCGGTCGACGTATGCGTTTCGCCCTGGCCGATGGTGAACCCGTTGCGGCCATCGTAGGCTTCGGCCCACCAGCCGTCGAGGATCGACAGGTTCAACCCGCCGTTGAGCACCACTTTCATACCGCTGGTGCCCGAGGCCTCCAACGGGCGGCGCGGGTTGTTGAGCCACACGTCGACGCCTTGCACAAGGTGTCGCGCGACATTAATATCGTAATCCTCGACGAACACGATCTTGCCGATGAATCGCGGGTCGCGGCTGAGTTGGGCGATCTCCTGAAGCACGTGCTTGCCGGGGGTATCCTGCGGATGTGCTTTGCCGGCAAACACAAGTTGCAGCGAAACCTGCGGGTTGTTGACGAACTCCATCAATTGTTCGAGGTCCTGCATGATCAGGTTCGCACGCTTATACGTGGCAAATCGCCGGGCAAAGCCGATCGTCAGCGTGTCCAGGCTAAGGGCCCGGCGACATTGAGCGATCACATCGGCCGATTCGCCTCGGCGTTCCGCCTGAAACACGGCGCGCCTTCGCGCGAAGTCGAGCAAGCGCGCCTTGAGCGTTTGATGAGTCTCCCACAGCTCGCCGTCATCGACCGAGGCTACTGCTTCGAGGCCTGCCGGGTCTCCCAACCGTTGTGCCCAGTCGGTTCCCAGCCGCCGTTCGAACAGCTCCTGCATTTGCGGAGCGAGCCACGACATCACGTGGACGCCGTTGGTAATGTGACCGATTGGTACGCCGTCCTGGCCTCGGCCGGGCCACAAGCATTGCCACATGCTGCGCGAAACGTCGCCATGCAGCGACGAGACCGCGTTGGCACGCCGCGAAACTTTGAGGGCCAGCACGGTCATGGTAAAGGCTTCGTGGTGGTTGTCGGGGTCGATGCGGCCCAGCGCCATCAAAAAGTGATGATCCATGCCCATCGATTCGCGCAGCGGACCCAGATGCTCTTCGATCAGATCGGACGAAAATCGATCGTGGCCGGCGGGAACCGGCGTGTGCGTCGTAAAGACGGTACGGCCGGCAACGCGTCGCATCGCTTCGTCGACCGTGGTTCCTTCACGCTCCATGCACTGCCGCATCAATTCGAGCACGGCGAACGCACTGTGCCCTTCGTTCAGATGCACCACGCCTGGCGAAATGCCCAGCGCCTCCAAAGCGCGCACGCCGCCGACGCCCAGCAGCAATTCCTGGCGAATTCGCGTCCTCGTGTTACCTCCGTAGAGTCGGGCGGTCAGCTCGCGATCTTCCGGTTCATTGCCGGGCACGTCCGAATCGAGCAAGTACAAGATGTTCCGGCCGACTGTCAGTTTCCAAACCCGGGCCGAAACGAAACCCGTGCGCGTTTCAATCGAGATCGTCAGCGGTTCGCCATCAGGGCCCGTCGCCGGCTGAATCGGGATGTCGCCGCTGTTGAGATCCAAATAGTCTTCTTGCTGCCAGCCGGCCATGTCGAGCCGCTGCCGGAAGTAACCCTGGTCGTAGTAGAGGCCGATGCCAACCAAGGGAATTCCCAAGTCCGAAGCGCTCTTGATGTGGTCGCCCGAAAGAATTCCAAGCCCGCCGGAGTAAATCGGAACCGACTCATGCAGTCCAAACTCGGCAGAAAAGTAGGCCACGGGTCGCGCCCATAATACGCCGGCATTGCGGGCGCCCCAAGTATTGTCGGTTTCCAAATACTCTCGCATCCGCCGATAGGCGTAGTTGATTCGACTGTGCAGCACCAACTGCCGGCACCGCTGCTCCAAATAGTCGATCGACATGCTGCGCAACAACAAAATCGGATTGTGATCGCACTCGCGCCAGCGGACGGGGTCTAGCTCGCGAAACAGAATGTTGGCTTCCCGATCCCAGCACCACCACATATTTTGAGCTAGCGCCCGCAAGCGCTCGTACGCGGGCGCAACGAAATGTTCGAGCGCCCGCAGTTCGCTGACCAAGGGGCTCAATTGGGCCGTGGCGGCCACGAGCATGCTGGCTTCGCCGCCAGAAAACTCGCGCGGCTCGGCAGTCTGAACAACCAGCACTCCCTGCAAGGCGCCACGATCGACCAAGGGCACGCCGAACAAGGTGTGGTACAGTTCTTCACCGGCTTCCGGGAAGAATTTGAATCGCGGATGTGTGGCCGCATTAGTGAATGCCTGCGGTCGCATCTCCTCGGCAATCAGGCCGACGAGCCCCTCGTTGGATCGCATCCGAACGCGGCCGATCGCCCCAGGTCGCAAGCCTACCGAGGCAGCGAGCACCAGATGTTTACGATCCGGCTCCAGCAGATAGACCGAACAGACGTCGGTTCCAAATCGCTCACGTATCAGTCCAACAATGTTTTGCAGTGACTCGGTAGGTCGTCCGTTGGTGGCCAGGACCTGCCCGATCTCCTCCAGAGTAACCAACAGCGAACGTTCCGATGAAACCAGCGATTCAATCATGGGAGCACCTTCTGCCGCGGCAATTCACCGCCGTTGGGATCACGAAGCCGCTCGCGAACCGCAGGCCCGGTCGTCTGGCACTTGCTTCGCTCGTCCAGAACTGGCCCCCGCTCGCTAGAACTGGCCCCGCTTACTAGACTTGGCCCCGCTTACTAGACCTGGGATTGTCCGGCTCGAAACACTCGGAGCCGCGGCGCGCAACTACAGCGCGGCGTGTCAGACGGTCGTTCGGCTAAAGCAACCAACGTGCCGGAGTGGACAATTCCTAGCCAACCGGACGCAATAGCCTTGTCGGTGCCGCGAAAACGGCCCTTGGCGACGACTAGCAACCCCTTGGAGGGGAAGGCAACGAACTGGCAGTGCCGGTTCTTTGGGCGAAGAGTGCTAGAAAGTTAAGACTCTCTATCGCTTGAGCGGGCCGAAAATTCGCACCACCCGAGGGCAAGCGTCGGCTGAGACAACGCTGCAATCGACCGAGAGATCCCAGACGCTGCCGGGCTGGGGCACGACGCCAAGTGCGGCTAGCGACCTACTTCAGGATGCATTGGTGCAGACAAGGCATAGCGGTTCCCGGCCGCGGGTAGGTTCGAAGATTGAACACCAGGTGGCCCGGCGGGTTCACGCACATCTTATAGGGCAGCAGCAAGACGTTCTCCGCGAATTTTACGCCGCAAATGACCGGCTGCAAATACGGCGCACGGGTCTGACCATAGTACACCAAGGGCACATCTTCGAAGTACAACGGGCCGTGCAAGACCGCGGGCGGCTCCCATTGAAACGAAACGGACGAATCCGTGCGGGCATAGGCAAAGGGATCGACCGTTCCACTCTCCAGCAAGTTCGATCGGTCCGCTGGCATCGGCCCTTGGGAAGGCCGGATGTTGATGCCGAGTTCATCGAGCGGCCTCATTCCACTCCGATCCAGTGCCACCACGGCAGGGTCAAGTGCGGGCGCAGGTGCAACCGGCAGCCGATTGGTCTGCGGCTGGGAGTCCGGAGCAGCGGTGATCGGTTCGAGCGAGAAGCTCGCGCTTTTCGTCACTGGCTGCGATTCAATGCTGGCCGGCGATGCTATTCTGGCTTCTGTCTGGAGTTTGGGCTTCTTGGTTGCGGTTTGAGGTTGGCTCTGGGCCGCGGGCTTGTCCATCACGATTCGAACCGGCGCGGGTTCGTTCGTAGACTTGGCCGGCGCAGGCTTGGCAATCGTGCTATTGGCAGTTGAAGTCGTAACCGTCGACTGCGGCTGATCATTCAGGCGAATCAATGCGTTGGCGGCGGTGCCTGGGAGGATTCGGTATTCGACCTCGGGCGAGGGTGCGTTCTTGCCAATCACAATCTCTGCGGCGTGTGAGCAATTCGATCTCCATGGTTGGAGTGCTAGTGTCATGCTTAGCGCGAGGGCCCAAGAGACCCAGCGGGGTCGAGTCGTCGAGCCTTTGACGAGGCCTGCAAAGTCTCTCGAAAGAGATGCTTGCGTGATACGCATGGACAGTTCCTCGGTAAAGGCTGAGGGTGGCGGCACCGGGGGTGTCTCCCCGGGGAACTGATTCGACTGATTCGAAAGTAGCTTTGAGAAAAATGAGATCATGCGGCACGGGTCCGATAACCCCTTCGCCACAAATAATCCGCACAACCGATCTCGCCGCAAGAGTCAGCCCGACTGATCCATCATTCAGTGGCTCTCGCCAGCCGCGCTCCCAGATAAAATGGGAGTTCCACGGGGACCTTGACGGTGACATGCGACAAAGAGGCCCCGTTTGAGCTGCGGACTTTGGGATGCGAGTGGGGCATGGCAGGCTGGGGGGAAATCCTCGCGGCAACCAGGTAATCTGGCAAAAGCTTGTCGGCTATGACGGTCCTAATGGATGGAAGCATTATTCTCAGAATTGGGATGGTAAGACTCCGATGAGATTTACGGAACATGACTGATCTGCTGGATGTAATTGATTTAGCATTTGGATGGCCTCGCTCGTGCTTAACCGAAAAGTCGGAACAATCGCGCCAAACAGGATTGATCGCACGGTTTGCCTTGGGCAGGCTTCGTTGCGCACCCACGGCGCGAACGGGCGCGTTTGCGAGTTAGCTGCGACTCGTCCCTGGAAGTTACCGCGTATGAAATCCAAGATCGTTACGCATAGCACTGCCTGGTTGCTGATCGCGGCGATAGCGCTTCCATCGTTTGGGTGCAAATCAAACCAGGTGAAAGAGATTACCGGTGCCGACCCCTGGGCCGGTGCAGCACCAGCGGCCCTAAACATCGTCGAGCCCGACCTTGATACGGGCCTCGAAATGCGCGCGCTTGCGACGTCGGCGCCCCACACGCTGCGCCGCAATGAGCCTGCCGAATACTGGCAAATGACCCTGGAAGAAGCGATCCTATTGGGATTGAACAATAGCCGCGTGCTGCGCGACGCGGGCGGCCGCGTGTTGCAAAATCCGCAGTTCGTGCAAAGCACCTTCGATCCCGCGATCAAAGAGACCGACCCTCGACAGGGCACGATTGCCGCCGAGAGCGCCTATGACCCGGTGTTCAGCTCGTCGGCCAACTGGATCACGATCGATCGGTTCTTCAACAACATCTTTGACGGCGGTGGAACACGCGATTTCGCCGGCAATACCTTGCTCGCCCAGAACGGCATTAGCCAGAAGAACATCGCCGGCGGACAGTATACCGTGAACAACTCGACCATCTATCGCGATAACAACGCGGCGGGCAATCTCTTCCCCAGCATCTGGAGCACCGCGTTTACCGGAACGATGACCCAACCGCTGTTGCAAGGCGCCGGAGTCAATTTCAACCAGATCGCGGGTGGCTTGGGGATGCCGGGCCTCAATAACGGCGTGTTGATCGCTCGAATCAATACCGATATCTCGCTGACCGACTTCGAAACCGCGCTGCGCAACTATTTGCTCGACACGGAGCGCGCTTACTGGGAACTCGACTACGCCTACCGCGACCTCGACGCCAGAATTACGGCTCGAAACTCGGCGCTCGACCTGTGGCGAACCGTTAATCGCAGAGTCCAAGCCGGCGCGCTAGGCGGCGATAAAGAGGCCGAGGCCCGGGCTCGCGAACAGTACTACCTGTTCCAAGCGCAGGTTGAGAATTCGCTCAGCGGCACGACTGTCACCGGCGGATCGACTCCGGTGCCGGTTGGCCCGAATGCCAATGGAGTTTTCGTGGCTGAGCGCAAACTGCGACTGCTGCTTGGGCTGCCGGCCAGCGACCAGCGGTTGATTCGGCCATCCGACGGGCCGGCGCCTGTCGAATTCGTGTTTGATTGGGACCAGGTATTGCCCGAAGCGCTCGTGCGTCGCGTCGAACTCCGCAAACAACGATTCCAAGTCAAGCGCCGCGAATTGGAGCTTGTCGCTGCACGCAACTTTCTGTTGCCGAAGCTCGACCTGGTGGCCTCGTACACTTTCCAAGGCTTCGGTAAGGCATTGATCGGAGGGCAGGGAGGCACGTCCTTCGACAGTGCTTACGGCAATCTGTTTTCGGGGCAACATTCAAACTACTCCCTGTTAGGACTGCAATATAGCCAGCCCATCGGCAATCGGATCGGACATACCGATGTGCGCAATGCCGAACTGGTTTTGGCCAGAGAACGGGCACTACTGGCCGAACAGGAAGTCCAGGTCGCACACGAATTGAGCGCCGCGATCGCCGAAGCCGACCGCGCCTATTCCCTGACGCGCACAAATTTCAACCGCCGCGCCGCGGCGGAAGAACAGTTGGATGCGATCACGCGGAAATACCTGGCCGGAGCCGCTGCTTTGGACCCGGTGCTCGATGCTCAACGTCGATTGGCCGATGCCGGCAGCGCGTATTATCGCTCGGTCGTGGATTTCAATCGTGCTCTAGCCGACGTTCACTACTCACGTGGAACGCTGCTCGACTACAACGGCGTATTTCTGGCCGAAGGGCCCTGGCCCGCCAAGGCTTATGAAGATGCCTTTCGCCAATCGCGCCGCGTGCGTCCGGCTCATCTGAACTATTGCCTCTCGGGTCCAGTCGTTAGCCGGCAACCCGTTCCCCAGGGCACGCTGCCCCCTCCGAGCAGCTCGCCCGGCAACCAGATACCCGAAACCATCCCGGTCCCGCCGGCCGACCCTGGACGCACGCCAGTCCTGCCGGGAGCCGCCAGCGTGCCGGGTCCTTCCCCGTATAAAGCAGCTTCCTGACGGCGAACTGTGCCAAAGAGTTGACTTCGCCAACATTTGTTAGGATGATCAAGTCTATACCTTTGGGTTACTTCGCCCAAAACCTGCCTGGGAAGGATCCAAACACCGACGGCAAAGGCGTGTTTTCGCGCTCTACATGTCGCGCGGCTGATTGATGGCTGAGGGGATAAATGCCCTCGGACGGATGAGGATTCCCCGAATAACACCTTCCTAAACGCGAGCAGATTGACCGTGTCTCAACCCAATTTGAAAACAATCGAACGCACCGACGCGCCTGTGGGCGCTAGCTCGAACCAGCCCGCGGGCGAGGTCATCTCGAAGCGGCTCGGATCGCTCAAATTGGACAAGCCTGGTTTTCGGGCTGATATGCAAAAAGCCAAGCCCGCCAGGAATCTGCGCCGCTGGGTGGTTCTGGCGGTGCTGTTGCTGCTGTTTTGCGGCGGCGCCATGGCCTACCAAAAGAACTGGCTGGTTCTACCGGCCGGAAAGTTCAACGACCAGACGGAGACCGACGTCGTGGCCGTCACAATCAACGGCGCAGACGGCGGCAGCGACGACGCGATTGTGTCGATCTCGGGCTACATCATCGCCGAATCGAAGATTCAGGTTTCCGCCAAGGTCACCGGTACCGTGGCCGAGTTACCGATCATCGAAGGCTCGAAAGTTTCCAAGGGCGATTTGCTCGTTCGCATCGAAAGCCAAACCTATGAAGCCGATCTGAAACAAGCCCAGGCCTCCGTTAGAATCGCCGAGTCGCGACTGGCCGAGCTCCAAAAAGGCTCGCGCATCGAGGAAATCGAACAATTGCGAGCTACCCTGGATCAGGCCATTGCCAAACGCGACCTGGGGCAAAAAGAATTTGGACGCGCGGAAAAGCTTCAAGGCACGATCTCTGAAGCGGAAATGGATCGGGCCCACGCGGGAATTCGCGAAGCCGAGGCCTTTGTGAAGCAATTCAAAGCCGCCCTCGAAATGGCGGAAAACGGCGCGCGGGCCGAACAGCTTGCCGCCTTGGCCGCCGAAGTCGATCGGGCCAAAGCCATCGAGCAAAAGGCGCAGTACATGTACGACTGCACTCGCGTAGTCTCGGATCTCAACGGCACCGTGCTGCACAAATCGGTCGAGTTAGGTGAATCGCTGCGCATTGATCCGATCAGCGGAACCTCGCTCTTGTGCACGATCGCCGATCTTAACAGCTTGATGGCCGAGGTCGACGTGCAAGAGCGAGACCTGGCGCGCATTAGCGTCGGTCAGCCATGTCGCGTAGCGCCAGAAGCCGCGCCGGAAAACGTTTATGAAGCGATCGTCGAACGTCGTTCGCCGGTCGTCAATCGCCAGCGCAGCGTGGTGCAGTTGAAGGTCCGAATTCTCAATCCGGACGACAAGTTGATGCCCGACATGAGCTGCAAGGTGACGTTCCTGCGACAATCCGACGCGCCGAAAGATATCGTGCGAGTTCCTCGCAAGGCACTCGTCAAGGAAGGGGACGACTCCACGCTGTTTGTGCTCGAAAATGACATCGCGCGGCGTCGTGTCGTGAAGACCGGCGACTCCCACGATCAAATGGTGGAGATCACTTCGGGCGTGAAAGCAGGTGAAAAAGTACTGCTCTCGCGCCAACCGCTAGTTGATGGACAGGCCGTTAGCGTCAGAGTACAATAAAGCCCCCATTGTACTCATCCGCGTTTCACGGCTCTCCATTGACGCTTGGCTGCCATGTCTTCAGATCTCGATTCGACGTCCGCCCCGCCGCTGGTTCGTATCGAGGGCGTGCATAAGGACTATACGCGCGGCAGCGAGACCATTCACGTCCTGCGTGGCGTCAATTTGGACATCGCCGAAGGCGAGTTTCTTGGCCTGATTGGTCCTAGCGGTTCAGGCAAAAGTACACTGCTCAATCTGATCGCCGGCTTGGATCGACCGACTCGCGGGCGCGTCGTCATTGGCGATCACGTGATTTCTGATTTGTCCGAAGCCGACATTGCCCGCTGGCGAAGCAATCACCTCGGCTTCGTTTTTCAGTTTTACCATTTGATCCCGGTGTTGACCGCCTACGAAAACGTCGAGCTGCCTTTGCTGCTCTTCGACATGCCCAGCGCGCGCCGGCGCCAACAGGTGATGACCACGCTGGAGTTGGTGGGCCTCACCCACCGGCTGAAACATCGGCCGGGCGAGCTCTCTGGCGGCGAGCAACAGCGTGTTGGCATCGCTCGCGCTTTGGTCACGGATCCCACGTTGATCGTCGCGGACGAACCCACGGGAGATCTCGACGGACACACCTCCGAGGAAATCCTGGATCTCTTGCAGTCATTGCAAGAGGGGTTACGGAAGACCATCATTCTGGTAACGCACGACCCGCGCGCCGCGAGCCGCACACGGCGGCTGGTGCGGCTCGAGAAGGGCGTTTTGGCCGATAGCACGGAACACACCCTGTCCGAAGCTTTTCCGGGGTGGAAGGGGAACTGACCCCTAGGTTCCCGGACCGGAACTGCCAAGTTTTGGCGCCAGCCTAAGCTGGCTCGAGTGGAGAGATCGCAGTGCTGAAGTTCATTGAGTTGGTGCTAAAAAATCTCGGTCGCAATCGCGTCCGCACCATCCTGACGGCGCTGGCGGTTCTCGTCTTGACCACGATCTACTCGGTGGTGAACAGCACGACGGCGTTCATCGGCCAATTGGTCAATGACGCGGCCGACACGCGGCTGATCATTCGCGAGAAATGGATCGTTCCGAGTCAAATGCCCAACCGCTACGCCCGCATGATTGGCGAAGTTCCCGGCGTCGAAGACTGGACCGTCTGGCACAACTACATCGGCTACCTGGATTCATCGCGACGCATGGATCGGCGCGGACTCGGAATCGCCACTCGCATGGATAACCTGGTCGAAATGCATCCGGGCCTCGAAGGCCTCGACCCCCAACTGATCGAGGAAATGAAACGCGAGAAGACCGGCGCACTCGTCGGCTCAGGGGTGATGAAGAGCATGGACTGGCGGGTCGGCCAGCGATTCACCATCATCAGCATGACCCAAGCCGGCGCCAACTTGGAATTCAAGATCGTCGGCGAACTTCCACCCGGCCGCTGGCAGCAGAACTTCTTCTTTCGCGAAGACTACTTTCAAGAGGGCACCGGCGATAAGGGTCGCATGAACATGATGTGGCTGCGCGTCAGCGACCCGGCAACCGGCCAACAGGTTGCCTCGCAAATCGAGAAGATGTTTGAAAACAGCGAGGCAGAAGTGCTCGTCGAGACCGAGTCGGCCGGCGTCGCGCGGCTGGCCGATCGCACGCAAAGCATCGTGGCGATCATCAACATCGTGGTCAGCATCCTCTTGATCGACATGCTCGTCATTCTCTCCAACAGCATTAGCATCACCACGCGCGAACGTCGCCGCGAAATGGCGGTGTTCAAGGTCTTGGGCTTCCAGCCCGGCTTCATCATGGCCATGGTCATCGGAGAAGCGATGCTGGTGGGGTCGATCGGCGGGGGACTTGGAGCGCTTTTAGGTTTCATCCTGTCTTCCGTCCCATTGCCGTTCAAGCTTCCCATGCTCTTGCAACTTTCGGTCAAGCTCAGCGCTGTTCCGGTCGGCATACTGATCGGCGCCGCGGTTGGTTTCATTGGCAGCATTATCCCGGCCTGGAATGCGCGCACCGTAAAAGTCACCGATGTCTTTGCCAAAATCGCCTGACCTGCCAGGCTGCACCTGGTTTTCCATCAACCTCAAGATTGCCTGACATGATTCCTTTCGCCTACAGCCACCGAAATTTACGGGTTCGTTGGAAGACCACGCTTATGACCGCCTCGGGCTTCACGCTCGTGGTCGCGGCCCTGGTGGTCATGTTGGCCTTTGTCAACGGGCTGCGCGAGGTGTGCGCGGTTACCGGACAACCGGAAAATGTGCTCGTGCTCAGCCGTGGCAATTCAGACGAAGTGCTCAGTCAGATCGATCGCCGCACGGTCTCGCAAGTGACCGACGACCCCGGCGTGATGCGCGACTCGTCGGGACAACTGCTGGCCAGTCCCGAACTGTTCTGTGCCATCAATCAGAGTAGTGCAAGCAAGAACGAAAATCAGTCGCTACAAACACGCGGCATTCGACCGGTGGCGCTCGACGTGCACTCGCAAGTTCAGATCGTCGAAGGACGGATGTTCCGCGCCGGGCAAGGCGAAGTCATCCTGGGGCGCGCCTTTCAGCGCAACGTCGGCCTTGGCGTGGGCGACAAGTTGCCGATGGGCCGCAAAGTTTGGAAGATCGTCGGCGTGTTCAGCAGCGCCGGCTCGGTATTCGAGTCGGAGATCTGGACCGACCTGGATGAGCTCGCTTCCGAATTTCGCCGCGAAGCATCCTATAGTTCGGTCGTGTTGAGAACGGCCGACGCCGACACCGCCCAACAAGTCGCCAAGCGGCTCACGGAGAGCCGGCAAATTTCGATCGATGCCCAAACCGAGCCCGAATACTATCTGAAACAATCGAAGCAAACCGAGGCCCTGCGTGGGGCCGGCATTACCGTGGCTCTTTTTATGGGTATCGGAGCCGTATTCGGCGTCACCAATACGATGTTTGCCGCCATCGGACAGCGAACCAAAGACATTGCCGTCATGCGGCTGCTCGGTTTTCGCAAGCACGAAATCCTGCTGTCGTTCTTGCTCGAAGCGCTGTTGATCGCGTTTATCGGCGGCCTGCTGGGAACTGCGATCGGCTACTCGGTCAACGGGCTTTCGATGAACTCGACGCTAAGCGCCAAATCGGTGGCCTTCGCCTTCGTAATCGACGCTTCCTCACTCATGCTGGGACTGCTGTTCACACTGTTGCTGGGAATCGTGGGCGGGCTGCTCCCCGCGCTCACGGCCATGCGGATCGATCCGCTCCAATCGCTGCGCTAGTCTAGTGTCTCAATCAGATGGGGTTTTATCGAGGACGGCGCGGGCTCGTCGGACTTTCTTCAGAATGTCTTCGGCCTTGGCCGTCCAGATAAAGCCGCGATCCGTGTCGTTGTGATGATCGAT
>Ga0163150_10006589_pt1 | contig 14108 bp, 3 predicted proteins | sample OliLakLV19P2IB_FD_148628 | JGI IMG/M metagenome (GOLD analysis project Ga0163150, IMG submission 148628) | Freshwater microbial mat bacterial communities from Lake Vanda, McMurdo Dry Valleys, Antarctica - Oligotrophic Lake LV.19.P2.IB | ecosystem: Environmental > Aquatic > Freshwater > Lake >...
GGGATGGGATGGTGATTGGGACGGGCGAAGAAGTGATGAATGATGAGCGATGAGCGCAAGACCCACGACTTCCTCTTACTGCGGCGCGGGTTTGAGTTCGAGAGGTTTTTCGTCGGCGACTGAACCGCTATCGCCTTCGGCGGGCCTGATGGTGATCTTGAGGAGGGAGTCGGGCTTGTAGTATTTGTTGAAGGTGTCTTTGAGCTGCTGAGCGGTGTAGGTCTGCTGCTCGGCGGCGGAGGTCATCACATCGTCGAGCTTGATGCCGCGGTATTCGAGGCTGCTGAGGCGGCCGGTCCAGAAGCCCGGCTCCTTCATTTGCTCGTCCATGGTGTTGGCGATCTGCTTGCGGACGGTGTTGAGCTCGTCCTCGGTGGCGCCGTCCTTGGAATAGGCGTCGTAGACGTTGGCCACGGCCGCGGCGAGCAGATCGGCTTTTGCGGGCTCGGTGGGGATGAGCGACATGAAGACACCGAAGCCGGGGAACTCGACACCGGGGCGGTGGGCGCAGTTGGGGCTGTAGGCGAGCTGGCGCTTCTCGCGGATTTCCTCGATCATGCGGGTGCTGAGGACGCGGGAGCACATCTGCATGCAGCGTGTGTCGACCACGTTCTCCATGTCGGCACCGTAAAAGCCGGAGACGACCAGGGCCAGCGGCGTGGCGGTCTTGATGCGGCGCTCGGCGGTGTGGGGGCCGGAGGTCTTCTTCAGGGCGCGGAGGTTGTCGAGGGTCGCCGTGCCTATGCGTTCGCGGCGCGGGAGCGAGCCGACATAGCGGGCGACGAGTGCATCGGCCTTCGACTTCTCAATGTCGCCGACGACGGCCACTTCGATGGGGGCGGCAGCGATGGCTTTGGTGAGCCAGGCTTGGGCGGCTTCGAGCGTGACGGCGTTGACCTGCTCGGCCGTCAGCGGGCGGGTGCGTGAGTCGCAGCCGGCGAAGAGCGTGTCGGCCATGGCTTCCTGCATCGCGCCGCGTGGGTCGGTCCTGCGAGCCTCGATGGCCTGAAGCGATTCCTTCTTCCAGCGGTCGAGAGCCGAGGGTTCGATGATCGGATCGGTGAGCATGAGGTAGGCGAGCTTCATGCCCTCTTCGAGATCGGATGGGTTGCCCGAAACGGTGAAGGACATTTCGTCCATGCCGACGCCGCCGCGGGCGCGGGCCTTGCTGCCGGTCATCAGCTCGCGGATATTGGTCGACGAAAGCTTGCTGGTGGCGGGGTGGCCCCACGCGATTCCGGCGGCCTCGCTCACGCCTCGGGTGGCATCGGTTTCCTGGATGTTGCCGGCCGCGAGCGTGATGGTGATGGTCGCCTGCTCTTTGCGGATATCCATGAAGCGGTGGTGGTAGCGAGCCCCGTTGCCGAGCCAGGCGCTGGAGACGGCGCTGGCGGCGTGGGCGGTTGGGTCGGTGAGCGTGCCAGGCTCGGGGAGCTTGTCGAGCAGGGCGGTGGCGCGGGCCTCGTCGGCCTGGGCATCGGGCTGGACGCTGAAGGCTGCCTGACCCAGGCTCACCAGTTCGGCATCGGTGGGCGGATTGGCGGTGGTGGGGAGCTGCGCAGTGAACACCACGGAACCGGTGTCGAAGAGCTCGGCGAAGGCCGTGGAGATATCTTCGCGGGTGATGGTCGGGGTGAGCTCGTGGTAGAGCTCGAGTTCCTGCTGGGCCGACATGAGCGGCTCGCCTTCGGCGATGGCGCTGTTCATGCGCGCGAGGATGACGCGGGCGGGCATTGTCGATTCCTGAGCGACAAACTGCTCGATTCCGGCTATGGCTTCCTTCTTGACATCGTCGAGTTCCTGCTGACTGAAGCCGTGCAGGCGGGCACGCTGGATGTCTTCACCGAGCTCGGTGAGGAGCTTGCGCCAGTCCTCGGGCTTGCCCTCGGCGGTGGCGGTGCGCATCGAGGCGGTGTTGAACATGCTGCGGGCGGTGGCATAGGCCGAGAGATAGGCCGTGCCGCCCTTGTCGAGCTTGGCACCCATGCGGCGATTGAACGCGGAGGTGGCGAGCTGGCGCACGGCATCGCGCCGGGCCAGCGCGCGGGTGGTGGCGGGCGGCTCCTTGGGGCCGAGGATGGTGATCGAGACCTCGCCCTGGGTGTACTCGGCATCGGTTGCGACGATCGCACGCACGCCCTGAGTGGGCTTGACGCGGGGGTCTTGCGGCGGTGGGGTCGGCGACTTGTCGCCGAAGCTGAAGTTCTTGCGGATGCCTTCGACGACGGTCAGGGGATCGGCATCGGCGACGACCATGAGGGTCATGTTGCTTGGGACGTACCACTTGCTGTAGTAGTTGACGAAGTCGTCGCGGTTGAGGCCCAGCAGCGTCTCCTCGACACCGATGGGCATGCGCTGGCCGACGATGGAGCCCGGGGCGATGCGCTCCATGACGTATTCCATGAGGCGCTGGTTGGCACCCGAGCGAGAACGCTTCTCTTCGAGGATGACTTGCCGTTCGCTCTCGACCTCGGTCTGCAGCAGACTGAGCCGGCCCGCGACATCGGCGAAAAACAGCATTCCCTTCTCGATCGTCTCGGGCTTGTTGTCGGGGAAAGCGAGCTGATAGGTAGTCTGGTCGAAACTGGTGAAAGCGTTCTGATCGCGCCCGAAGTTGAGGCCCATGCTCTGGAAGAAGTTGATGACCGTGCCGGCGGGGAAGTTCTCGCTGCCGTTGAAGGCCATGTGCTCGAGATAATGCGAGATGCCGCGCTCTTTGTCGGTCTCGTTGAGCGAGCCGGTGCCGACCTGGATCCACATGGCCGCGCGACCGGCGGGGTTGGCGTGCCTGCGCACCACATACTTCATGCCGTTGTCGAGCGTGCCGGTGACGAGACTGGGATCGGTGGGGAGCTGCTGGGACATCGCGGCGGGCGCGGCGGCGAACACGGTGGCCGCGGCCGACAGAGCGAGCGTGGTTCGAGTCATGCGATCAGTTCTCCGGCCCCGGTCCCGTTTTCGGTTGGTTCGAGGTGCATCTTAGCGCGAGCGCCGGGGAGAAAAAACTGAGGAGGGGAACCGAAGTTCCGGCCTTGGGATCGGGTCTATCCGCGAAAGCCGCTTTGTGAAAGCGGCTTCACCGTCAACATCCGGTGAAGTAGAGCGCCAGGAAGTCGAAGATGTCCTGCACGCTGATACCGCCCGAGGCATTGACATCGGTGCGTTGATCGTCGGCGAAATAGGCCGCGAGGAAGTCGAAAATGTCCTGTACGCCCACCGCGCCGGAACAGTTGAAATCGGCGATGCACACCGTCAGCGCCGCGGTCGCGCTGGTCGTGCCGCCGCAGGCGTTTGAGACGACCACGCTGTACCCGCCGACGCTTGCCGCGAGCACGGGATTGATGGTCAGCGAGGGCGCGGTCGCGCTCGCGATGTCGACCCCGTTGCGCCGCCACTGATAGCTCAACGGTGCCGTGCCCGATCCGGTAGTGACGAACGTCGCGTTGCCGCCGAGGCAGCCGCTCTGCGCCGTCGGCTGAGTCGAGATGTCGGCACCTTCGCACGATGAAGGAAGGATCGAGATTGAGCCGGCATTGATCGCGTAGAAGTAGTTTCCGATCGACTGCACCATGATCCGCCCGGTGCTCGTCGAGACCGCCGGAACCACGATGGTCTCCGAGCCGTCGTTGGGCGTGCTGGCCAGCAGCGTGGTCGTGAAGCTGAATCCCGCGTTGGTCGAAAGCAGGATCGCCACGTCGGCAACATTGACGTTGCTGGCGGTGGTTCCCGCGACATCCCAGGTGATGGTCCGGGTTTCGCCGCCCGTCCATGATGTCGGCCCCGAAGGGCTGGTGACCGCGAACGGGCCGGCGGTGCCCGACACCGCCAGCGAGACATCGCCGGTGTTGATCCCGCCGCCGCCGGCCCGGTTGTCGCGAGCGGTGACGCGGAAGCGCAGCGCCGCGCGTGCGACCTGCGGGATCTTCTCCGAGTTGTCGGTCGCTCCCGAAAGCACGATCGATGTCCGTGGAAAGCTGCGGGTCGGATTGGCGATCCCGGTGCGCGATCGGAACAGCGGCATCACCCCATTGTCCGGCGCGGCCAGCGCCGAGCCTGTGCCGCCGCCGAAGTTGCGATCCTCCCAGCAATAGGTCAACGGGTCGCCGTTGGCATCGGAGCCGGTCGCGGTGAGCGCGAACGGCGTGCCCCGGGGAAGAGTTCTCGCGACCGGTGCCGTCACCGTCGGTGCCGCGTTCGAGGTCGCCGACGCGACGGCGCACGCGCCGCTGCCGCTGGTGACAAAGCTCTGGATCTGCTGGTAAGAGATGAAGCTGAAGTACGGATCGGCGTCGGACTGGATGTTGTCGCTGCCGCAGATGCCCGAGTAGGCCATGATCGTCGAGCCCGAGCCGGGCTCGACGGCCGACGATGTGCTGCGGTTGGTCGCGCAGCTGCCGGCGACTCCGTTGAACGAATGCCCGGCACCGAACTGGTGCCCGATCTCGTGGCAGACGTAGTCGACCCAGAACGCATCCCCGGTGGGGGTCGGCAGGCCGGTGACACCCCGCGACTTATTGCCCGTGCTGCACACCCCGAAAGCCGCCAGGCCCCCTCCGGCCGTCGCGAAGACATGCCCGATGTCGTAGTTGGCCGAGCCGACCATGGCGTTGATGTTGGTCTGGTTCTGACCGATCATCGCGTTGGGGTCGGTATTGGTGTATGGGTCGGTCGCCGCATCGGTGTAAACGAGCGTGGCGACCAGCGAGAACCGGATGCACTGCTCCACCTCATAGACCCCGGTGACGCGGTTGATCGCCGTGACGATCGCGGCCTGGCCCTGCGCGACGGTTCCGCCGAAGAACGCGGTGTACTCGCCCGTTGCCGCGACCGCCAGTCGGAATGTCCGCAGCGTCGCGCCCGTCGCCGGCGGTGGAACAGGCCCTCCGCGGAGCTGCAACTGGGGTGTCCCGTCGGGTTCGCTCCAGCCGCAGCTCCAGTCTTTCACCGGCCCGGCAAGTCCGCGCCGGGCGTAGCTGGTGTAGTGCATCGTGTCGCCCTGCGAATACGGATCGATGAACCACGACCCGCCCTGGCCCGCGCTCGAGGTAAGGACCTGTGCGTGAAAGCCCTGCGCCGTGATGTCGGCCCGCAGCGTCGCCATCGGATCGGTCAGGCCCTGCCCCATCAGCGTGATGATCTCCGGATGCCGGGCGGCGAGGTCCGGCGCCAAAATCGGCGACTCGACGACGCTGAAGCTCTGCATCACGCCTTGTGGGTCGGGAAGTTCGAGGATCAACGGCGCCGCATCCGCCCGGGGCGTTCCTTCCAGCGGTGCCTTCGCAAGGATCGTCCGCAGCGCGCCCAGATCGACGATGAGCGCCTGGCCCTCCCGCGGCCGGAGCCACGGTGCCGCATCCTTCACCCGCGGCGAGTGCTCGCGCACCAAAATCCACGGACTCTCCGGGGCCTTTGTTTGCGCCCATGCAGGGCCGCCCGCCACGAGCGCGGCGGCGGCACCCGCCAGCCACACCGCTCGGATTCGCGCGGCGCTCGACCGCACCGATCCACGCTGCCACGACATCATCGACGGTTCCTCCTCGCGTAAACCCACCCGCTCGGTTGCGGGTGGGGCGGTGTCGATCCTACCTCTACGACTCGCCGCGCCGGCCACGGCGGAGATGCCGAGCCGCTTGGGAAAGCGGTTCCACCCAAGCGGCTGCCAGTCGAATCAGCAGCCGGCGAAGTAAAGCGCCAGGAAGTCGAAGATGTCCTGCACGCCGATTGCTCCGGATTCGTTGATGTCGGCCCTGGGGTCGTTGCCGAAGTAGCCGGCGAGGAAGTCGAAGATGTCCTGCACGCCGACAGCGCCGGAGCAGTTGAAGTCGGCGACGCAGACGGTGACGGTTGCATCGTCGCTGGTGACGCTGCCACAGGAGTTGGTGACGACGCAGTCGTAAGTTCCCGCGCTGGAACCGGCGAGCGATGCGAATGCCAGTGTCGCCGATGTTTCGCCGGGTATTGGCGTGCCGTTCTTGCGCCATTGGTAAGTGACGGGGGTGCCGCCGGTCGCCGCGACAGTCAGGCTCGCGGTCGCACCTGTGCAGCCGGTCTGGTCGGCGGGCTGCTGGGTGATGGTGACGGCAGCCGTGATGGTGAGGGCGGCAGCGTCGCTGGTGATGGGGCCGCAACTGCTGGTGAGGACGCAGTCGTAGTTGCCCGCGTCGCCCGCGGCCAGGCCGCTGATCGTGACTGATGAGGTGGCGGAGCCGGAGACGATGGAGCCGGAGAGCGTCGCGCCATCGTTGAGGGCGGCACCGTCTTTGCGCCATTGGAAAGTGTCGGCACCGGTCGAGGTGAGGGTGAAGGTAGCGGTGTCGCCGGTGCATTCGCTCTGGGGCTGGGGCTGCTGCGATATGGAAGGTCCGCCGCCGAGGGTGATGGCGGCCGCGTTGCTGGTTACGCTGCCACAGGAGTTGGTGACGACCACGTCGTAGCTGGCGGCGTCACCGGCGACGAGCGTGCCGATGGAGTAGGTGGAGGCGGTTGCGCCGGCGATGTTGACGGAGTTTTTCCGCCACTGGAAGGTCGGCGCGGGGGTGCCGGAAGCGGCGACCGAGAACATGGCCGATCCGCCTACGCAGGCGGACACAGCCGTGGGCTGGGTGGTGATGGCGGGTGAGGTGTTGATGGTGAGGATGGCGGCCGGGGTGCTGGTGACGCTGCCGCAGGAGTTGGTAACGACGACGTCGTAGCTGGCGGCATCGGCCGCGGCGACGGCCCCGATGTTGAACGAGGCGCTGGTCGCGCCGGCGATGTTGACGGAGTTCTTGCGCCACTGGAAGCTGGGCGCGGGCGTGCCGGTCGCGACCACCGCGAAAGCGGCGGAGGTGCCGGTGCAGCGGGCGAGGGAACCGGGATTGCCGGTGATGACCGGGGTCGAGTTCACGGTGAGCACGGCGGCGTTGCTGGTGGGGCTGCCGCTGCACGAGTTGGTGACGACCACGTCGTAGCTGGCTGCGTCGCCGGTGACGACGGAGGCGATGTTGAAGGTCGCGCTGGTCGCCCCCGCTATATTGGTTGAGTTCCTGCGCCACTGATAGCTGAGCGGCGGGCTGCCCGAGGCGACGACGGTGAAGCTGGCGGCCGTGCCGGTGCAGCGGGTGATCGAGGCGGGCTGGCCGGTGATGGTGGGGGAGTCGCTCACGGTGAGGATCGCGGCGCTGCTGGTGGCGGTGCCGCAGATGTTGGTGAGGACCACGTCGTAGCTGGCGGCATCGGCCGCGGCCACGCTGGCGATGTTGAAGGTGGCGCTGGTCGCGCCGGCGATGTTGACGGAGTTCTTGCGCCACTGGAAGGTGGGCGCGGGTGAGCCGGAAGAACCGACGGTGAAGCTTGCGGCCGCGCCGGTGCAGCGCGAGATGCTGAGGGGCTGAGTGGTTACGCCGGGATAGGTTCGGACGGTGACGATGGCGGCGTTGCTGGTGATGCTGCCGCAGCCGCCGGTGACGACGACGGTGTAGGAGCCGGCGTTGGAGGTTTCGGCGGAGGAGATGGTGTAGGTGGAGCCGAAGGCAGATATATCAGATCCGTTCAGCCGCCACTGGTAGGTGAAGGGGCCGCCGCCGCTCGCGACGACCGCGAGGAAGACGGGTTCGCCTTCGCACACAGTTTGCGAGATTGGCTGGGTGGTGATCGAGACGCCGGAGGACACCGTGAGCGTCGCGGGCGCGCTGGTCTGGCTGCCGCAGCTGTTGGTCGCGACCGCGTCGTAGGTGGCGGCGTCGCCGGCGACCACCGAGGCGATGGTGAAGGTGGAACTGGTGGCACCGGTGATGTTGACGGCGTTCCTACGCCACTGGAAAGTGGGCGCGGGCGTGCCGGTGGCCGCGACCGTGAAGGCGGCGGAGGTTCCCGGGCAGCGGTTGAGGTCGGCGGGCTGAGTGGTGATGTTGACCGGAGAGTTGACGGTGAGGTTGACGCTGTTGCTGGTTTGGTTGCCGCAGGCGTTGGTAACGATCACGTCGTAGCTTCCGGCATTGGCGAGGGCGAGAGGGTTGAAGACGAGGGTGGAACCGGTCGCGCCGCCGACATTGACCCCGCTCCTGCGCCACTGGTAGGTGAAGGGCGACGATCCCGAGCCGACCACGGTGAGCGTGGCGGTGCCGCCGACGCAACCGGTCTGGGCGGTGGGCTGGGTGCCGATGGTGGCGGGGACGCACACGCCGCTGTTGACGGTAAAGACACCGTTGCCGACTCCGGTGCCGTCGGTGTTGGAGACCGTGACGTTGCGAGCGCCGAGAGTCGCGCCGCTGTTGATGACGAAGGAGAGTCCCGTGAGCTGCGTGCCGGTGATGTTGGAGACGGGCGTGCCGCTGGCGGTGACGCCCGTGCCGGAGACCGTGACCATCGAGGCGGCCGTGACGTTCTTGAAGTTGGCCCCGTTGATGGTGACCGGGACCGTCTGGCCGGTGTTGCCCGTGAGGGGCACGATGCCGGTGACGCTGGTGGTCGCACCGAACACCACGACGTTGATCGTGTCGGTGGCGGTCAGGCCGTTGCTGTCGGTGACGCGGAGCGTGGCCGCGTAGGTGCCGTTGGAGACGTAGCCGCGAGTCGGCGTTGCGCCGGCGGCCTCGAAGGTGCCGTCGCCGTCGAGATCCCAGGCATAGGCCGAGATGCTTGCGCCGGTCTCGTTGGCATAGGAGTTGACGTTGCCCATGAAGTACGCGGTGGTGCCCGCCTGCACGCGCTTGTTGAGGCCGGCGATCGCCGTCGGGGGCGCGTTGGACGTGCCGACGCGGATCGTCAGCGTGTAGGTCTGCACAAACTGGTTGGAAGTCGCGGCCGGATCGACGACGCGCACCCAGTATGTGCCCGCGACCCGCGAGCCGGCGTTCAGCGTTTCGGCCGTGCCGGCGGCGGCGGTGTTGGCAGTCTGCAGCACGGTGGCACCGTTGGCGCCATTGCGGAGTTCGATGGTGTGGTTGCCGGCGGCACCGGCGTTGATGGTGCCCGGGTTGGTGGGGTTGCACCCGCCCGTCTGCGAACCGTTCTGATAGCTGCCGCCGGTGGGCGTGGCGACGATCGTGACCGTCTGGGTCGAGCCGAGGGTGAACCTGTACCAGTCCTCGTCGGTGTTGTTCGGCCCGGTCGAGCCGTTGGTCGACATGTTCTCCTCGATGATCGACCTGGTCGGGCCGGTGAGCGTGCCGAAGTCCCTGGCGCTCGAACCCTGGTTGTTGCCCGCGAAGCGGTCGCCATAGTTGCGGGTGCTGCCGCGGGTCTCATCGAGCTGCGTGCCGTCGTAGGCGACGCTGATGAACGGCTCCATCAACTTGGTGGCGTTGCAGGGGGTCGGGTGGACGAACCCCAGGCCGTGTCCGTGCTCGTGGGCGGTGACGTTGCGGAAATACCGGTAGTTGTTGGCCGGATCGCCGAACGCGCCTTGCGCCGGGGGAAAGTAGCTCGAGTTGAACGTCATGTCCGATGCGCCGGGGAAGTAGTTGTACGCCAGCACGCCGTTGAGGCCGAAGCTGTTGGCACCGATCCGTGTATCGCCCCGCGTCGCAACGTGCGAGTACGTCGTGCTGTAGGCCGTGTTGTCATCGGCCAGCTCGATGTAGGTAATGCCCGCGCGGCGGCGCCAAGACGCCAGCCCCTGACGGATGTACTCGCGCCCGCGGTCGAGATTGCCGGCTCCGAAGACGCTCACGAGCTGCGCATTCAGGTCGTTGGGCGCGACCGGGCCGTTGCTGCCGTCGCCCCACGTAACGCCGTCGTCGGGGAACGAATAGGTGAGCGTGATGGCGGCGGCCTGGCCGGATGAGGCGATGAGTCCCGCGCCCGACCACACGTTGTTTGCGGTGAAGTAACGATCCACCACACCGCCGTTGACCATCGTCGGCGGCATGGCCTGCCAGCGGTTCATGATGTACTCGAACTGCTCTTCGGTGGGGTCGGGAACGAAGCAGGCCGAGGCCAGCGGATTGCCCGCAGCGTCGCGGGCGACCTCCTGCGCGGCCAGTTGAGCGAGCATCATCTGGCGCTGCGCGGCCGAGAGAGGGCGGCGCGGCGAACGCGTCTCGTCGCCCGCGGCCGCGGGCGGCGCAATGGACACGGGCGAGGAACCGGCACCCATGCCCGCGGCCAAAATCGCTGCCGCCGCGCCCAGGACACCGACGCGACGAACCGACCTGATCACATTTACCATGAGTAGCCAACCCTTTTGACGGGTGAGGGACACGGAATCGCCCTCGCCTGTGTGTGTACAGACCATCTCACTCCCTTGAATCGGGATGATGAGCCGGGGTCTGGTTTCTTTGCGCCATCCACGCGGACAGAATCGTCCACGAACAAATCTACAACACTTTCGGTACGCGGCCCACGGGGGTAAAGGATGCACCTGACAAAGAGTTCTTGTCGTTTGCGTGAGGTTTTAGGACAATCCGAACAGAATCCGGTCAGTGGTGGTGTGCGCGACACTTGGTTTGGCGCGGGGCCTCAGCGGGCGCGGCCGCTTTGAAGAGCGGGTGCAACTACGCCACCTACGCGCAACCCGCAAAGTAGAGCGCGAGGAAATCGAAGATGTCCTGGACGCCGATCGCACCCGACTCGTTGATGTCGGCGCGCGGGTTATTGCTGAAGTAGCCGGCGAGAAAGTCGAAGATGTCCTGCACGCCGACCGAACCGGAGCAGTTGAAATCGGCCGCACACACCGAAACAGGGGCGGCTTGGCTGGTCACGCTCCCGCAAATGTTGGCAACGATGCAATCGTAGCTGCCGGCGCTGGACGGCGCGAGAGATGGGAAGGCGAGAGTTGGTGCGATCGCGCCGGTCAGCGGTTGGGCGTTTCTGCGCCACTGATAGGTGAGCGACGGGCCGGTTGCCGCCACGCTGAGACTTGCGGTCGCACCGGCGCACGCGGACTGTCCGATAGGCTGCGTCGTTATCGCGGGCGCGACATCGACGGTGAGCTGCGCGGCCGCGCTCTCGGTGCTTCCGCAAGTCGTGCTCACGGTACAGAGGTAGGCACCGGAGTCGTCGGGCGTGATGCCGCTGACGGTGAGCGCGCCGGAGGCCGACCCGTTGACCATCGAACCGAACGCGGTCGGGCCATCGCTCAGCGGCGCGCCGTTGCGTCGCCAGGCGAACGTGGGCGAGCCTTCGGCCCCGACCGTGAACCCCGCGGATTGGCCGCTGCACGCGAGCCGATCCTGCGGTTGGGTCGTGATGCCCGGGCCCTGGTCGACGGCAACGGAAGCGGGGTTGCTGGGTGTGCTTGCGCAGGCGTTGGTCACCACGCAGTCGTAGTCGGCGGCATCGGCGGCAATGACGCTCGGAATATTGAATGTGGGCGAGGCCGCGCCGGCGATTGGGGTGCCCGCCTTTCGCCACTGATAGCTGAGGGGCGGAGTCCCCGCGGCCGCGACCGTCAGCGAAACCGGGCTCCCGATGCAGCCCGAGGTCGCGCCCGGCTGGGTGGTGATGGAGGGCGGCGATGCCAGGCCGAGCGCGGCCGAGGAACTGAGCGTTGTTCCGCACGCGTTGGTGAGCAGGCAGTCGTAACCGGCGAGGTCGGCCGCGGAGACGGATGCGATGGAGAGCGTGCTCGCGGTCTGGCCGGGGAGGTTCACGCCATCCTTCCGCCACTGAAAGCCGATGGGCGCGGTACCGCCCGCAACGAGCGTGAACGCGGCCGGCGCGGATAAACACGCGACCAGCGAGCTCGGTTGGATCGTGACGAACGCATAGGTGTTGACGCTCAAGAGAGCAGGATTGCTGGTCGCGCTCCCGCAGGCATTGGTGACGACGCAGTCGTAGCTCCCCGCGTCGGCGGGATCGACGGGGCTTCGCGTAAAGATCGGTGCCGTGGCGAACGGCACGTTGATGCTGTTTCGCCGCCATTGGTACGTCGCCGGACCATCGGAGGAGGCAACGACCAAAAGGCTGATTGCGATATCCTCGCAGGCGTTGGTGGCTTCGGGATGGGTGGTGATGGTCGGGACGGTGGCGACCGCGAGCGAAGCGGAATTGCTCGTGAGGCTGCCGCAGGAGTTGGTGATGACGCAGTCGTAACTGCCGGCGTCTGCGAGCTGGGCTGAGGGATTGTCGAGCGTGTTGGCGGTCTGGCCGCCAAGCGCGACGCCGTTCTTTCGCCACTGGTAGGTGGGTGCGGGCGTGCCGATGGCGGAAACGGTGAACGCGGCGGCGGTCCCGACGCAGCGCGAGAGCGGGGTCGGGTGGGCGGTGATGGCGACCGGGATATTCACGATCAACTGGGCCGCGGCCGACGTGCCGCCGCCGCACGGGTTGGTGATCGTGCAGTCGTAGCTCCCGGCATCGCCGGGGATGAGCGCATCGAGCGTGAGTGTCGGCGCGTTGGCCCCGGCGATGGGCGTGCCCCCCTTTCGCCACTGATAGGTGAAAGGGGATGAGCCGGAAGGAACCACGGTGAACGCGGCCGCGTCGCTGGCGCACCCGCTGGTGGAGGCGGGCGAGGTTTGCACGCCCGCGCCGATGCAGACACCGGGGTTGATGGTGAAGGCGTTCGGGCCGGTGCCCGTGCCGTCGGCGTTGCTGACGACGATGCTGCGCGGGCCCAGGTCGGCGCTGCTGGCGATGGTGAACGACAGGCCCGTAATCTGGGTGCCCGCGATATTGACGACGGGCGTGCCCGATGCCGTCACACCGCCGCCGGGCACGGTGACGTGGGCCGAGGTGTTGACACCCTTGAAGTTGGTCCCGGTGATGGTGACGGGCACCGTGGTGCTGGTGTTGCCGGCCGCCGGGCTGGCGGTGGCGACGGTGGTGGTCGCGCCAAAGACCGTGACGTTGATAGTGTCGATCGCGGTTTGGCCGTTTGAGTCGGTGCAGCGAAGCGTCGCCGGATAGGTTCCATTGGAGACGTAGGTTCGATTGGGCGTCGCGTTGTTGGCGACCTCAAAGGTGCCATCGCCATCCAGATCCCACGCGTAGGTCGAGATGCTCGTGCCAGGCTCGTTGATGTACGAGTTGAGGTTGCCGATGAAGAACGCCGTGGTATTCGCCTGCACGCGCTTGTGCAGCCCGGCGATGGCCGTGGGCGGTGCCTTGCTCGTGCCGACGCGGATCGTGAGCGTGTAGGTCTGCAGGGTCTGGTTGACGGCGGGGTTGGGTCCGACATCGACGATGCGGGCCCAATACGTTCCCGCTCCGAGCGTTCCGGCGCTCAGCGTTTCGGTCACGCCCGGTCCCGCGGCCGCGGCGGTTTGCAGAAGGGTCGCCCCGTTGACACCGGTTCGGAGCTCGACCGAGAGGTTGCCGGCCTGGGCCGCGTTGACGGTGGGTGTCGAGCCGCTGCATCCGCCGAACTGCCCGTCTTGCTGACCCTGGATGGCGCTCCCGCCGGTAGGCGCGGCCGCGATCGTCACCGTCTGCGAGGATGCGAGCGTGAAGCGGTACCAATCCTGATCGGTGCCGTTGAGGCCGGCGATGCCGTTGGTCGAGAGGTTCTGCTCAATGACGGACCTGCTCGGGCCGGTGAGCGTGCCGAAGTCTTTGGCCAGTTCGCCCGAGGTATTGCCGCCAAAGCGGTCGCCGTAGTTCGAGCCGGCACCGCGGGTCTCATCGCTCTGGGCCATGTCGAAGCCGAGGCTGATGAACGGCTCCATCAGCTTGGTGCCGTCGCAGGGAATCGGATGGATGTAACCCAGGCCGTGACCGTGCTCGTGGGCCACGACGTTACGGAGGTAGCGGTAGGTGTTGCCCGAGCCGCCCATCTCGCCGCCGGGGTTCATGTAGTCCGAGTTGAGCGTCATGTCGGATGCGCCCGGGAAATAGTTGTACGCCAGAATGCCGGTGCGTCCCTGCGCGTTGGCGGCAATGCGCGTGTCGCCGCGCTCCGGCACATGCTCGTTCTGGGTGTTGAACTGCGAGTTGTCGTCGGCGACCTCGGTGTACGTCAACCCCGAGACCCGCCGCCACGATGCCAATCCCTGACGGATGTACTCGCGCCCGCGATCGGCGTTGCCCGTGCCGAAGATCGCGGTCAGCTTGGCGCTGAGGTTGTTCGGACCGGAGGGGCCGTTCTGGCCGTCGCCCCAGATCGTTCCGTCGGCGGGGAAGGAGTACGTCAGTGTCGCGCGGGTCGCGCGTGCGGGGAACCCCAACTGTCCCTCACCAGCCCACAC
>Ga0163150_10006590_pt1 | contig 14104 bp, 11 predicted proteins | sample OliLakLV19P2IB_FD_148628 | JGI IMG/M metagenome (GOLD analysis project Ga0163150, IMG submission 148628) | Freshwater microbial mat bacterial communities from Lake Vanda, McMurdo Dry Valleys, Antarctica - Oligotrophic Lake LV.19.P2.IB | ecosystem: Environmental > Aquatic > Freshwater > Lake >...
GTCCTGATGTTGGTTGAACCGCGACAACTCAGAGTCCGGCTTGTACGTCGACATCATGGAATCGATTGCGCCAAGGACTTCCGGTATTCGGCGGCTGGCCGCGTCAATGGTGGCTTCATCGCGCGCGCGCTCGATTTTTACGGTGAAGCGCGTTCCCATCGTTGGGCCTTCGATCGTAACGGACTGAATCTCTTCGATGGCCTTACCAGGTTCGCGTTGGCAGGCAGGCAGCGCGCCAGCGAGCAAAAAAACGAAGCCCACCCCAAACAGGGTGGGCCGGAAAACTCGTGATACCGCGCGAGGGGACATTACCCGCCGAAATCGTCGAATAGAATATTTTCGTCCTCGACGCCGAGATCGTGCAACATCTTGATTACCGCGCTGTTCATCATCGGCGGGCCGCAGATGTAATATTCGACGTCCTCTGGCGCGGGGTGGCTTTTCAAATAATTCTCGTACAGCACCTGGTGAATGAATCCGCGATAACCCGTCCAGTTGTCTTCCGGCAAAGGTTCGGAAAGGGCCAAATGCCATTTAAAGTTAGGGTTCTCACGCTGGATCATGTCGAAGTCCTCGACATAAAACGCTTCGCGCAGGCTCCGCGCGCCGTACCAAAAACTTACTTTACGTTTGGAACTAAGCCGCTTGAACTGATCGAAGATATGCGATCGCATCGGCGCCATGCCCGCGCCGCCGCCGATGAAAATCATCTCTGCATTCGTTTCCTTCGCGAAGAATTCACCGAACGGCCCGGAAATCACCACGGGATCACCGGGCTTCAACCCAAAAGTGTAGGACGACATGATCCCCGGCGGCGTGCCTTCTGGCGCGCGCGGAGGAGGCGTCGCAATACGAATGTTGAGCATGATAATCCCGCGTTCTTCCGGATAATTCGCCATGGAAAACGCGCGTTCAACCTTTTCGCTGCACACGGACTGAAGTTTCCAAAGGTTCATTTTGTCCCAGTCCGCGCGGTATTCGTCTTCGATCTCAAAATCTTTGTACGCGGCCGTATGCGGCGGACATTCGATCTGAATATAACCGCCCGCGCGAAACGGCACTTCCTCGCCCTCCGGCAGTTCCAGGATGAGTTCTTTGATAAATGTCGCCACGTTTTCGTTGGACCGCACCGTGCAGGTCCAGCGTTTAACCTCAAATATTTCCGCCGGTATCTCAATCTTCATGTCCTGCTTCACTTTGACCTGGCAGGACAACCGGCACCCTTCTTTCGCTTCCCCGCGCTTGATGTGGTTCAGTTCGGTCGGCAACATTTCACCGCCGCCCTCTTTCACCGTTACCCGGCAAACGCCACAGCTTCCCTTGCCGCCGCACGCGGAAGGAATGAAAATTTTGCGGTCGGCCAACGTGCCCAGCAGCGTGCTGCCCGCCGGAACGGAAATCGGGTTTGCCACGTCGCCGTTGATGACGATATTCACATTGCCGGTCGCCACCAGTTTGGCTTTCGCGAGCAGCAGCACCCCCACCAGCAACAGAATTATGACGGTGAACATGAGCACACCGGAAAAGATGAGCGTCATGGATTGACCTTTCTCTTCGGGCCCACGACCCTACAATTGGATTCCTGAAAACGCCATGAATGCGATCGCCATCAACCCCGCGGTAATGAACGTAATGCCGAGACCTCGAAGCCCATGTGGCACGTTGCTGTACCGCATTTTCTCGCGGACGCCGGCGAGCGCCACGATAGCGAGCATCCAACCCACTCCCGAACCTACTCCGTAGACGACGCTCTCGGGAAAGTTATAGGCGCGTTCCTGCATGAACAACGAACCACCCATGATCGCGCAATTCACGGCGATCAACGGCAGGAATACCCCCAGCGTCGCGTACAGTTTTGGCGTAAATCGGTCGCACGCCATTTCAACAATCTGTGTCATGGCCGCAATCGTGCTGATAAACAAGATGAACGACAGAAATTGGAAGTTCACGTGCGCAAGGCTCGGATGAATCCACGCCAGCGCGCCTTCCGCCAACAGATGGTTCATAATGAGATTGTTCATCGGCACCGTCATGACCTGCACGAAAATAACCGCCATCCCAAGGCCCAGCGCGGTGTCAACTTTCCGCGAACATGCGAGAAACGAACACATGCCCAGGAAAAACGCCAGCGCCATGTTCTCGATGAAGATGGCCTTCACCATGAGGTTGAGGTAGTGCTCCATGCTAGTCGGCCTCCTGCTGGTCCGGCTTCCAGGTGCGCACGGCCCAAATGAAACACGCGATAATGAAGAACGCCGCCGGCGCAAGCAGCATCATGCCGTTGGGCACGTACCATCCTCCGTCGGTCACCAGTGCCATAATCGGATAGCCAAAAATCTTTCCCGATCCGAGGGGCTCGCGCAACAGCGCCACAATCACCAACACCACGCTGTATCCAAGTCCGTTGCCGAGACCGTCAATAAAACTGATAAATGGCGGGTTCTGCATCGCGTACCCTTCCGCGCGCCCCATCACGATACAATTGGTGATGATCAGGCCAGTGAACACCGACAGTTGCAGGCTAATCTCGAACAGATACGCCTTTAATATCTGGTCCACCACGATGACGAGCGACGCAATGACCGCAAGCTGCACAATGATGCGAATGCTTGATGGAATCAGATTGCGCATGAGACTGATGATCAGATTCGAGGACGCCGTAACCGCCGTCAGGCCAATCGCCATTACCAGCGCTTTGTCAAGCTGGGTCGTCACCGCAAGCGCGGAACATATCCCAAGCACTTGCAGGCCAATGGGATTGTTGCTGAATACCGGGCCGATCAGTGCTTCCCGTTCGGCTTTACCAAACCATGAACTCATGACACGGCGCCTCCCTGTTCGCGGAACTTCTGGATGAAGGGCCCATATCCATTTTCACCCAGCCAAAAATCCATCATATACGTGATGCCATTGCTCGTAATCGTCGCTCCCGAAAGGCCGTCGATATGGCGCGGGTCTTCGTCGACGTCGCCCGCGGGACCTTTAATCACACGAATCACCGGCTGGCCCTGATCGTCAATCGCCGTGCGCCCAGGCCACAAGGCTTTCCACTTCGGATTATCGACTTCTCCGCCGAGTCCCGGAGTCTCTTTATGCTCGTAATATGTGATGCCGCGAATGGTCGTCCCATCCTTCTCCAAGGCCAAGTACCCGTACAACGTGCCCCAAAGCCCATAACCTTCAATGGGAATTACGAAAGCATTCAATGCCCCGTCCTGCTTCACCAGAAACACCATGCCCTTGTGCGGAACGCGCTTGATGCTCGAACTATTTGCCGGGGCCACTTCACTTTGCGCCGGATCATCGCGCGCGGCGAGTTGGTTATAGTCAGCCGCGTTCGCATCCTCGACATAATCACCCGTCTCGAGATCGACGAGCCGCACCTCGATAGCGTCCGTGAATAGCTCGGACACCTCGTTATTGGAAACGTCCTGCCCGTCCTTGATTATCCCCGCCGCAAGCAGCACGTTGCGCTGTTTGTAAATCTTCCGGTTGCTCTCCTGGCGGTCAGCCAGCACCACCGCGCTTGTCGCCACCAACACGGAACAGCACACGCACACAATCGTCGCAAAGATCAGGGTGAATTTAACGGAGTTACGCTGCACTGCGCGCCAACCTTTTCTTGATGTTCGCCTTGACCACGTAGTGGTCGATCAACGGCGCCAGCATGTTCATGAACAGGATCGACAACATCATGGCTTCAGGATACGCCGGGTTCACCACCCGAATAAGCACGACGAGCCATCCAATCATGAACCCGTATATCCACTTGCCCAATTCCGTGAACGACGACGACACCGGGTCCGTCGCCATGAACACTGTCCCGAAGGCCCATCCCCCCAGCACCATGTGCCAGTAAAACGGGATTGCGAACGAGCCGTTGGTTTCCGAATGCACGAGGTTCAATAACAACGCCGTGACCGTTGTGCCCAATGCCACGCCCGCCATCGTTCTCCATGAGCCGACGCCCGTCGCGATAAGAATGACCGCGCCGATGATGCACATCAGCGCCGAGGTCTCTCCCATCGAACCCGGCTCGACGCCGATGAATGCCTTCCACCACGTATATCCCGTGTTGGCGACCGCGTCCACAAATCCTTCGATCCGCGTTACGCCGAGAATCGTTGCTCCGCTAAAACCATCCACGGCGTGGGCCTTGTCCGCCGCAACCCACACGTTGTCGCCAGTGATCTGGCCGGGATACGCGAAAAAAAGGAACGCGCGGCACACCAACGCCGGGTTCAGAAAATTCATCCCCGTCCCGCCAAACACTTCCTTGCCAAACACAATCCCGAAACTAACGCCAATCGCGACCTGCCACAACGGAATGGTCGGCGGCAGAATGAGCGGAAAAAGAAGGCTCGTAACCAGGAAACCCTCGTTGATCTCGTGTTTGCGCACGACCGCAAAAATTGCTTCCCATATACCGCCTACCGCTATGGTGACGAAATACACCGGCAGGAAATACAGCGCGCCCTGAAAAAAACACGCCAGCGGATTATTGGGATTGTAGCCAACGCCAAGCGCCTGTATGACGGCATGTTGCCAACCCGGAAGCTCGTCCACGGTCGCGGGGTTCAACACGATGTTCGCCTGATAACCCACGTTCCACATTGCGAACAGCGTACAGGGTATCAGCGCGATCACCACCGTGATCATCATGCGCTTGAGATCGAGTCCATCGCGCACGTGCGATGCGGACTTTGTCACCGAATCCGGCGTAAACAGAAAGGTGTCCTGCGCCTCGAAGAAGGGGTACAGCTTCTCCAGCCTTCCTCCCTTCTCAAAGTGTTTGCGCATGCGATTGTGCGCATTCAACAACGCTTTCATCAGCCTTCCTTGTCGATCTGGTTCAACATCGCGCGCAAACGGACCCCGTAGTCATGCTTACCGGGGCACACAAAGGTACACAGCGCGAGATCCTCTTCATCAAGTTCGAGCAGGCCCAGTTTCTCGGCCTCTTCCACGTCGCCCGTCAATAGCGATCGCAACAAAAACGTCGGCTGGATGTCCATCGGCATGACCTTCTCGTACATTCCAATCGGCACCATCGCGCGGGGCGAACCGTTGGTTGACGTACTGAAATCAAATGTTTTGCCGTTGAACAGTTTTGATGCGAATACCCGTATCACGGAAAACTTCTTCATCCCAGGCGACAACCATCCCAGAAATTCGCGTTCGCGGCCCTCGCGCAACGCCGAGACCTGCGTGTGGTAGCGCCCCAAATATCCGAAAATATCGCCCATTGCGGTTCTGCCCGCCAATACCGATCCACCAATCACCCGATGTTCGCCGTCAACCAGCTCTCCGCGCACAAGGTCATCCGTCGAAGCGCCAACGCGCGTGCGAACCAGGCGTGGCGATTTCATGGAAGGTCCGGCCAATGAAATCACGCGTTCAACATCGAGCTGGCCCGTGCCGAAGAGCTTTCCAACAGCCACAACGTCCTGGTAGTTGATGTGCCATGCGACCTTTTTCGCGCTTACGGGGTGCAATCGGTTGATATGAACGCCCACCGTGCCCGCGGGGTGAACGCCCGCGAACTCCTCGATCTGGATTCCGGTATTCGGGTTCGCGGGAATCGCCGCGCCGCGCGCTTTGCACAGGTACGTGCGGCCCTCTGTCAATTTCGCGATACAGATAAGCCCGCGTTCAAAATGTGCTTCGTTCCCCTTGATGGCAATTTCCGGGTTCAACGCGTGCGGATTCGTGTCCATCGCGGTAACAAAAATCGCCATGGGAGTGGAACCCGGGACCGGCACCTTGCTGAAGGGTCGGGTGCGCAATGTAGTCCAAAGCCCTGATTCAACCAGCAACGCCGTAATCTCATCACGGCTTAGACCGGCCGGACTCGTGCCTGTGTAGGTGCTGAACGCAACCTGCTCGCCTTCCCCTTTGCGTTCGGCCTCATCGAGATCTATCACGATGGATTGGAAGGCCCGCTTTTCACCGCGGTTTATAGACCCAACGGTTCCCGCGGCGGGAGAAGTACAGATAACCCCGGGGTTCTTTTTGTCTTCAAACAGGGGTTGTCCGCGCATGACGCGGTCCCCGGCCTGAACAAGCATGGTCGGGCGCAGTCCGATGGAATCGTCCGCTAATAGTCCGACACGCGAAGGGATGCGCAATCCGTCGATCTGCTGCACTGGCGCACCGGCAATCGGAAGGTCAAGGCCCTTCTTGATCGTGTGAACCGCCATACTGAGTAGTCCATCCGTAAGTGGTTGTGACCAAACACGATGAATAGATTCTGGGTGGCCGACTGTTTATGCCTTCCAACCCTCGGCGCGCAACACCTACCGAGTCTACCAATTCATGTCCCCCGACATACATATTGGCGCACACGCGATAAGCGTCAAGAACAAAAATACGTCCCCATTCTGCCACACTCCAAACAGCCAAAACAATTGCTCCTTTTTTCACGATTGCCCTCCATACCGCCCCACTTGGTAGCATGTTCCTTCCCCACGTGCTATAACCCACCTCTGGTTTTTTCTTTCAGGTGCTTGTCCATGTCCCCGCGCCCAATCACCAACTTCGGAGGAGTTCAATCCGTGAGATTCCGTATGCTTTTGCTCGCGATGCTTGTCTGCGCGTGGCTGGTCGCCCCGGCGACCCATGCCGACGCGCCCAGCGTGACTGTCGGCGCCTTCAAGCAGGACGTCGCGAAAACCTTCACGACGGAGTCGGGCCTACCCTCCAACAACGTAACCGCAATTGCTGTCGCCGGCGATCGGGTGTTCGCTGGAACGGACAAAGGTCTTGCTGAATTCGACGGCACTGCGTGGAAAGCGCGCGGCGCCGCCGCGGTGTCCACGCTCACCCCGCACAACGGCGGCGTTGCGGCCGTCGCCGGCGGCAAAATTCTGCATGTGCTGCCGGCCAGCGGCGAATCCGAGCTCTCCGGCGCACCCGCCGGAACCGTATATGCAATCGCGTCCGCAGACGGTATCGCAGGCTACAGTGGATTGCTCGTTGCAACGTCGAATGGCCTCTATACCGTGTCGAATGGCGCCGTGAAACCGGACGAAACGCTAAATGCCCTGCTTGGCGACGCCAAGGCATTGCACACCGTCGCGAGCGATGCCACCGGCATCATCGCCGTCGGCGGCGACGCGGGCTTGTTCTACAAACGCGCTGATTCAAAATGGTCGGCAATGTATCCTGTGACCCCCGAACTTCGCGCGTGGGCGCCGCGCGCCGTGCGCGCCGTCGCATTCACCGGGACAAGCCGGCTCTGGTTTGGAAGCCCTCAAGGCATTGCAACCTACGACGATAACGTCTGGCAGTTGTGGGACGGCGACGATGGCCTTCCTTATAACCAGCTTTCCGGCGCGGCGCTCGGCCCGAATGGCGAAGTCTGGTTTTCCTCCAACAAGGGCGCCATTCGATTCGAGGAAGGCGTCTTCAATTACCGCCAGGGCCGCCGCTGGCTTCCCGCGGACGACGTGCGCGGCGTAGCTGTCGACGCAAAGGGCAGCGCATGGTTTGCCACCGCGGCCGGCGTCGGCGTTATCGAGCGCCGCCCCATGACGTTCGCGGAAAAAGCAACGTGGTACGAAGACGAAATCGACAAGTATCACCGCCGCACCGAATATGGATATGTGCTCGAATCCAACGTAGATAAACCCGGCGATAAGTCGTCTCACAAAAACCGCGACAGTGACAATGACGGACTGTGGACTGGCATGTACGGCGCGGGCGAATGCTTCGCATACGGAGCAACAAAAGACCCACAAGCAAAAGAACGCGCCAAGCAGGCGTTCGAGGCCATGCGCTTTCTCACTATTGCCCCCATCGACGGCGAAGTAGACCAGCAACCGGGGTACGTTGCGCGCACCGTTGTCGAAACCAACGAACCGGACCCTAACCTTCGCGGTAGTTACACCCTTGAAGGCCAAAAGGAAAATCAAAAAGGCGATTCACTTTGGAAGGCCTATGTCCCGCGCTGGCCGTTGTCCAAAGACAAAAAACACTGGTACAAATCCGATACCAGCTCCGACGAACTGGACGGCCACTATTTCTTTTACGCGCTGTATTACGACCTCGTAGCCGATTCAGACGAAGAGAAAGCGCGCGTGCGCGAGCTCGTCGTCAACCTGACTGATCACCTGCTGCGCAACAACTACTGCCTCGTCGACCACGACGGCACGCCTACGCGGTGGGCCATATATAGCCCCGAGAAGTTGAACCGCGACCCGCTATGGTCGTGGGAACGCGGACTCAATTCGCTGAGCATGCTCTCCTACCTGACAACCGCTGAACACATGACCGGCGATTCCAAATACACCGGCGCCATCACCGAGCTATGCGAAAAGCACGCGTATGATGTGAACGCTATCAATGCGAAACTTCAGCAAGGCTACGGTTCAGGCAATCACTCCGACGATGAAATGGCGATCATGTGTTTCTACAATTTGTTGAAGTACACGAAAAACGAAGAGTTGAAGTCACGCATGTCTTACGCCTTCTACCGCTACATGTCCCACGAGTGGCAGGAGATGAATCCCTTCTTTAATTTTGCATACGCCGCGCTAGGCCAGGACGCCTCATTCACCAACGCCTACGGCGCCTGGCAACTCGATCCCTGGGAAGGCTGGTTAGATGATTCGGTCGATACGCTCAAGCGGTTCCCGCTCGACCGCTTCAATTGGGCGCAGGAAAATAGCCATCGTTTGGATATCATCATGTTGCCGCGCGCTCAGCGTGGCGATCCCGTCGAGCCTTGGGACGAAGTGAAAAACCGCGCGCGCGGTCACAGCGTCAATGGCAAAGTTATCCCCGTGGATGAGCGCCATTTCAACCACTGGAACACCGACCCCTGGGACCTCGATTACGGTGGTAATGGCGCCGTCCTCGCCGATGGCGCGGTATATCTTCTGCCCTACTACATGGGCCTCTACCACGGTTTCATTAAGGAATAAACTAAGGGGACAGCCACCGGCAACGCGTTATGGTTGCCGGTGGCTGTCCCCGATACGCTGTGCAAAACTCCGCAACCCAAATAAAGTTGTGGAGTTCCACAGCGCTACCGCGAAAAAACCGCGTGTGTTTAAATCCAAAATTTGGTTATCCCTTGCTCCCCGGGGGATACGCTGGCGCCGCGTACACGTTGAAAGTTAACGCCGCTTCATTCTCGCGATTGCTAAAGCGATGCTTAATGCCCGCCGGAATGATCACAAACTCGTCCTTGCACACGCTCAACCGATTGCCATCAATTTCGCCTTCAATCCGGCCGTCAAGCACCAATAGGACTTGATCGCTTTCTGAATGGTCTTCGGCGGTATCTCCGGTGGCTTGCCCCGCGTCAAGCCGCATCATCGCCACCTGGCAGCGTGGAGTGGTTTGAAGCACCTCAAACCATTCCTCAAAACCATGCACCGTATGAGCACGAACCAACATGTCGATCTAAACGGTGCATACCCAATTCTTATTCCACTGCATGTCACCCCATGCTTGTCCGTGTCCGTCCGTGCGTGTCCGTGTCAGTCCATATTTCTCCCCAAACCACCCATCCAAATAAGCTCTGGACGGGACAGACCACAAGGGCAGGGGGCCTGGACCTGTTGTTCCCTCGCGGCATAAGCCCGTCTGTCCCGACCAGACCTCACTCGAATTTTTTCTTGTGACTTTTCTGAATATCCATATTCGCATCGCCGAAATCCGTCTATTTGAAGTCTCAAATTTGAGATACAAAATTCTTGTCGCGCCGTTTTGCGTGTTTTCGCACGTATAGAGTTTCCCACCGCTCTTTCTAAACACATCGGAAACGGGCGCGCGCAAGGGGGGGCGCGCGCCCGCTGCCCGCTATGGCGCTTCACTGCTGAATCCATTTCACGGGCGCACCTGCGTCCCGCGATAACGGACTGCCGAAAACCGGCGCAAGAGACCGGCTTACACGGTGTCAGCAGAAACTTCCGCGCGCTTGCGGCGCACTCCTTCCGTGACGGCCACTGTCCGGGCAACAATGCGTCCCGGCAGCACAACGCGAAGCGCCTCGCGGCGGCAGAACGCCACAGGCAGGCACATAACGCACAGTCCTCCGGCTAGTGATTGCCTGCGCGCCCTGCCCGTGGCGATATCCCAAATCCAATCCCAACAATCAGCAACACTACCCGCGATCCGCAATCCCCGTTACACGCGAGAATCACCAACCCGACGTTTTCTCCCCTCTTGGCAGGTATCGGGTTCCGGGTCCCGGGTTTCGGGTTCCGGGTTTCGGGTATCGGGTTCCGGGTATCTCGGTATTGGGTATTGGATATTGGATATTGGATATCGCGGGATCGGGTATCAGGTTCCGCGGAGCGCGATACATTATTCGCCAATGCCTACTACTCCGAACCCGCTACTCACTATCTCGCGTCGTTCCGTTCTCATCTGCGGAACCCGATACCCGAAACCCGAAACCTGATATTGGGGTTGCCATCTCACTCCGTGCCTTCCTCACTCCCTGCCTTCATAGGTCCCATAAGTCTCATACGTCCCATGAGTCCCATAATCTCATCGATCTCACTCGCCACCTCGCCACTCGCTATCTCGCCCTTGCACCCATCCCCGGCACTCTTTACACTGTCGCCCCAACTCGGCCGGATTCACGCACACCATGACCACTGCGCTTAAACACGGCATCGACTACACGATCGGCGAGATGTATCCCTCCGACTGGGACGCCGTGCGCGCCGTCTACGTAGAAGGTATCGACACCGGCAACGCCACCATCGAGACCCAGCCCCCGGATTGGGAGGTGTGGAACAAGCGCCATCTACACCACTGCCGCTTTGTCGCCCGCGCGGCCGACGCTATCATTGGCTGGGTAGCGCTCAGCCACATCTCCTCGCGCGCCGCGTACAACGGCGTGACGGAACTCAGCGTCTACGTCGCGGAACGCGCCCGCGCCCAGGGCGTCGGCACTGCCCTGCTAGAAGCTGTCATTTCCGCGTCAGAAAACCACGGCATCTGGACCATCCAGGCCGGCATCTTCCCCGAAAACACCCCCAGCCTAGCGTTGCACAAAAAACTTGGGTTTCGCGAAATCGGCACCCGTCAACGTCTTGGCAAACTCAATGACGAATGGCGCGACGTTGTGCTACTGGAACGACGCAGCACGACAGTCGGCGTAGAGTAACCGGTCACACCGCGACGCAATGCCATTCAAAAGTCGGTGCAAGTCCGTGTTCGTCCGTGTTCGTCCTGCACCAAAACTTGCACTTATCCCCGCTAACATCCAAAATCAAAAAACCCAGAACCCAAAATCGCGAAAGGACCTCGCATGTCACACGGCGGCAAACTCGCGGCGCGCGCGCTAAAGAACGCGGGCGTCGAATGCATCTTCACCCTCAGCGGTGGCCACATCATGCCGATCTACGATGGCTGTCTCGATGAGGGCATCCGCATTATCGACGTGCGACACGAACAAGCCACAACGCACGCCGCGGACGCATGGTCCCGCGTGAACCCGGGAAAAATCGGCGTAGCCGTGGTCACCGCGGGACCCGGCGTGACTGACGCCGTCACCGGCGTTGCCAACGCATGGCGCGCGAACTCCCCCATTCTCTGCATCGGCGGGCAAGGCCCCTTCGCGAATCTTGGCCGCGGCTCGCTCCAGGAAATGGATCACGTCAGCCTCATGCGTCCGATCACAAAATATTCCGCGGCGTGTTACGACACGGAGCGCATCCCCGAATACATCGAACGCGCAATACGCACCGCGATCTCCGGCATACCCGGCCCAGCCTTTCTTGAACTGCCGATGGACGTTTTGATGAACGAAGCAAGTCTCGAACGCGCCACGTTCCCGCCGATCTCGACCGCGCCTCCGCTGGTTGGCCCGCAAGGCGAAGAAGTGCTGAAAGCCTTGCACATCCTCGCGGAAGCACAACGCCCAATGCTCATGGCCGGCACCAGCGTGAAATGGTCAAACGCCCAGCCGCAGCTCAACGCTTTCCTCGCAAAAACCAACATCCCCGCTTTCGCGAATGGCATGGGGCGCGGCACAGTCCCGCGCGATTCGAAACACCTGTTCAACCGCACGCGACGCGAAGCCCTCGAAGCCGCTGATGTTGTCGTGCTCGCGGGCACTATCCTCGATTTCCGCATGCGCTTCGGACAAAGCATCCCCGACAACGCGAAGATCGTCCAGCTCGAAATGGACAACCTCCTGATCAGCCACAACCGCGCGTCGCACGCCGCGCTCGTCGGAAATCTTGCAGTATCGTTCGACGCATTGATGCGCACGATGCAGGAAGAGAAAATCGCGCTCGACTTTTCCAGCTACAGTGCGGAACTGCGCGAAAAGGAAAACGCCTACGAAACCGGCCTGCGAGAAAAACAGGGCAGCGACGCCGTACCCATTGATGCCGACCGCCTGTGCCGAGAAATCGCAAACTATGTCGAACAGTTCGACGACATGATCGTCATCGGCGACGGCGGCGACATCGTTGCGTCCGCGGCAAAGGTTGTGCCCATCCCGAAAAACGGCTTCTGGATGGACCCGGGCCCGCTCGGCACGCTCGGCGTCGGCATGCCGTTTGCCATCGCCGCGCAACTCGCGCACCCGAACAAAAAAGTCCTCATCATCTACGGCGACGGCTCCTTCGGACTCAACGGTTTCGAATACGACACCGCCGTCCGCTTCAACCTCCCCATCGTAGGCATCGTCGGCAATGACGCCGCCTGGGGCCAAATGATGCGCCCGCAAATCGCGATCTACGGACGCCCCGTCGCAACACTTCTAAACTACACCCGCTACGACAAAGTCGTCGAAGCCCTCGGCGGCCACGGCGAATACGTCGAACAACCCAACGACATTCGCCCCGCACTCGAACGCGCCTTCGCCTCCGGCAAACCTGCGTGCATCAACGTAAAACTCCACCAGGACCAGAGCTACCGCGGCGGCGGCTATGTATAGCTGAATACAAGTGCCGTCCTGGATAGAAGTCATACCCCACCTAACCAACACTATAAAGGGCGTCACAACCCTCGTCCGGCACGAGGTCAAATTACACCAACCGAGCGGGATACAATCATCCGCATGATCAACATCGTCACTTTCGCGTTCATTGGCGGACTAATCTTTTTCGCCAGCTCATTGCTTGCCTGCATCATGATCACGCTCTGGCCGTGCACCGAAAAACGGTGGCATCGTTCCATTCTCTCCGTATGCGGAATTGTCGCGGTCATGTTTATCGCCTTGTCCGCGACACCTATTCCATGGATCGTCTACGCGCTTTGGTTCATTGCGTTCATCATCGCCTGGATTCTCGTCGCGCGCGGCCACCCACGCGCTCGCTGGACCAACATTTCATTTTGGATCCTCTCACTCGCCATCGCCGGTTCAGAACTGCGCTATCATCTCCCGGCCACCATCCCCACATCCGGCATCGACACCCTCTACGTCGTCGGCGATTCACTCAGCATGGGCGCCGATCCCCCACACAAGAACTGGCCGGACATCTTGGGCAGCAAACTCGGCATGACAACGCACACCTATTCTTTCGGCGGCGCGCGGACGGATACCGCACTGGCAAATGCCAAACGAATTGAAAAAGAAACAGCGCTTGTCATCCTCGAAATCGGTGGAAACGACCTGCTCTACGGCGCCGAAGGGTTTGATGCCAACCTCGAAACAATCCTCGCAACCATCTGCACCGGCAAACGCAGCGTCGTGATGCTCGAATTGCCGCTGCCGCCAACGTACAACACATTCGGAATAGCCCAGCGCCGCCTCGCGCGCAAATTCGGCGTAACGCTCATCCCCAAACGCTACCTCGCGCGTGTTCTGACCACCGACGGCGCGACGACTGACGGACTACATTTATCCAATGTTGGGCACGCAGCGCTTGCGGACGCGCTCGTCACCCAATTCAGACATCCAGATTAAATATTCTCAATTTTGTCATCCAAATACTTCGTTCCCATCGGCACAAATCTCGGAGCTAACCATCCTAGTCATGTGATAAGCTGGAATGAGCATCGCCCCACGGTGCGTTCTCTGTTCATAACCAGTTGGAGGCCAACCTATGAGTAAGCGTTCGGTGTGGATTGCGTTTTGTGTAGTGGTCATGGGTTCGTTTACCGGCTGCCACCATCTCGGCCCTCAATTTAC
>Ga0163150_10006592_pt1 | contig 14101 bp, 15 predicted proteins | sample OliLakLV19P2IB_FD_148628 | JGI IMG/M metagenome (GOLD analysis project Ga0163150, IMG submission 148628) | Freshwater microbial mat bacterial communities from Lake Vanda, McMurdo Dry Valleys, Antarctica - Oligotrophic Lake LV.19.P2.IB | ecosystem: Environmental > Aquatic > Freshwater > Lake >...
GTATTTTTATATTATTAAACTTTTAAAAAGCTATTTAGTTGCTTCAATTGGGTTATTCTCAGTAATTTCTGCAATGGCACTAATAGTCACTCGACCACTTCCTCCATCTTTGATAATTTTATAGCCAGTATTGTAAGCGGTACTGGAAGTAAAAGTTCCAGTTTCTGGATCTTGGACAATATCCGGAATGTATTTAGGCACCAAGCAATCATATAAATCTAATCCATCTGTACCTTCTGGAGATTTTATTGTTTTCTCCGTGGTTGGAATAATTTTTTCTGTCAATGTTCCACCAATAACACATTTAAAAGTGCCTTTATTCTCCGCAATGTTTTGTACTATGGCGTTTAAAATGGTATTAACATGACTCAGTCTTTGAGAATCCCGAGCCTGAGAGAATTGACGAGCTGGGTTAATTGCCACTAAAGCAATTCCAGCTAAAATAGCCAAAATTCCAATAACTATTAAAACTTCTATTAAAGTGAAACCTCTCTTTAGTTTTTTATTCTTCATATGAGAGCATTATCCATCATAAAATCAAGAATGGAAATGGTACTTGTCCACACATGCAACACTGGATTATCTTTCGGTAGGTTCTAAATCTTTTCAAGAAACTCGAAAACCGCCTCATTTTTAATAATGGTTTCTACAAATATTTTCGCACTTTCTTTGTTGGCTTTTGGGTACTGTTCCATTATCAGTTTCATTTCCGATTCCAATTTTTTAGGATCGGCGATTATTTTTTGTTCCTCAGCAATTTTATTTAAGACCAGTTGTACCCTCGCCTTTTTTTCTGCTTGAGGTCTCCATTCCTCTCTTATTTTTTCGTCGGTAGTCTTTGCGTTTGTTAAATAATCCTTAAACTGGAGGCCAGATTCTTCAACTCTATCTTGGAAACTCGCCATCATCTTCTGAAGTTCGCTTTCAACTAAAAGAACTGGCAAATCAATTGTCGCGCCACTCGCGATTTCTTCGACTATGGCCATTCTTCTCTTTCCCTTGGCTTTAACCAATTTTTGCTGTCGTAGGTTTTCTTTAATTTTATCTTTCAAATCGCTCAGGTCTTTTAGTCCTAAAGATTTAGCAAATTCGTCCGTTAATGGCAGCAACTGATTTTCGCTTGATGGAGGAGTAACATTTTCACCTTGTGGTTTTTCAGGATTTCTTATTTCATTTAAAACTTCTTCAATTTCCTTTTCGGTCACTTCTACCTTTTCTTCTTCCGGCCCTATTTCCTTGGCAATTTTAGTGTAATGACCCAATTTTACTTCTGGGAGTACGGCAGTTTTAATTTTGAAACAAAGATTGTTATTTGGAGCTAATTTGGTTATTACAACTTCTGGTTTACCAATAGCGTCTATTCTGTCATGAGTGATGATATCTTCGTAAGCTTGGCCAATACAGAGTTCCGCCGCTTCTTTTAAAATTGCCATTTCCCCCACCCTCTCAATTACGAGTTTTTCTGGTGCTTGTCCTTTCCTAAATCCCTGGATCAGAACACCTTTCCTGATTTTTTCAAAAACAATCTTCCGGGCACTATTTAGGTGTTCTAAATCAATTTCTCCCTCAATTTCAATTTCGGAGTTTTTTAACTTCTTGATATTTATTTTTGAATAAGATTTTGTTGCCATAAGGCCCAAACTATATACTTTTTGTAAATTTTTTCAACTTTCCATGTATTTTAAAGCGAGCCTAAATGGCTCGCTTTAAAACCTTCTTTTTATTTTTAGCAAACTAGATCTGGTTTATTTCTTGCTCAGCGCTATTTATATCGTTATCAATTTCGAAAGAACCGGAGCTATTTAAGTCGGATTCTATCGATGCCAGATCATTTTCTGGCGTCCCTGTAGTATTAACAGTTTGTTCATTTCTGAAGAAATAAAGACTGCCCACAATGATCAACAAAAGTATGATGATAAGCCCGATCGTTGGACCCCAAGCCTTGGGCTTTGGAGAACTTTGCTGGTAAACAGAAGCTCCTCCTCCTCTATTTTGTTCAAACTCAACCATTTTACTTGCCTTTCCTTATCTTATCCAAGTTTCGGAGAGGCGAATTATTTAATAATTTTCTAGATTAAAATTTTAGAGCTTTGAGATTCGAAATCGCTTCACCCAGCATCTTGTGGGCTTCTTTAATATTATCTGCCACCATTCTAACTTTGGCAAAAAATTCTGTTTTATTTTCTACCGCAACATTATTAGAATCACTAGATAGAGTAGCTGATTCACTAGTGACCACCTTAATTTTTGCTTTTACTTCTTCGATTGATGCTTTAATATCGCCAGTATCAAGACCTTCTTCCTCCATCAGCTTAATTCTTGCTTCAACTTTTTCCACTACCCCTTGGAGTTTAGCAATAGCACCGGAGATTCTGGTTAAAATATTTTCCATATGGAAGAGATAATTCTCTATTTTCTTCTCAACTTCCACGTTTCCTTTAAGTTCAGGCTTCATCTTTTCAAAACTAGCTTTGATTTTCTCTCTTTTTTCTTTCACTTCCTCTTGATTACCGACGGTCAAATTCCAAAAACAAGATCTTTTTGTCCCCTCTTCTTTCACGGTCAGACACTTTTCGATCATGCCTTTTTCATTTGCTTCGGTCCAGAATTTAAAGAGTATTTGGATATCAGCATGATCAACTTGCCCGTCACTATTTAGATCAGCGGAACACATTTTGTCTTGGCATTTCCCCCAAACACTCATCATTTTTCTTAAATCGGCAAATCCCACTTTTCCGTCTTGATTAATATCAGCTTTAACATCGGCTGACACAACTGTTCTTACTTGTTTGTCATCGGCTTTTAATTTGGCTTGCATTTCAGCTTTAAGTCTCATTGCATCTGCATCACTTTTGCTTCTATCAGAGTAGGTAGGAACCTTTTCTATAAAAAGTCTGCCGTCCGGAGTCTTACATTGTCGTGGTTGTGATTCCATAATTGGCAAACCAGCAGCCTCACAGTCTGCAAAACTATTTATCTTTGAAAGTGTTAAATCACTTTTGAGAATCTCCGTACTGTCTTTTGGAATATTTTCACAGGTGTATGATGGCGTTGGAGCAAAGCATTGTGTTCCCTCTTGGCAAGAATCTCCATTTTCATTAAATTTTCCACCAACACTACTGCAATGTTTTTTATATTTGTTTAATGTGTCAGAAGACACTGAGTCAATTTTTGGTCCGTAAATTATCTTGGCAGATAAAGATCTTTTAATGTCAGGTTTGCTTTGAATACTTGCCTGATTTTGAATATAAACCCTGCCAGTTTTTAAGTCCGTGCATCTTGGTGGGGCTGATTCTTGAACACCATATACTTTAGAGCAAGAATAAAAATCGTTTATTCTTACTGCTGAAGTTGTATCGACTATTGCGCTCGCCGAGCTTGATAAACCAAAAGTTCCAACTAAAAGTGCCAGAGCCAACGTAAAATTTAGTATTGTTTTTTTCATATATTGTCTAATGTTTTAATTAAAAGTTTTTTTAGTTTTATTAATGTCAATACGTATACTCTACCACTATAGTAGACGCTAAACAAAAAGATTACTTACCCCATACTCAATCTAGGATTTTTAATTGGAAAATTTCTTTTGGTAAAGCTTGCGCCCTCTTTCAAAGGCTTTTTCTGCGTCTTTGGCGTCTTTAAATCCTAAAACTTTAACTTCTTTGTTTTGGAGTTTTTTGTACGTTGAATAAAAATGTTCAATTTCTTTTAAAGTATGTTTATTAAGATCAGAAAGATTTTTTACATCATTCCACCTTGGGTCTCCTACTGGTACTCCTATAATCTTGTCATCAGCATCTCCCCCATCAATCATGTTCATTAAAGCCACGGGTCGCACCCTGACTAGTATTCCGGGGTTAAGGGGGTAAGTAGTAAGCACGATTACATCGAGGGCGTCATTGTCATCCCAGAGAGTTTGAGGGATAAATCCATAGTCAAAAGGAAAATCTTGAGAAGTATGGGAGACTCTATCCAAAGCAATTAAACCAGTTTTTTTATCTATCTCGTATTTATTTTTGGAGCCTTTAGCTATTTCAATAATAGCATTTATGAGTTTAGGTTCTCCTGCTTCTATGTCGTGCCAAAGATTCATATAGTTTACGGTTTCCACATTTGGCCAATTTGCTTGCTAAAACTTGTCTCAAATTTGGAAACTTCAAGATTACATTAATAAATAAGGATACTAAGCTATTGGTTTCGGATCAATTTTTTCTTTTTGATCTGGAACTGGAGTTTTTGGAGTTTCAGGTTCAGTTCCTAAATTTTTTGCATTTTCTGGAGCAGCTTCTGCCAAATTATCCCCCTGAACCGATCGGATATCTATTTTCCACCCAGTAAGCTTTGCTGCCAATCTTACATTCTGTCCTCCTCGGCCTATTGCCAAAGATTGTTGATCAACTGTCACATAAGCAATTGCTTTGTTTTCAGCCTCATTTATTTGAATTTCCACAACTTTTGCGGGGGACAAAGCATCCTCTACAAATCTTTTAGAATTAGCTGACCATTCAATTATATCGATTTTCTCGCCCCCTAATTCACTCATTACAGTAGAGACCCTGACCCCTCTTTGACCCACCATTGAGCCTACTGGATCTATGTGTTCATCGCTCGAAGTAACAGCTATTTTTGTTCTTGAACCTGCTTCACGGGCAACGTTTTTAATTGTCACTACTCCGCTTGCGATTTCTGGAACTTCCGATTCAAAAAGCTTTTCCAAAAATTTTGGATTAGAACGAGTTAGGCGAAGAAAAATCCATCTGGCATTTTCTTCTACTTTAAAAAGATAGGCCCTGATTCTTTCCCCCTGAGCATATCTTTCTCCTGGGATTTGATCCTCAAATGAAATTATACCGGTGGCCTTGCCTATATCAATAAAAATATTTCCTCTTTCAATTCTTTGAACGATCCCAGAAATAATCCCCCCTTCTTGCTCACCGTATTCTTTCAATACTGCCACTTTCTCAGCCTCTCTGATTTTTTGAACAATAACCTGCTTTGCTGTTTGGGAGGCAATACGGCCGAAGTCATTTTTTGATTCTAGTGGAAAAATCATCTCGTCTCCCACTACAGCCCCTTTTTTAATTTTCTGTGCGTCAGCAAGCCAAATATGATGTTCTGGGTTAAACAATTCCTTTACTTCTGTTGGAGTAATATTTTCTTTGTCAGTATTTTCTTTCAAGCTGATTTCTCGAGCTTTCATCCATTCTTCTTTGTCGGTGTAAGTATTTTTTTCATCAACTACTACCTTGATCTGAAAAAAGCTAGCCGAAGCTTCTTTAGGGTCAAATTTTGTTTTGATAATTTGTCCTCGACCGCCATATTCCTTCTTATAAGCGGTAGCCAAAGCAAGCTCAACCGCTTCAATGGTTTTTTCTTTGGGAATTCCCCTCTCCTCTTCCAATTGATGGATAACTGAATTGATTACTTTTAAATCAAACATGATAGGTTTTTTAAAATGATAATGGACAATTTGGTCTTATTTATTTAGTGACGTAAGTGCACGAAACGGAAAGAAGTCTACAGGTATCTATCACATTGACGATAGATCTCTTTTCCATTTCCGACCCGCTTGCCCTGCCTGCGCATGCAGAACCGAGGAAGCTACAAAACGGTTTAATACCCTTTATTAAATTTTGGTAAAAAATTTGGCTCGCCATAGAGGCGAACCATAAGTGAGTGCAATTATATATTGTTTACAGTAGATTAGTCAACAGTATTCGACCAGGCAATTATAAATCTTTGCGATTTCCACCCTGTGCAGCCAGATCAGAGCTAATAATGGTGCCGTATTCTTAATACTCCCCTCTTTCTCAAAATTCCCTTAAACAGTTTTTTCTTCAGGCGCTATTGGTTTATTTCTGTTTGATTGTCGAGGAATACGGGTAGGGTTGCGGGAAATTAAATACTTTCTAGGGTTTTTATCTAAATCGGTAAAATCATCTGCCGCTTCTATCAAACGACTTGATGATGAACGCCCAAAAGCAATAACTTCAACTTGGCATCCCTGGTTAACTTTCAAATATTCTACAAGAGGTACGAAATCTCCGTCTCCGGAAGCTAATATGATCGTATCAAGTTTCGGAGCAAATTTTATGGCGTCTACTGCTATTCCCACATCCCAATCTCCTTTTTTTGCACCCCCAAAAAATACTTGGAGGTTTTTTGTCTTAGTTTCAATTCCCAATTTAACTAGAGCTTCAAAAAAAGCTTTTTCTTCGCCAGATTCTGTTGTTATGACATAAGCAATAGCTCTAATGAGAAGTCGGTCAGCCACTGCGTCTTTAAGAACCTGTCCAAAATTTACCTTGGATTTATATAAGTTTTTAGCGCTATGATAGAGATTTTGAGAATCAATAAAAACTCCTACTTTTTGATCAGCGTGTTTTATTACCGCCATAATTTTTTAAAGAGAATAATTTTATTTCTTTTTGAGTTCTAATTTTTTAACCAACGAATTAAATCTTCTAGGGCTACTTTTGAGAAGATAATTCATTTGTTTCTGTCTTTTGGCTACCAAACCTAAAAGCCCTCTCCTTGAATGTTTATCCTTGGTGTTTTTCTTTAAGTGTTTTGATAGTTCTTCAATTCTCTTGGTCAAAACTGCAACCTGAACTTCTGGAGATCCTGTGTCGGTGTCATGAATTTTGGCAAGTTTGATAACTTTTTGTTTTTTGATTTTAACTAACATGGCTCCCATTTTATCATAAAACAAATTTTTTGGCCAGGATTATCGGTAAACATACGCCAGAAAGTAGAAAAATGCCTTTTTTAGGCCATAAAATATGTTTTTAGATTTAAGCCAATTAAGATAGAATTAAATAATGTCTAAAACTATTAATATTATTTCGTGGAATGTAAATGGACTTCGAGCCTGCCATAGGAAAGGTTGTTTTAAAGAGATTATGAATACGGCGCCTGATATTCTCTGCCTTCAAGAAACTAAAAGCTTGCCTGAGCAACTTCCAGAAGAAGTAAGAAAGCCAGAAGGGTACTACAGTTTTTTTGACTACTCTAAAGGCAGAAAAGGATATAGTGGCGTTGCTATTTATTCTAAAGAAAAGCCGGAGAGTGTAAAAGAAGGAATGGAAAGTAAAGAATTTGATCAAGAAGGACGTTTAATCGCGGCTTATTACAAGGATTTCGTACTTTTAAATGTTTATTTTCCTAATGGAGGAGGGGGGGCCATTAGACTTAAATATAAACTTGAATTTTATGAAGTTTTTTTAAAATTTATTGAAAAATTAAGAAAAAAGTACAAAAACATTATCTTTTGTGGAGATATAAATACCGCCCATAAGGAAACAGACCTAGCTAGACCTAAAGAAAATGCAAAAAATACAGGTTTTTTACCAGAAGAGAGGGCCTGGATCGATAAAGTGGTGGGTAAGAATTATATTGATGTTTTTCGCCATTATTTTCCGAATTTAAAGGATGCTTATACTTATTGGGATATGAAAACATTTGCTCGAGAAAGGAATGTTGGTTGGCGAATTGATTACTTCTTCGTGAGTAAAGAATTGATTCCCAATCTAGTTTTAAACGAAATTCTAAGTAAAATATACGGTTCGGATCATTGCCCTATCTCATTAAAATTCAAAATATGAATTATAAAGGACAGTTATCCACAGATGGGTTTTGTCCTTTATAATATTTGTGTATAATACTAGTAGATGTCCTCTCGAAAAGCTTGAGGATATTTGCTCTTCAGAGTAATGGAGACACCAAAGGGTCTCTAATAAGCAGGAAGAAATGTCCGATAGATAACTACCAAGCATCCACAGCCAAAATAAGACTAGTGGTAGGTTATCTCTCTGATTTTTTCTGATCGCTCCGAAGTCCACGTCAGCCCTCTGCTCGATGTGGACTTTTCGTTTCTAAAATTTCTCTAAATTTAATTTCACACTATAAAAAAGTTTTGTCAAAAAGTTTGCGATTTAGGAAAACTTTAAAAGTTTCTTGTGAAACGTAAAAAATTAAATAAGTAACTAACACTACAAAAAATAATTTGCATCTTAATTTTACAGAAGTCAAAAAATGTCCTTGGTTTTTTGAACCGAGAAAATAAAATTTTATTTATAATATACAAGAAAATAACAGCATTTAACTGTTATTCATGAAACATATTTTCTATAATCGGACTAATATATTGGTTTTTTGTTAATAAATAATTGATAATTATTTAAATTAAAAACGTTGGTTCTTCCACTATATACGGGTGATATTTCAATTTAATAATTTTTTAAGTCAAAATTAATTTGTTTTTTTGTTAGTAGATAGATCAATTTTAAGTTTCTTATGAAACTATCTACTTCACCCAATGTTTGCCACGAATCTCTGAAATCTTCTTTTCTACTTCTAATTCTTTTTTTTCTTTACCTTTTTCGCCGATAACTTTTAGTTCACTTTCTGATAATTTAGATAAAGTCATGGACTTATTTTCTAGGTATTTTTCACTATTTAAAGTTGGATCTTCTAAGACTTCTTCTAGTAAAGCATGGAGAATATATCCAATTTTGGGGCTAGGTGGCAGTTTTGTTACACGTATAACTTTGCTACCATCAATTTTTAGCATTGATACAGAGATAGGGTCTAATAACACTTCGTCAATCATTGAGCGGTATTTCCTAAGCCTGTAAGGACTTTCTTTTGGTCTACCAGTCCCAATTCGATCACAAATTCTAACATTCATTAAGTCCCAAATGTTTTCCTTTCCAACATTGACTATTAGTCTTCTCACTGCAGAGAGTGTAATTTGTTCGGTATCTGAAAAAAACATATGCCATCTAACCAGCTTTCCTACTTTTTCTACCAAATCATTAGAAAATCTAAGGTCCTTAAGGATTTTAAGGGCCTTTTTAGCCCCAACTACATCATGACCATGGAATGTCCAATCTTTCTTTTCCGGAGACCACCTTCTAGTTTCTGGCTTAGAAATATCGTGAAATAAGGCCGCCAAACGTAAGTCAAGAGACATTTTTTTCTTAACCGCATGGTTTAAAGATTTTAATAGATGAAACCAGACATCAAAAGAGTGAGCCTGGTTCTGTTCTATTCCTATGGTTGTTTCTAAATCTGGAATAATAAATTTTAAAATCCCTAATTCATGGCTTAAAATAACGCTTTCCATTGCCTGATCTGACATTAGCATCTTCACGAATTCATCTCTTATCCGTTCTTTGGAAATGTTTTGAAGCAGGGAAGCGTTTGTCCTTATTGCCTCTGTCGTTTCATCGTTAATTATGAAACCAAGCTCGGCACTAAATCTAATTGCTCTTAAAATACGCAATCCATCTTCCTTAAACCTTACTTGAGGATCTCCAACAGCTTTTATAATTTTGTCCTTTATATCTATCTGTCCTTTATGCGGATCATAAATCTGTCCTTTACTAGCATCTAAGGCCATAGCGTTCACTGTGAAGTCTCTTCTTTTCAGATCTTCTTCCAAAGTAGCTCCAAAGCTCACTTTGTCGGGTCTTCTGGAGTCTGAATATTCTGATTCTGTTCTAAAAGGAGTAATTTCAACTATTTTCAAAGTTTCATCTGAAACACTTTCGTTTACTATTCCCACTGTACCGTATTGATTTTCGTAAAAAGTCTTTTCAAAAAGTAGAGTGATGTCTTCTGGTTTAGCGTCAGTTGCAAAATCCCAATCCTTTGGTTTTTTTCCTAGAATTAAGTCTCTAACGCATCCTCCTACTAAAAAAACCTTAAAACCAGCATCTTCTATCTTTTTAGAAATGATCAAAATATCTTCAGGAATTTCACTTTTCATGACTAAATTTTATTATACTCTTTGATATTCTGCTAATTTTCATTATACTTTTGTAATCATTCATTAAAATGCGCCTGTGGTGAAATGGATATCACAACGGTCTTCGGAACCGTTATTGCGGGTTCGAGTCCTGCCGGGCGCACAACGAGCATAGCGAGTGAAGCGGCCGGAGCAAGCAAACTATCTTGCTTGCGTCAGGACGAGAACACCGGAGCGTTGTTTCGCAAGCTTGCGAAACTGCGAGGCAGTGCCTAGCCCGAATCTGTCGGCGGACAGATGAGAGGCGAAGGAGAGACTCCTGCCGGGCGCACAGTTTTTTAAACAACATGAGACTCAAAATCTTAGGCATTAATTAATTCATAGACCTTTTTTATTAAAAACTGAACCCGCGTGATATACTATTAGTGTATGAGACAAGATAAGGAAATAGCTTTTTCTCTAAGAAAAACTGGAAAAAGTTATAATGATATAGAACGGCAACTACATATACCGAAAAGTACACTTTCTGGCTGGTTTTCGGATGTTTTATGGTCAGAAGATATAAAGAAAAATCTAGTAGTGGTAGCAAAAAAATTTCATACTGAACGGATAATAAATTTATCGCGTGATAGAGGAGATAAGTTAAGACTAATCTATAAAAGAGCAGAAGAGGAAGCAAAAAAGGAATTTGATATTCTCAAATTAAATCCACTTTTCATTGCCGGGATAATGTTATATTGGGGAGAAGGAGATAAAAGAACAAAAAATCGTTGTTGTCTTTCAAATTCTGATCCAAATATGATACGATTGTTTACGTTATTCTTTGAAAAAGTCTGTGGCGTAGAAAAAACGAGAATAAAAGCTTGGATTCTAGCTTACCCAGAAATGGATAAAGTAAAATTGGTTGAATTTTGGTCAAAGACAACCTCGATTTTGCCGAGGAATTTCACAAAAACAATAGTTATTAATGGGAAAAGTAAAAATAGAACTTTACCATTTGGTGTATGTAACGTTTTAGTTTCAAGTTCTTATTTAAAGGTTAAAGTTATTACTTGGGTAAAACTTTCAAGTGATGAATTAATAAAACAAATCGCGGGTATGGTTTAGTGGTAGAATAACTGGTTGCCAATCAGTAGACCCGGGTTCGATTCCCGGTACCCGCACAAAAAGTGTCCTTAAAAATATCGATTAGGCAATATTAAGGTATAAAATAAAAATAAATTTTCTGAAAAGTTTATAAAATAAGCCCTCTTTGAAAAATTTTATTTAAAAAATCTGCTCGATAACTGTGGATAAGTCTGTGGAAATGTGCATTTAAAGACAAAAACCTGTCTGATAAGCTTATTTTGAGGTTTTGTTTGTCTAGAATGAGTTAAATTTAGAGTTTTTTTAATTTATTAATGTTTGCGAAAAAGAAAACAGGCCAAAAAGGTGAAGATATTGCATGTAAAGTCCTACTTCAAAAGGGCTATAAAATTCTGGATCGAAATTATTCTAAAAAATGTGGAGAAATCGATATAATCGGTGAAAAAGACAAGCAAATCTATTTTGTGGAAGTTAAGACAGAAACAGTTAATTTGGATAAATTAGAAAACCTGTCTTTGAAAGATCGGCCAAGGCCTGAAGAAAAAGTAGATGCGGGGAAGCTACGTAGAATTTCTAAAGCTATTCAAGTTTATTTATGGGCAAAACATAAAGAAGATTGTGATTGGAAATTCTTAGTTTTTGCAATACTATTTGATCCAATTAAAAAAATTGCTCGGGTAAAAATTATTGAGGATGTGGTTCCAGAATAGGGGATATTTTGTCGGGGCGGCGAGAGTAAACTCTGGGCAATGGTCGATTGCTTCGTTCGATGTATTGAGATGATTCTGGAGAATCGAACATTACATGTTCAGTCCCCTTGTTGGATAAATTTTTCGTCTTTCAGACTCAAATTTGTGCTCAACAAGGCTTCGATTCTCTAAAAGAGTGATTTTCATCACTCTTTTGCTCCCTCATTTCGCTTCGCTACATTCGGGGCGCCGAGAATCGAACTCGGGCCACATGATCCCAAATCATGTATACTACCGCTATACTACGCCCCGTTATGAAGTTGAAATTTTATTAACTTTTTTACTTTACCATATTTTTTCGGAAGCAAAGGTTATGCTATGCTAGCATATTATGAGTGGTAATGAATAGAGGATATGGAAAGAAGCAAGAAATTTAAGAGAACAAAGGAGGATTTTAGATGTAGTCATTGTGGTACAGGAGTTACAGGGAATGGATATACTAATCATTGTCCGAATTGTTTGTGGAGTTTACATGTTGATATTAATCCGGGAGATCGACAAGAAAAATGTGAAGGAGAAATGGTCCCAAATAGTGTGTTTCAGAAAAATGGTGAGTATTTTTTAGTCCACAAATGTCAAAAATGTGGCTTAGAAAAGAATAATAAAGTGTCTGATAGAGATAATTTTGATAAAATATTATCTATTTGTAAGCAGTAATGTGGAGAAAAGGTAAGTTTTATTCCGACTAGCTAGGAGCTTCGCGAAAGGCGAGCGAAGCGAAGTCTTTCATGGCGTCCGAGTGAAGTCGGATCAAAGGGTTAATATTTTTTATTGCGGGATTAGTTAAATGGTATAACTCCAGTTTTCCAAACTGGTGTCGGGAGTTCGATTCTCCCATCCCGCACCAACAACGAACTAATCGGTTTTTCTGAAACTAAAATCCGAGACGCGCGAAGCGCGTCCCAATGGTTTCCGCCTGAATTTCCCCCAGAATCCGCAGGGGAATCCGCCAAAAATGAATCCGAATCCGGCGCGCAAGCGCACAGAATTTTTTCGCCAAGGAGGAGGTTCGAGCCAAAGATTTCTTTGGCACAGACCTTTTTCGCAAAAAGGTCTGAATCAGAAGCGATTTTGTCCAATCCCTGTGCGACTTTTAACCAATTTTGGAAAGGTTCGAGCCAATCATTCTGCTTGTGTGAAAGAGATGCCATTTCTTCTTCGAGCGACTTCTTTTGTGATAATAATTTTCCTTTCTGTTCACGATATATTTCGCGTTCAATATCTTGGTCAAGATAAGCATTAAGAAGTCGCTCCAATCTTTGTGAAATGACATTGAGTTTTATTTCTTTCTCTTTCACACAAGCAGTCAAAGACTGGGCGGATGTTTTGTGGTCTTGCAAAGCAAGACGATCTAATTCCTCCGCCCAGTCTTTAGGTAAAGAAACTTTTTGAATTAAGGATGATAACTGGCGATCCAGTTCCTTTTCTCGAATACAAGGTTCAGGACATTTTATATTTTTATTTTTCTTGGTGCAGTGATAATAAACATACTCGTGAACATTGCCATTCTTTTGTTTCTTAACCTTGTATTCGCCAGTTATCATCATTCCACAAGAATCACAGGAAATGAGTCCGCAAAATGGTTGAGGCTTGTTTTGCGGTTTTCGTTCAGGTTGTCCGCGAAACTTTAACATTTCCTGTGCTTCATCAAAAAGTTTCTTTGAAATGATTGGCTCGTGCTTTCCTTCGTGGATTTCACCACCATATCTAAACAGTCCGACATAAAATGGGTTTGAGAGTACAAAAGCAATACGAGTTTTGGAGATTCTCTTTCCGGAACGCGTAACAATTCCAGACTTCGCCAAAAAGTGAGAAATATCTTCAAGTCTTTGATCTCCTTTTGCATATCTTTCAAACATTGACTTGAGTATCTTTGCTTTCTTTCTCTCAACGACAATAGTTTTAGTTCTACTGTCATTTATATACCCAATAGGAGCTTGACTTGGAAAGATACCATTTCTCACTTTTTGGCGGAGACCTCTTTTCGTGTTCTCGGAAAGTGAATCTACATAGTATTTGCTTTGGCCGAACGCCATATTCAACATAAATTTACCTTGTGAAGTGCTATCGCACCAAAAAGTTGGAAACTTCAAGCTCGTAAGTTTTTCTGTGTCGAGAAGGTATATTATTTTTCCACCGTCAATACTATTTCTTGCGAGACGATCCGGATGCCAAGCGAGAATAGAATCTGCATCGCCCTTCTCGATACATCTCATCATTTCATTAAAAATTGGACGACCAGGAATTTTGGCAGATTGTTTTTCTATAAACTCTTGGGCGATGTTCAGATTCTCTCGCTTGGCATAGTCTCGCAACTCGTGGAGCTGTGCCTCAATCGAAAGAACCTGCTTATCCTCGACATCAGTGGACTTGCGAGCATACAAAAAGAATTTTTGCATAATATTTTTATAACAGGAATAGCTACACTGGTGCTCACAATTCAATGTTAATCAAATTGTTACCAATGTAGCTATTCCTGTTGATTAACTAATAATAATTGTGAGCATATCTAGTATAT
>Ga0163150_10006594_pt1 | contig 14098 bp, 9 predicted proteins | sample OliLakLV19P2IB_FD_148628 | JGI IMG/M metagenome (GOLD analysis project Ga0163150, IMG submission 148628) | Freshwater microbial mat bacterial communities from Lake Vanda, McMurdo Dry Valleys, Antarctica - Oligotrophic Lake LV.19.P2.IB | ecosystem: Environmental > Aquatic > Freshwater > Lake >...
CTTAAAGGCGATGTGGCACGCTTCACAGGGCTCGCGAAAAAGGCCATGGCGGAAGGATTTTCGTTTACTGAGGCGATGCTGTCGGCATACTCGGGGATCTTGTGTTCGCCAGGATTTGTGACTTTGCCGGAGACGCCTGGTCGGCTCGACAGCTATGCCATTGCGTCCAGGCTTTCCTATTTTCTGTGGAACACCGAACCGGATCCGCGGCTTCGTAAACTGGCCGTCAGTGGTCAGCTGCGGAGTCCGGAGGTTTTGCGAGCACAGGCCCGGAGGCTGCTCGACGACCCGAAGTCGCAGCAGTTTGTCAGCGCGTTCCTCGACTACTGGCTGGATTTGCGCAAGCTCAACATCAACTCCCCGGATGGCACGCTGTACGGCGACTACTACCTGGACGATTTTCTTGTGGAATCGGCCGGGGACGAGACCCGGGCGTTCTTCACGGAACTGGTCCGGAAGAACCTGCCCGCGCGCCACGTGGTTGCTTCCGACTTCGCGATGATCAATGAGCGACTGGCCGCGCAGTACGGGATTGAGGGCGTGGACGGAGCCGCGATCCGGCGTGTTCCTTTGCAGGCGGAATCCGTCCGGGGCGGGCTGCTTGGCCAGGCCAGCGTCCTGAAGGTAACGGCGAACGGGACCACGACGTCGCCTGTATTGCGCGGCGTCTGGATTAACGAGCGCATTCTTGGACGGCCGGTGCCGCCTCCACCGCCCGGAGTACCCGCTGTGGAGCCCGATACCCGGGGTACAACCACGATTCGGGAACAGCTGGCGAAGCACCGCGACCAGGTGGTCTGCAACTCCTGCCATTCGCGGATCGACCCGCCGGGATTTGCGCTGGAAAGCTTCGATGTGGCCGGCGGTTTCCGGGACAAGTACCGAGTGCAGGGAGATGGCCCCAAAGCGCCCGGAATCGGCAAGGGCGGGCACTTTTTCGAGTTCGGCTACGGTCCGTCCGTCGACGCCTCCGGCACGCTGCCGGACGGCCGGAAGTTCTCGGGCTTGCAGGATTTCAGGAAGCTGCTGCTCGCCGATGAGCGGCAAATCGCGCGCAACCTGGCGTCGCAGCTGGTGACGTATGCGACGGGCGCTCCGGTTCGCTTCGGAGACCGCCCGCAGGTGGAAGCGATTTTGGACCGCACACGAAACAATCAATTCGGTGTAGGCTCAATAATCGAAGCAATTGTTGAAAGTGATTTGTTTCTGATGAAGTAGTCCGGGTAGAATTGCAGAGATCACCCCGCCGAGGAGTTGAGAAAACGATGCCGACCGTGAACACGAAACGCGCTTTGCCCCGCCGCCATTTCCTTCGCGGAGCCGGGGTGGCGCTGGCTCTGCCCCTGCTGGACGCGATGACGCCTGCGCTGGCGCGTGCGGAATCGAAGCCTGTGCCGCGGCGTTTTTTTGGCATCTGCAATAACCTCGGACTGCTGCCGGAGCAATTCTTTCCCAACCCGGAATCGGTGGGCGCTGGCTACCAGATGTCGCCCTACCTCCAGCATCTTGCTGAACACCGCAACGATTTCACCGTACTGAATGGCGTGTGGCATCCGGACGTGGACGGTGGGCATCCGGCGGACAACTGCTTTCTCACGGCGGCTCCGCACCCCAGCAGCGGCGGCTTCCGAAATACCATCTCGCTGGACCAGTTCGCGGCAGAGCGGCTGGGCAATCAGACTCGTTTTCCGTCACTGACGCTGGGCGTGAACTCACAGCAGAGCTCGCGCAGTCTTTCGTGGACCCGCGGCGGCGTGCTGATCCCTTCGGAACAGAAGGCCTCGAAAATCTACGAGCGGCTCTTCATAGCGGGAACCCCGGAGCAACGCGACGCTCAGATGCGCAAGCTGAAACTTGGTCAGAGCATCATGGATACCGTTGCCGACCAGACCAGGAGCCTCGAAAGCAATATCGGACCCCGCGACCGCGCGCGGCTGGATCAGTATCTGACGGGCGTTCGGGATCTGGAGCACCGGCTGCTGAGCGCATCGGAATGGGAGTTGAAGCCAAGGCCCGCAGTGAAGGAAGCCGCACCTGTCGATCCCGCCGATCCGAAGGCCTATATGGACAAGGTCCGGCTGATGTACGACATGGCGCGGATGGCATTTGAAACGGATTCGACGCGCTTTGTCGCACTGATGCTGGACAGTGTGAATTCCCCTGCGATCACGGTGGATGGCGAGGGGACCTCCGACGGCTATCACAACCTGTCACATCACGGGAAGAATCCGACCAAGCTGCGCGACCTGGAGCGGATCGACCGTGCCCACATGAAGCAACTGGCGCAGCTCTTCTCCGACCTGAAAACACGGCAGGAGGACGGCGAGTCTCTGCTGGACCGCACCATGATCCTGTACGGCAGCAACATGGGCAATGCGAACACGCACGTCACGACGAACCTTCCGGTTCTGTTTGCGGGCGGCGGATTCCGGCACGGGCAGCATCTGCTGTTCGACCGCGAGCGCAACTACCCTCTGCCGAACCTGTTTGTTTCGGTGCTGCACCGCCTGGGGATCGAAGAAGACAAATTCGCGACCTCGACCGGAAGCATGCGAGGCCTGGAACTGCGCGGGTAACCCCTGAACCCCGCCACCGTGCAAGGCGTGGTGAATGCGTTCGACATGCTGGCCCGACAGTCATTTCCATCGTTGAGATGGTGGACCACGCGCGAGGACCTGCCCAACGCTATTGCGCTGAACTCGCCGATCCGGCTACGGGCAGAACCAATGGGCGACCGGTGGGTGTAGCGGTGGACAAAGCCGGGGCACTGCTCGGCGCCGATGACACTGGCGACATAGTTTGGCGCGTCAGCGCCGCGAATTAGGCGCGGCCGGAGAACTCGCGCGTTTCGGTCGAGACTCGTACCTTTTCGCCTTCCTTAATGAACAGGGGGACGCGGATCTCGAGGCCGGTTTCGAGGGTGGCGGTTTTGGTGACACTGCCGCTGGACGAATCGCCGCGAATTCCGGGTTCCGTGGTGGCGACGGCGAGCTCGACCACCGGGGGCAGTTCCAGCCCGATGGGATTACCGTTGAACTTCAGCATCTGCACGATGACGCCTTCGGTGAGGAAGTCGGTGGCGGTGCCAGTGACCTGATCGGACAGGGTGAGGGTTTCAAAGCTGTCCTGATCCAGAAAGTGGAACCCTTCGCCATCGCTGTAAAGGAACGATGCGGGCACCTTCTGCAGGTCGGGTTCCCTGAATTTTTCGCCAGCTTTGAAGGTCTTTTCGAACACGGCGTTCGTGAGCAGATTGCGCACCTTCAGGCGCACCAGGGTCTGGCCGCCGCGCGCTGTGGGCGTGCTGACTTCCACGTCCATGCAGGAGAACGGTATGTTGTCGAGCTCGAAAACCGTTCGTTTCTTGATATTGATTGCGTCGATCAGGGAAGCCATAGGGTGGTGAGGGCTTCTTCCAGTATAGAAGGGCTCGAGTGGCGGACGGAGCGTCTACATGCGGCGAAGGATCACCACGCTCCACTTCGGGAGATTGATATAGACCTTCCCATCAGACTGGGTCCAAGGATCGTGGAAGGCGTTCCCCGCCCCGTCCCATCCGCCGAATGCCGCGTCCTGCGTACACAGAATCTGAGTCCATTGCCCGGCGTCGCTGCCGCTTCGCACGCCGTAGCTGTGCCCGGTGAAGTTCGTGTCGCTCAGGTTGACCACGGTCAGGACGGTGTTGCCGTATAGCTGCCGCACGAACGCGAGCACCTGGTTCGCTGGATCTTCGTGGGAAATCGCGAGCGAATCCGACCGGAGCGCCGGATTATCCCAGCGCACCGAGTTGCAGGCGGCCACCAGCCGGCGCATCTCCATTCCAGTGGGGTCTCCAGCGACGGTCCAGTTGAAGCGATGGTCGCCGTTGCGATCCGTCCCGTCGTGCCAGTAGCCCCATGCCACGTGCGGCGAGGCCATGTGGCACTCCGTTCCCATGAAGAGCATCGGCGTTCCGGGCATCGCGACATTCAGCGCCCAGGCGAGCCGGCACCTGGCGCGCGCGGTCCAGTCCTCCCTGCCCCCCAGCTGATCCACAAAGTATCGATGGCGAGAGTCCCAGCTGGTGAGTCCGTGCTCGGCGTTGCCATTCTCCTGGTCCCCGATGTCATCGTGCGAGCCGAGCGTGTACTTCACCAGGTTCCACGAGTGCTGGTACCCATCCCAGCCGAGGATACCCTTCACTTTGCTCAGCGGATCCTGTCCGGCGAGGGCCCGCTGGCATTCGTGATGCGTCTGAGCGTGCCAGGTAGCACAGAAGCGGCCATCGGTGGTGATCCAGGGATGATCGGGGAGGTGCTCGGCGATCAGGTACTTGTTGGGGAATTCCTGGCGGATCTGGTCGACAACAAGTTTCAGGTGCAGCCCTTCGATCTGCGTGGTGGCATCGAAACGGAGACCGTCGGCGTTGTAATCCTCGAAGAACATGCGCACGTTCTGGTAAAAGTAGTCGCGCACCTCCTGCTTCCACCACGCGGGACCACGGCCCCAGCTGGTCATCCTGCCGCCTTCGTAGTAGACGCCTCCGTCGCCGGTCTGCCCATCGAACTCCCAGAGCACGCTGTCATCGGGACCGGCGTGGTTGTAGACGACGTCGAAGATGACCGCCAGTCCGTGACGGTGGGCCATGTCGACGAGATGGCGCAAGTTCTCGGGCGAGCCGTAGGAGGACTCGGGCGCAAAGTGAGAAGCGGGGTTGTAGCCCCAGGAGCGATCCCGTGCGAACTCGTGCGTGGGCAGGGGCTGGATGCAGTTGAAGCCCATCTCGCGGATGTAGCCGAGTTTGCTTACGATGTCGGAGAAATCGCCCCATTCCTTCTCGGTACTGTCATTGCGCCCAGGGAAGCTGCCGATGTGGAACTGGTAGATGAGAAAGTTCTCGAAACGCGGGGTGTCGAAAGGCGCCCAGGAGAACGGTTCGGAGTCAGGGACTATCGAGCCATTGCGGCTGCTGGGGTCATGACGGGTCAGTTCGGAGCTGAGGACGTCCCGCGCGGCTGGGTCGAGACGCTCGAGCATGCCCGCGGTGGGGTGTACCAGCAGGTAGCGGTACAACTGCGAGGAGCGAACGTCAGGGACAATGCCGCTCCAGTAATCGCCTTTTCTGACGAGGGCGTAGCTGGAAACGATGGCTTCCATTTCCCAGTACGGTCCGTCCTGAATCAGGACCGCCACGGAAGTGGCATTTGGTGCCCACACCCGAAAGAAGCAGCCATCCGGGATAAGGCAGGCTCCCAGTCTTTGTTGAAGGTCCATGTTGGTTGCCACCTTGACTGGAGATGGTAGCAGTCGGACGCCGCTGTTGTTTGCCGAAGTTCGGTACGTCATGGACTCTCGGATCAAAGCGCTTTATAATCAGATAACTTCAGGGAGGTCAGTCAATGCGCCTCAGTTTTCCGGATTTTGAGCGAATCGTGTCCACGTTCGTCTGTTCTGCTCAGACGACTGCACCGTCGAAATGTTGCCACAGCCGCCAGATCCAACGAGTTCAAGGAGTTGAGTATATGGCACGCAGAATACCAGTGCTTTGTTGCATCGTCCTCGCTTTGGCCGGACTTATGTCCGCCCAGACCATTACTGCTTCCATCACCGGGAGCGCGACCGACCAAACCGGCGCCGTCGTTCCCAACGGAACAGTGACAGCCACGAACACTGAGACTAATGTTCGAAACACCACAAACACCAACGCGGAAGGACTGTACACGTTTCCCTTCCTGCGAATCGGGAGTTACACGATCAGCGTGGAAACCCGGGGCTTCAAGAAGTCGGTGATCGGACCTTTTACTGTCGAAGCAAACCAGACAGCCCGAATTGACGTGAAGCTCGAACTTGGCGAAACCACCCAGACGGTGGAGGTGACGGCTGTCGGCGTCATGCTGCAGACTGAGACGCAGTCCACTGGCGACACCCTGTCCTCAACCAAGCTGACTGAGATTCCGCTCAATGGGCGCAACTTCGCCACGTTGACCCTGCTGATCCCAGGAGCGGTTTCCACCGCGCCGAACGCGATGAACACGGCTTCGCGTTTTCAAGGATCCGGTTCGCGCCCACAGGTGAACGGCAACCGCGAACAAACCAACAACTTCATTCTCGACGGCGTTGATATCAACCAGAGCGTCGACAACCAGATCGGCTATCAGCCAAACGTCGACGCCCTTGAGGAGGTGAAAGTTGTCACCGGCAACGCGGGCGCCGAATTCGGCAACGTAGGCGGCGCCAGCGTCGTGATGATTGTCAAGAGCGGAACGAATCAGTTCCACGGGAATGCGTTTGAGTTCCTGCGCAACGAAAAGCTGGACGCCAACGGGTTCTTCCCGAACCGCAGCGGCGCCAGGAGACAGGCCCTTCGCCAGAACATCTTCGGCGGCACCTTCGGTGGCCCCATCAAGCAGAACAAGACCTTCTTCTTCGCCGACTACGAACAGACTGAGCGACGCATCGCTGGTCCGTCGCTGGCGTCGGTGGCCCCGGCCGCGTGGCGCACAGGCGACCTGAGCCAGTTGCTCAGCCAGGCTACGCCGCAGGTCATCCGCGACCCGAGGACCGGCACCACGATTGCCACGCGAACCCCGTTTCCGAACAACCAGATTCCGGTAGCGCGTTTTAGTCCCGTTGCCCGCTTCATTTTCGCGAATCCGAACCTCTATCCCTTGCCGAACACCAATGGCACCGGCGCTTTGGGCGTGACGAACAACTACATCGGCGCGACTCGCAATTACCTGAGCAACAAGCAGGGCGACATCAAGCTGGACCACCGTCTGTCCGACAAAGACAACCTGATGTTCCGCTTCTCAAAGGGCATGTACGAGACCTTCGGATCTTCGGCGGCGCTGCCCGTTCAGTTGACCGGTGGGAACAATGGCCCGACGTGGTCCGCGGTTACTACGTGGACACGCACCTGGAGCAACAGCTTCGTTGCGGACAACCGCGTGTCGTACAGCCTGGTGGGGATCGACGACACCGTCAACGACTGGTCCGGCTTGCTTGGTGCCGACGGAAACCAGAAGGCTGGAATCCCCGGTGGTCAGTTCATCCCGGGCCTTTCGTCGGTAACGCTGGGCGGCGGTCTGAGCAGTGTCGGAAGCGCAGCCACTATCGCCAATACTCGCGACAACAAGTTCCAGCTGCAGTCGAACAACACCTATCAGACCGGTGCGCACCTGATCAAGTTCGGGGCCAACATCCTCCGTATGCGGCAGAACCGCTACTACGCCGGAAACAACGGCGCCCTGGGGTCCTTCACTTACAACGGTGGATACAGCGGCGTCGACATCGGCGACTTCCTTCTGGACGCTCTGTCCGCCAAAGGACGCGGCGCGGTTACCGGCACGTGGGGACACCGCGGATGGCGCAACATCTTCTTCATCCAGGATTCCTGGAAGATTCGCCGCAACCTGACCTTCAACTACGGTCTCGGATGGGAGTACACTTCGCCGCTGGTTGAGGTAGCCGACCGGCAGGTGAACATCAATACATTCACCGGTAAGTTGATCTACCCGGGCGATTCCGAATACGGCCGCGCGCTGTACAAGTCGTACAAGAAACAGTTCAATCCGAACCTCGGCATCGCGTGGAGCGTGACTCCGAAGACGGTTGTCCGTGCGGCGTACCGCCTGTCGAACTTCCTTGAAGGCACTGGCGCGAACCTCCGCCTGACGCTGAATCCGCCGTTCTTCACCGAGTCGAACGTTACTTACGACAGCGCAGCACCTGGCACGATCGCAACCGGATTCACGGACGTGATTGCCCGAGGCGACCTGACCAGCCCGCGTTCCACCCCGACCGCCGCTCCGTTCTACCAGGGTCGCGCGTGGGACCTGAACCTGCGTCCGCAGCAGACCAACCAGTTCAACTTCGCCATCGAACGCCAGTTGGACAGCGCCACCAATGTTACGGTGGCCTATGTCGGCCAGCGTGGGACTCACCTTGTGATCCCGCACGAAGCGAACAACCCGCTTCCCGGCACAGGTCCGTACTCGACCTGGGCTCCGATCAACGACCGCCGTCCGCTGGCGAATATACTGCCGAACGTCGGCAACATCGCTCTGACGGAATCGAGCGGCACCAGCTGGTATAACGCTCTGCAGATCAGCGGCCGCCGCCGGATGACGGCCGGTTTCGAAATGCTGTTCCAGTACACGTTCTCCAAAGCAAACACGGATGGCCTCGGCTACTACGGCTGCGGCAGCGTGAACGCGGAAGGCGCTTACTGGCAGGATGCGTACAACCGCCGCGGCAACTACGGCCCGGCCTGCTTCGACGTTCGTCACAACTTCAGCACCGCCGGTGTCTTCAACATGCCATTCGGCAAGGGCATGAAGTTCGGCTCCGACGCTCCAAGGGTGTTGGACCTGTTGCTGGGCGGATGGGCCCTCAACTACAACCTGGCGATCCGCGGCGGGTTCCCAGTCACGATATTGGCGGTGAGCCAGAACACCAACTCTGGGCGCGCGCCGCGTAACAATGTCCGCGCGAACCGCTACCGGGTACTGGCAGAGCCGAGCACCCGCACCATCGACAGGTACTTCGGTGATGTGTCGTTCTGCGCTGCCGGCGTTGACAACGGCACCTGTGCGTACGGCATTCCCGCCCTGGGGGAATTCGGCAGCGCGGGCGTGGGAACGGAACGGGCTCCGGGCTTCTGGAACCTGGACACCTCCATCGGCAAGAACTTCGCGATAACGGAGCGCCAGCGCCTCCAGTTTAGAGCCGAGTTCTTCAACATCGCAAACCACGTCGCTTACGGCCCGCCGGGCCGTGATATCACGTCGCCGAACACCTTCGGCCAGATTACCGGTCAGGTGAACCAGCCGCGCAATATCCAGTTTGCTCTGAAGTACGCGTTTTAGTTTAAAGCTTCCACGTCGAGGCATGCAGTAAAGGCACCGGGGACGGGGTATCTCGTCTCCGGTTTGTCGCTTCAAAGTTTGATATTTTCCCCTCCTGCAGGCGTTCTTCTCGATGTGGATGGTCCAGCTCCTGATGCCTTTTGTGCCGATCGCACCGTGCGGATCGATGCGAGCGCGGGTCACTGGAATGGATGGAGCCCGGATGCGGAGAACACACGGAGTCAAACGGCGGCCGCGGCGGGACTGAGCCTTGACGGCGTGCTCACAGCCCACGGTGGGGATGCCGGAGCAAGGGTGCCGCGGTGGCCGATGCGGCGGAGGCTGAACGCAGCTCTGGTGTATTGGTTTCGGACTGGCGTGGTGTCGAACTTCATTTATGTCTCATTAGGCTGCTTTCGGCGCGGGCGGGATGCGCTCCGGGGCTTTGGGACCAGTCTCGCTGGGGTCCGGCCCGGGTTTGTTTTGCTGAAGTGGCTTGGGCACCAGGCGAGGCTCGGGTTTGTTTTGCATCATGACTGCGGGTCTCCTTTATGGGCGGGCCTGACTGGGCGCGCGAATCTCGGGACAGTATAGCGCAGCGGTCAACCGGTGAAAGGCCTAAGTTATTGACTGTAATAGGATAAACGCGGTAAAACGCATAAGTTTTCATCGGCGGAACGGCCCAGTTCTCTCCGCTTGAGGGAAGTGCTACGCTGCCGTTCCGGTGATGAAAACGTGGGTTGAACCTAAACCGCTGGGGATGCCGTCCGACTATGGGATTTGCTTTTGGCATTCCGCCCACACGGAGCCAGTGGCTCGGAGCAGGAATGGCGGGTTGAAGACCAGGCCGGCGGAGAAGTTCCGCAACTGCATGTCTTCTCTTCAATCATGCGTTGACGCAGAGGGCTCATTGCTCATACTCCTGAAAGGGATTTGGTTGTTGGCACAACCAAACTGAGTTTGAGCCCTTCTGCCTCTGGTGCGCAAAAAGCGCGACCCACACGCAGACGTTACCGCGTCAGCGGTTTAGTTCAACGGGTTTTTGGCGGAAGTGAATTTCAGCCATTTACCCTGCTGGTTTCCGGGTGGGCGGCGACAGGCAGTTCGGCGATACTTCGAATGGCGGGGACGTCGAGGTAGCGGATTCCTTCGGCAGGGTTTTCGACGGCCCAGACGAGGCCTCGGAGCATCTGTTCGCGGGTAAGCAGGCCGAGGCGGAGAGCGGCGGGGCGGGTGGCGGGGAAGAGTTCGGCGGCCTTGTAGAAGGGCAGCAGGACGGTGGGCCACCGGTGTTTGGGGCCGAGGATGTACCAGGGGCGAAGGATGGTGGCGTTGAGCCCGGCGTTGCCGATGATCATTTCGCAGACGGCCCGGACTTCCTGGTATTCCCGCATCACAGGCGCGGGGCGGGCGACGCTCACATAAACAAAATGGCTGGCGCGCCGGCGGACGGCAGCCTTGACGGATGCCTGGAGCGATGCGAGGTCGACCGTATGAAACTCATTGCTTTTCCAGGGAGCGGGACGGCTGACACCGACGAGATGGACGTAGGTGTCGGTCTTCGGCATGAGCGGGATGATGCTGGTGGCGTCGAGGGCATCGCCGGTCAGCCGTGAGCATCCAGGGGGGACCCTGGATTCGGACCCTGGACGGCAAAGGGCGCACACCCGGTGCTGCCTGCTGACCAGACGAGAGACCATGGACGATCCCAGAAACCCTGTCGCGCCACTGACGAAGATTCGCATCTGTGGTAATACGAGGATTAGAACACGACTGGATTGCTGGCGTCTCGCCCCCGTACTTACAGATTACCGTGTCGGCACCCTCTTACCAAAAATCTTGGTACCAGTAGTACTATAGTACTGTTGTAACAGGGTCATTCACCCTAGATATCCTTTAAAACTACTTAGGTTTTGCATCATACTTAACGATGTCGCCCCTGTCCATTAGGGCGGCACCTGTTGGGTCCTTATCGGAGGAGAGAATTACAATGAAAAAAGTACTAGGGCTACTAGGCCCACTAGTGTTGTGTTTCGGCTTACACGCCGAGACGATTCCGGGTGGATTTCTTCAACTCGGAAACTTGCGCACGGACTTCACGCTTTACGGGTTCGAGGGGAGTAAAGTATCCCTGCTGGACATTGACGTGAGAGGTAACGACTATTCGATTCAGGGCAGCGCCACAGTCAATCCCGACCCGTTCATCGACTACGGGTTCACGATCAAGAACCTCGGAGCTGCGGATCTGAGTTTCCTGTTCTTCCTGTCGACACCGTACATTGGCGGTCCATACTCGTATTTGACGAGCAGCCACTCCGGTTCGGCGACGGATTCTTTCGGTCTTGCTACACCAATCAACGGCATGGTGGCGGTGACGCCGCAGGCTGGCGGCATTCACCAGCCTTTCGTGGATATCACTCCGTACGGCTCGATCATGGGCGGATGCAGTTACGCGGCGATCGCACCGGGATCTTCCGTTCCGTGCGGCGTGGGTAATGAAATCGGGCTCCCGATTATTTCCGGAATAACGGGTAGCCTCACGATGATCCTTGGTGGCACTCTGTCCGCTGGAGACGTTTATACCTTTAACGGTCTGGTGAACATTTCCAATTTTCCTGGCGACGAAGTTCCAGAGCCTGGCACGATGGGCATAGGCCTTCTTGCGCTTGGGATGGGCACGTATCTGCGCCGCCGGATAGCTGCGTAGTTCTTGTTCCTGTGTGCATGAAAAGGGCGGGCGCTTCGGCTGCCGCCCTTTTTGTGTGTCTGAAGCTTGGCGTCCGTAGGCGCCCGCCGCAGGCCCCCAAGCCTGGCCTGGGGGCCTGCCCCCCTTTTTGCAAGGGTTGAGGCGGCTTTTGCTTTGCGGGTGGCGGTTCCGGTTTCCTGACGGGCTGCTTTCGGACAGCTAGCCTGGGCTTGGCCTTGTTTGCGAGGGTTTAGACGGCTTTTGCTTTGCGCGTGGCGGTTCCGGTTTCCTGACGGGCTGGCTTTCGGACGGCTGGACCGAGGGGGAGCGTTCCGCTGAGCCGACGGACCTGGTCGCTGACGCAGACGAGGAACATGGGTTGTTTGGCGGACTTCAGGATATCAATGATGCGATCATTGCTGTCTTCGAGGTAGACGGATTTGCCATCGGTGACGAGATGGACGTCCTGTTCGCCGGTGAGGACGTCGTGGAGGCGCCTACCCATCTCCTTCTGGAGAAACTTGAGTACGCGGCGGATTTTCTGGAGAGAGAAGCCTTTGCGCCGGAGTTCGGCGATAACGGTAACTTCCACCACCTCTTCAGGCAGGTACACACGTTTGTGACCCTCATGGCGAGGCGACACTACTTTACGTTCATCCCACCACTGGAGCTGCCGGAGACTCACCTGCGCGATACGGGCGACATCGCTGCTTGTGAACGACTGCTCGGGCGAGAGAGATTCAGGACGGCTCTTTTTTGATTTAAACATTGGCGGCGGATTCCGTTCTCAGGGAAGTGTGCTACCCGATTTTATCCGACCTGCGGCCAGAGTCAATAGGCTGAAACGGCCTGTTTTCAACAGGCTCAAACTGCACCCCTACAGGCGGGATACACTCACAGGGAGAACACAAGATGTCCCGTTTCCTGTCACGCAGAGAGGTTTTGGCGATGCCTGTATTTTCCGGGCTGGGGTTGTCCGCCGGACTGGCTCCGTCGATTACGCGAGTTGAGATCTACCCCGCGACGTACGGGGTGACCGGTCGATTCCGATTCTTCCCGAAGCCGGAGAGGCCTACGCTTTTAGTGAAGCTGACGGCGGAGGACGGCACCGCAGGCTGGGGTCAAAGTGTACCCATTCCTACATGGAGCTATGAGAGTCCGGAATCGGTGGCCATCACACTGGAGAAGTATCTGGCACCGGTGATTGTTGGGGCGTCACCGTTCGATCTTGCCGGGATTCACCAGAAGATGCAGAAGGCAATTGCGCCTTCGTTCTCGACGGGGATGCCGATTGCGAAGGCGGGGATCGACCTGGCGGTTCACGACCTGGCGGGCCGGCTGATGAAGAAAAATATTGCCGAGGCGATGTGGTCGCGCAAGGGCAACGACCGGGTGGTGCTGAGTTATACGATTAATCCGGTAAAGCTGGAGGAGACGGACGAGCTGGTTGCACAGGGGAAGGCGCTGGGATACCGGCACTTTAACCTGAAAGTAGCGCCGGATGCGAAGTTCGACGTGGAGTTGTGCCGGCGGGTTCGGAAGCTGGCTCCGGATTCCTTCCTGTGGATTGACGCCAATGGCGGGTATGACGTGGCTACGGCGCTGCAGGTGGCTCCAAAGTTTGCCGATTTGGGCGTGGACGTGTTTGAGCAGCCTGTGGCGGCGAACCGACTTACCGGGTTTCGGGAGCTGAAGCGACAGGGCGCGCTGCCGATTCTGATGGACGAGGGTGTTGTGTCGTCCGTGGAACTGGTGGAGTTCATCAAGCTGGGACTGCTGGACGGGGTCGCGATGAAGCCGGCCCGGACAGCCGGGCTGTGGGATGCGCGGAAGCAGATCGAGATTTTGCAGGACGCGGGAATGTTGTTTCTGGGGAGCGGGCTGACGGATCCGGATGTGTCTCTGGCGGCCTCACTGAGTTTGTATGGCGCGTATGGGCTGAAGTTTCCGGCGGCGCTGAACGGGCTGCAGTTTCTGCGGGGCTCGTTTTTGAAGACGCCGTTTGTGCTGGAGGATGGGGCGATCCGGGTTCCGACTGGTCCGGGGCTGGGGGTTGAGGTGGATGAATCGAAGCTGGTTCGGAGGAATGGCTGATGTTACGCTTTGCTCTGTTTGCAATTGCGGGCCTGGCAGTGGCGGCGGGCCTGGTGGCGGCCGAGCCTGGGTTTACGTGGGTTGAGGCTGAGGGTCAGCTCAACCTGACGGAGAACGGTAAGCCGGTCCTGACTTACCAGAAGGGCATGAAGCTGGCCAACGGAGCTCCGGAGATGAAGCGGCGGGCCGGGTATGTCCATCCTTTGTATGCGCCGAACGGGGCGGTGGTGACCGACGATTTTCCGCGGGATCACTGGCATCACCGGGGCGTGTTCTGGGCGTGGCAGGCCGTGAAGTATCAGGGCGTGACGCGGGATCACTGGACGCTGACGGGCGGAGTGTTGACAAAGCCGGAGAAGTCGAGCGCGAAGTCGGGGAAGGAAGGTCTGCTGGACGTGACCAGCGGGTGGTTCTTCGACGGGCAGCGGATTGTGAACGAGTCGGTTTCGCTGCGGGTGGAGCCTGTGCAGGGGACTTCGCGGAAGCTCCATTT
>Ga0163150_10006595_pt1 | contig 14095 bp, 23 predicted proteins | sample OliLakLV19P2IB_FD_148628 | JGI IMG/M metagenome (GOLD analysis project Ga0163150, IMG submission 148628) | Freshwater microbial mat bacterial communities from Lake Vanda, McMurdo Dry Valleys, Antarctica - Oligotrophic Lake LV.19.P2.IB | ecosystem: Environmental > Aquatic > Freshwater > Lake >...
ATATTAATAATTATAAAAAACGTGACGTTATATTACTCATAAGTTTCAAATCACTAGACCGAGTTCTGTATCAAAACGAATTAGAAAAGTTAACTAAACAATATCCAGATTTTAAAATCGTATATACCTATACACAAAAAGCACCAAAAAACTTTAAAGGCTATCAAAGAAGAGTTGATCAACAAATGATTGCTGATATTTTTGCAGGATATAAAAACAGGAAACCTTCACTATTTGTCTGTGGTCCAACATCTTTTGTAGAGGTTGCAATAAATGGATTAATCGCTGTTGGATTTGATCCACTAAGAATAAAGGCGGAGCGCTTCGGATGAGAATATGGGATATTGAACCATCAAGACTGTGTCGCAAACACCTACTCGGCGAACATCGAGAACTGCATGCACTTTATACAATATTATTAAATTGTCATCACGAACGAAGTCGAGGGATCTCTAGGTAAAATGAATAAAAAACAAAAACTCGAACATTTAAAACAAAAAGTCGAGGGGGATCCAGATCTGCCATTCAAAGCAGAAGCCACGACACTCGTATTTGGCGAAGGACCAATCAATCCTAAAGTATTATTCATAGGAGAAGCACCAGGTAAAAACGAAGACCTAACCGGCAGACCATTTATTGGTTCAGCTGGAAAAATACTTGAAGAATTAATAAATAGTATTGGTCTCACGAGACAAGATGTATACATCACCAGTGTAATCCAATATCGTCCTCCAAAAAACCGTGATCCAAAACCCCAAGAAATAGCAGCTTTCCAACCATATGTAGACAAACAAATAAAATTACTCAATCCAAAAATAATCGTAACATTGGGTAGATTTTCTCTGGCTAAGTTTTTACCCAATAGCAAAATTGCAGAACAACACGGCAAACCAACTCAAATAAATTGGCAAGGATTATATTTAACAATCATCCCTATGTATCACCCAGCTGCGATTATCTATAACCAAAAACTAAAGCAAACTCTAAAAGATGATTTCCAAATCGTTAAAGAATATCTATAACCGGGTTACAATCTCTGCTTATAATCTCATCAATCTACGAATAAATAATAATGTCCATAGTAGATAAAATAAACCCCAAATAGTTATCACGAGCAGAAGTCCAAAATGACTTGCTATAAAACCAAAAAATACCGTAGCAAGAATAAACACAGTTTCAAAAGTTAGTCCTTTAATAGAAAGTACAGTAGCCCGCTGATCTGAACTAATATGATGTTGTAAATCTGCATCTATTTTCACTAGTGCTAGTTTCCCAACATAACTGCTAATGAAGAATAATGGTAAAAATACAATAGAGTTTCCTAATCCAAAAAATAAAAAAAGCGTTCCACTGGTAAGAATTAGTATATATTGCCAATAGTTGTTTTTAAGTCTATTCCAATAAGAAAATGTATAACCTGCTAATGCAAACATGCCAACCTCTAATGCAATTAATGCTCCTATAATCGTGGTAGATAGTCCTAACGATCCAAATACAAGCGGAACATATTTATCTGCAGCTCCCGCAATACCAAAAGTGCATGAAATAAAAATAATCGCCAGGAGTATTTTAGAATTACTACCAATCTCTTTTATTGCTTTCTTTAATACCTCGAAGTATTTTCTTTCGCCAGTTGATTTAACAGGATTTAGTGACCGAATACTTAGTAATGTGATAGCAGCAAAAAGGCTACTCATAATACTCAGAATGATTGCCAAACTAAAACTAAACTGTCCAATAAATCCTCCTAAAATTACAGACAACATGAAACCTAGTTGCATACTACCATCTAACCTCCCATTTATATTTGCATATTGATCCGCATTATCTAAACTTTCTAATTCATCATAAACAAAAGCTTCATGTGTTCCGCTCACAAGCGCATTACGCAGCCCATATAAAATCATTCCTACAGCATAAAAAAAGAATCCTCCTATTAACCATAATGAAAATCCAAGTGCTACAAGTAAAGAAGCAACTATCAATACATTTCTCCTAGGATACTTATCTGCAACAATTCCCATAGGAATCTCAAACAATAATTGACTAACTGACCAAAATACAATTAATAATGATATTTCAAAGGGAGATAAGCCATTATTCGCAAAAAGCAAAGTAAATATTAACGCAATAAGTTTAAATGCATCTAAGAAACGATAAAGTGAGACTTTCCAGATAAATGAATTCATTAACTAATCATAGTATCTTTTTATAAAAGTTTGAAATAAGGAATAAATTTTATCGTTTTGGAGATGATTTTAGTGCACGTGCAGCGTGTGCATGTCCGAATTTTCGTCGTTCTTTAGCTCTTGGATCTCGTGTTAAGAGTCCTGCACCTTTAAGTACAGCTCGGTGATTTTGATTTTCTAATTTCTCTAGTGCTCGTGCAATACCGTGTACAACTGCATCTAATTGTCCTGTCACTCCACCACCAAGAACTTTAATAGTTCCAGTAAATTGGCCAAGAGTGTTTGTTAATTGAAATGGATTTTGATATTTCTTTTGGGCTACTGCTCCAGAAAAATATTGCGCAATTGGTTTACCATTTACAGTAATTTGTGCATTACCTTTAAAAAGTCGAACTCTCGCTACTGATTCTTTCCTTCGCCCTACTGCTTGTGATTTTGCATCCATAATTATTGTCATTCTGAACTTGTTTCAGAATCTCCTTTCAATACATCAGATGATTTTACAGTCTTTCCGAGTTGCTTTGCAAAAGTATGTTGTTCTCCTGCAAATACATGTAATTTTTTAATCATACTTCGTCCAAGTTTAGTCTTTGGCAACATACCTTTTACCGCATGTCGGATTACTTCTTCAGGTCGTCTCTTTAAAAGATCTTGAAATGTTTCAGATTTAAATCCACCAGGATAACCTGAGTGACGATAATAATTCTTTTGTTCAGCCTTTTTACCAGAGATAGTAATCTTAGCAGCGTTAGTTACAACAACAAAGTCACCGTTGTCCAGATATGGCACATATTGAGCCTTATTCTTACCCATTAAAATCGTTGCAACTCCAGATGCAAGTCGTCCTACAACTTGATCAGATGCATCTACCTGATGCCAGTTTCTTTTTATATCTTTATTTGAGAATGCGTTTGTTGACATAGTTTATTTGCCTTCCCCTGAAGGTGTTTTATTTTCTTTCTTTACAGTTTTTTTTGCAGGTTTAACTTTTTCAGTCACAACTTCAGCTGTAATAACTTCTGGAGACCCAGCTTCTTTCTTTTCAACTTTTGCTTCTTTGTCCCGCGGAGCTTTAGCTGATTCAAGTAACAATTGCATAGAAACCATCATTGCGCCATCACCTAATCTATTACCAACTCGCACAGTCGATACATACCCTGAAGTGCGTGATCCTGTTCGTGGGGCAATATCATCAACTAACTTTTGTGCAATAACTTTTTGTGAGAAAAACTCAAAAACAGATCGCTGTGTTGATTTTGATTTAGCTTGTGTGATTAATTTATCAATAAGAGGTTTAACAGCTTTTGCCTTAGCTTCTGTAGTCTGAATTTTTTCAGACAGGATAATAGAACCAACTAAGCTTTTGAAGAGAGCTGTCCGTTGATTTTTGTTGCGACTAAGGTGCTTACCATAAACTCTATGCCTCACCTAAAGCCAGCCCCCTCTCGGCTAATTTTTCTGAAATCATAGTCAAGGATTTAGCACCAAGATTTTTAGCCTTCATCAAGATTGATGGGGCAACTGTTACAAGTTTTCCAATAGTATCAATTTCGATTGCTTTTAGTGCATTTGTAATACGAACTGGTAGATCTAATTCTTCAACTGAAGCTTTCATAACATCATCAGATACAAAAGATGAAACTGGCTTTTCCTCTACTTCATCTTCAGCTTCTGGCTCAAATACCTGTTTAAAATAACCATTTAAGATTCGTGCAGATTTTTCAACTGCTTCAATTCCAGAAACAGTTCCATCAGTATCAATTTCAAGATTCAACCGGTCAAAGTCAGTGCGTCGTCCTACACGAGTTTGTTCTACAGTGTAGTTAACTGCAAGGATCGGTGAAAATATTGTATCAAGTGCAATTACCCCAATTTCTGAAAACTTTCGTTCTTCTGCTGGAACATATCCAACACCTGGTTCAGCTGTAAGCTCAAGTGAGAATTTAGATTTATCATCAGATAATGTTGCAATATAAAGATCAGGGTTTGCAATTTCCCCTGCACCTAATGTATCGATATCTGAGGCATGTACTTCACCTTTTCCATTCTTAGTTAAAGTCATTCGGATTGGACGATCTCCATCAATCTTTACTCGTACTTTCTTAAGATTCAAGATAATTTGAATTACGTCTTCAACTACACCTTGAATTGTTGTAAATTGGTGAGCTGCACCATTAATTTTAACTGAAGTAATAGCTGCACCTTCCATAGATGAAAGGAGTACTCGTCGTAGTGAATTTCCAAGAGTATGTCCATAGCCTTGCTCAAGTGGTTCAATTGTTATAAAAGATTTATTATTTTCTTCTTTTTCTAATTTTACTTTAAATTTATTCATAATTTTTCCTAGTTACCTCGAAAAATTACAGGATCGTTTTTTTGCGTCTAGCAAAAAAAGGTAGCCCTATATTTTTCAAAACCTTTTTCCCAACCCTCTTATTTTTTACTATAAGTATTCTACTACTATCTACTATAAAACTCAACAATCAATTGTTCATTGATGGATAGTTCCATTTCGTCCCGTGTTGGAACTCGCAAAAACTTACCTACAGTAGCTTTTCGTTCAAGCCACTCTGGTAAGGTCGCTGGATCTGCTAAGTTCTTCTTAACTTGTGTATTATCCACAAATTTTGCAGAAATTGCAATAACTGAATTAGTTCGCATTCTATAGGATGGAATAGATACTTTTTTACCGTCTACAGTTACATGTCCATGGTTCACAATTTGACGTGCTTCTGCCCGCGATTTAGTAAACCCAAGACGATATACAAGGTTGTCTAATCTACTCTCAAGAAGTGTTAAAAACGTTTCACCAGTTGCACCTTTAGTTTTTGCCGCATCATCGAACGTGTTTCTAAATTGCTTTTCAGTTAAACCAAACATTCGGCGCGCTTTTTGTTTTTCTTTTAATTGAATTCCATAATCAGAAAATCGTGGACGAACCTTTGTACCTTTTTGCCCTGGAGCTATTGCTCCTTTTCGTTCCATAGATTTTTCATCTTTAGCAAAAAGAGCCATCCCTATTCTTCGTGATAATCTTCGTTTTGGTCCTGTATATCGTGACATGTTAAACTCGTCTCCTAACTGGTTGTCGTGGTCCATTATGTGGGATTGGTGTTACATCTGCAATCATTAATATATTCAATCCTGAATTACGTAATGCGCGAATAGATGCATCTCGACCAGGTCCAGGACCTTTCAAATATACTTCAATACTCGTCATGCCAACATTTTTTGCTTCAACTACAACTTTTTCAACAGCAGTAATAGCTGCAAAAGGAGTAGCTTTCCGAGTTCCTTTAAATCCTGCATTTCCTGAAGAACTCCACCCTAAGGCTTTGCCTTCATTATCGGTTAATGTCACAAGAGTATTATTAAATGTTGCAGTTACATAAAGACGTCCTGCTGGAACATTTTTTATTTCTTTTTTCTTTTTAGTTGTAATTTGTTTTTTAGCCATAATTTTAAATCTTCCTTAATTTATTTCGATAAATAGATTTGAAATTATAGGATCGTTTTTTCGCGTGGAGCGAAAAAAGGTAGCCCTATATATTCCTATTTACTCATTTTTGCAACTACATCCTTCCTCACCGTTCCTACTGTCTTTTTCTTTCCTTTTCGAGTTCTTGCATTGTGCCTAGTGTTTTGACCTCGAACAGGAAGACCCATTCTATGACGAAGTCCGCGATATGAATGAATTTCTTCTAAACGCTTAATATTTTGTCCAATTTCTCGTTCTAAATCTCCTTCTACCACAATACCTTCAATTGCGCGTACTATTTTATTAGTTTCTTCTTCAGTCAAATCCTTAATCCGTGTTGCACCATCAACACCCGCCTTAGTTAAGACAGTTTTTACATTTGAGCGTCCAATTCCAAAGATATAAGTAAGTCCTATATCAGCTCTTTTATCATTAGGTAAATCTACTCCTGCTATTCGTGCCATAATATTAAATTCTGAATTATAAATTCTGAATTATAAATTTATAAACAAAGATCCCTTCATTTATCATTTATAATTTATAATTTCGTCATACCTCCCTATCCTTGCCTTTGTTTGTGTTTTGGATCTCTTGAACAGATCACAAATAACACACCTTCCCGGCGTACTACTTTACATCCCGCACATCTAGTTTTAATACTCGCTTGTACTCGCATCTTTTTCTGTCATGCTGAATTTATTTCAGCATCTCCTTAAAATTTCATTCGGAATGTAATCCGACCCTTGTCCAAATCATACTTCGGACTCATCTCAACTTCAACTTTGTCTCCAACTAAAAGACGAATGTAGTGTTTGCGCATTTTACCAGATATGTGACACAAAATCACCCTACCAACTAATTCTGGTAAATCATCGCTCCGTTTGATCTCTACTCTAAACAGAGTAGTTGGTAAAACTTCCATTACTTCACCCTGTATTTTGATCAACTCCGGTACTTCCATATTTCTTCATTCTTAATTGCAACTTAGATATTCTATCAGCTTCAGCTTGCTATGACAAGCCTGTAGCCTCAGAATTTAAAAGCCTTTTTTTTATACTTTTCGCCAATCAGTAATTACCTCTGCTTTATCTTTACCAATAATGACCGTCATCTCGAAAAGACCACCTAAACTGCCATCTTCTGAAGCAATCGTCCATCCATCTGGAGCAAGAACTACTTCTTGGGTGCTCTCAGTATATATGGCTTCGATAGCAATTGTCTGACCTTCTTGTAATACCATTCCAGTTCCTGCTTTTCCATATCCAGGCACTTCAGGTTCTTCATGCAATTCTTTTCCAACACCATGTCCTATTAGGGAACGCACAACTTCAAATCCACCACCTTCGATTGTAGTTTGTATTGCATGTGAGATATCACCAATTCGATTTCCAGCTACAGCTTTTTTAACACCTGCCCACAAAGCTTCTTCACCAACTCGCAAAAACACACTTGGCTCTTCATCTACAATCACACTCCACGCAGTATCTGTATGCCAACCCTTATATAAAGCACCCAAATCAATCGATACTTTATCCCCTTTTTTTAGTACTATATCGCGTGGAATACCGTGCACAACCTCTTCATTAATATTAATGCATGAATACCAATTATACCCAGGAACAGTCTTAAAAGAAGCTGTTCCGCCTTCTGCTTCAATGGTTTTAGCCACAACTTCTTCCAGTTCCTTCAAACTAACACCAGATTTTACTGCAGCAATCACATTTTTAAGCGCCAAAGCACTCATTTTGCCACTTTTTCGCATTAATTCGAGTTCATCTGCAGTTCGAGGTTTCATCTTTTTAATCCTTCCAATATTATCCAATTAAAGGGATTAAAAAGGTAAGATCGTTTTGCCGCTAGGCAAAAGGTAGCCTTATCATACATTAGACTAAAACCTCCTTTATACGATCAAATACTGTATCTACATCAGCATCTCCATCAATTACTTTTACCAGCCCTAATCTTTCAAAATATTCAATAATTGGTTTCGTATGTTTCTCATAAACTTTTAATCTATGCTTCACAACTGTTGGATCATCATCCAATCGTCCTCTAGATAATAATCGTTTTTGTGCAACTTCTTCTGAAATATCCAAAAAAATAATTTGATTAAATTCAGGATCATACTGCCCAATTTGTCCAATAGAACGAGGATACCCATCAACCACAAACCCATTAACACATGCATCAGAATTAACTTTCTGACGAACAACTCGCGCAGCTAATGCATCATCGACAAAATCACCCTTATTCATTTCCTCTTTTACTACTTCTCCAAGCTCTGAGTCTTCTTTTGCCATCTCACGCAACGCATCTCCCACACTAACCACACAAAGCTCTAACTCTTCTGCGAGCCGTTTAGCCTGAGTTGTCTTTCCTGAACCTGGTAATCCTGCTAATAAAATGCGTTTCATCTTTTTAATCCTACCGCTAATTCTAATCCAAGGATTAAAAAGACAAGATCGTTTTTTCTCGTCTAGAGAAAAAACGTAGCCTTATAAACACTTGAATTGGATATCTATCTTTTCAAAAACCCTTCATAGTTTCGCTCAATTAATTTACTTTCAAACTGTTTCACTGTATCCAAAACAACTGAAACCACGATAAGTAAACTAGTTCCACCAATCGCCAGTGTAGTGACATTAGAGAATCCGGACAAAAGTGAAGGAAGTACTGCAATAAGTCCTAAGAATACAGCTCCTGCGAGTGTAATACGCACTAAAATATAATTCAAATACGCAGCAGTTGCAGTTCCAGGGCGAATACCAGGAATAAACCCCCCAGATTTTTTAAGTTCTTCAGAAATCTTTGTTGGATTAAATACTACAGCTGTATAGAAATATGTAAATCCAAGAATAAGCAAAAAGTACGTTAAGTTATAACCAATAGATGACGCTTGGAAATTCACCGCTAACCACTCACCAACCATCTTCAATTGAGGCACAGTTGATTGAGCTAAAAACTGCGCTCCATATACAGGAATAAGCACAAGAGATACCGCAAAAATAATTGGAATAACTCCTGCTTGATTAACCCGCAATGGCAAATAAGTATGTGATAATCCACCACCACCGCGAGTGCTCACCCGTCTCGCATACTGCACCAATATTTGCCTTCGTCCTTCATTAATAAATACCACTGCCGCAATTACAGCCACTGCAGCTAACACAAACAAAATAAGATTAAGAATTTCTTGTTGTTGGACCACTGAAAACGTTTGGAATAATACTACCGGAGCTCTCGCAACGATACCTGCAAAAATGAGAAGCGAAATACCATTACCAATCCCATACTCAGTTAAAAGTTCACCCAACCACATTAGAAAAATCGTCCCTGCTGTCATACCCACAATCAGCGATAAAATATGAAGTGGAGTAGCAGCCTCAATAAGTCCCTGACTCTTCAGTAAGGTATACATTCCGATTGATTGTAAAACAGCCAGAGGCACAGCTAAATAACGAGTATATTGATTAATTCGTTGCCGCCCTTGTTCTCCTTCTTTTGAAAGCTCCTCAAGCTTTGGAAATACCATCGTGAGCAGTTGCATAATAATAGAAGCATTGATATATGGATTTAGACCTAGAGCAATAATTGAAAAGTTTGCTAAAGTTCCACCAGAAAAAATATCAAGTAACCCCAGAAGCTCACTTGAAGCAAATAATGCCTTGAGACCCTCTAAATCAACACCAGCCAGCGGTATATAGGCAACAATCCTATAGATAATTAATATAGCCACTGTTATAAGGATTTTGCGACGCAGTTCTGGGATTTTAAAAGCATTAAGTAATGGATGCAAAAGGCTAGACAAGAACCTTTCCTCCATTTTTCTCGATAATTTCTGTTACATTTTTTGAAACAGGGAGTTGAATAGAAATTACATTTTTAAATTCCCCAGAAGCTAAAATCTTCACACCTTTTTTTGCAACCTGTTTATCATACACAATCCCTTTTTCAATTAAAGATTGAACAGTTACTACTTCATTCGCTTTATAAACTGCAAGTTCAGATAATTTCACCAAAACTGGTTTTGGTGCACGTTTCGGATTTCCACCTCTTCGAGAAAAACCTCGATTGTATGGAAGTTTTTTGTAAAGAATAAGTCCACCACCAACATTTGCTGCAGGAATCTTTCCGCGTGCTTTTTGACCTTTTTGTCCTCGTCCACCAGTTTTACCTTTTCCGCTCCCAAGCCCACGGCCTATTCGTTTCTTCGATGTTTCAGTTGTTTTTGCAAGTGTATTTAATTGCATATTATTTGTCTTCCTTCTTTGGTTTTGCAGCTTTTTCTACTTTAGCCTCTGTAGGAGTAGTCACTGCTTTTTCAGCTTTTACTTGCAGAGAAGCTTTACTTACTTTAACTGGCTTTAACATTTTTAAGGCTTCAAGTGTTGCATAGATGTTTGATGCTCGGTTGCTAGTTCCTAACGCTTTTGAAACAACATCTTTAATACCAGCCGCTTCCACCACAACACGAACAGCTCCTCCAGCAATTACACCTGTTCCAGCAGGAGCGGGCTTAAGTAATACTTTTGCCGCACCAAGTTTTAAGTAAATATCATGAGGTATTGTGCGTCCCTCTTTTAATGGCACTTCTATCATATGTTTCTTTGCATATGCAGTTCCTTTACGAACAGCAGACTGTACATCTCCAGCTTTTCCAAGTCCTACTCCAACTTTCCCCGCTTTGTCTCCAACTACCACAAGTACTGAAAGAGACCTTTTATCTCCACCTTTTGTCTTTTTTGATACACGATTAACTTGTACAACTTTTTCAAAAAATATTTGTTCTGCATTATTATTATCCATATATTGTCATTCTGAGCGAAGCAAGAATCTCTTGCACATGCAAGCTTCCTCTCTCACTCTAAAAGTTAAGTCCTCCTTTTCGCGCACCTTCTGCAACTGCTGCTACTCGTCCATGATAACGTACTCCGCCAGTATCGAATACTACTTTATCAATTTTTGCTTCCAATGCTTTCTTCGCAATTGCTTCACCAACTTGAAGAGCCTTTTCTTTCTTTGAACCAGATTTTATTGCATAATCAGATTCAGCAACTAATGTCTTTCTCGTTACATCATCAATCACTTGAGCATAAATGTGTTGATTTGATCTAAAAATTGCAAGACGTGGACGTACTGTAGTTCCAGCCACTTTTGATCTCAATCTTTTATGTCGTTGTTGTCTAATTCCTTTTAACATATATTTATTCCTTTCGATCATCTTTATGCGATTAGCATAAAGATGAGATATTTTTTGGCTTTAGCCAAAAAAAGTAGCCCTATTTTGCTCCTGCCTTTCCTGCTTTACCAGGTTTTCGACGTACATATTCACCTTGATATCTCACACCTTTTCCTTTGTACACTTCAGGAGGACGTACTGCTCGAATGTTTGCTGCAATTTGTCCAACCATTTGTTTATCAATACCAGAAATACTAATTTTAGTATTATCTGCAACAGTAAAAGTAATTCCTTCAGGTGCTTTTATTGCAACAGGATGAGAATAACCAACACTCAAAGTAAGAGCCGCTCCACCACCTTGTACACGGTATCCTACACCAACTAATTCCAAATTCTTTGTCCATCCTTGAGTTACACCAGTCACCATATTATTAATCAATGTTCTGGTTAATCCATGAATCGCTTTTGATTGCTGATCTTCTTTTTTTCGAGACACAGTCACCAGACCATCTGCTATAGCAACTGATACTTGTGGCAAAAGCACTTCACTTAAGTTACCTTTTGATCCATTTACTTTAATTTGATTTCCTTCAACTACAACATTAACTCCTGAAGGGATCGTAATCGGATTGTTACCAATTCTAGACATATAAAATTACCAAACGTAAGCTAAAATTTCTCCGCCTACGCCCTCCTTTCGTGCTTGTTTGTCAGTCATTACACCTTTTGGTGTAGAAATGAGTGCAATACCAAGACCATTCAATACGTATGGAATAGCTGTATGGCCTTTGTACACACGAAGTCCAGGTTTTGAAATTCGTTTAACTTGAGTAAGCACAGGCTTTTTCTTTTCATAAACAAGACTCACTTGAAGCCCTTTGAACTTAGTCTTTTTTCCAACTTCAATTTCTCTCAAATTAGTAATATAACCTTCTTTTTCCAATACCACACATATTGCTTTCACAATCTTTGAGTAAGGAAGTACGACTTCATGTCTGAAAGCCATATAGCCATTTTTTATTCGAATTAATGCATCTGCAATTGTATCCATATCTTTTTTTAATTTCCTTTCTTAAACCCTACCAACTCGCTTTCTTTACGCCAGGCAAAAACCCTTTGTAAGCTAATTCTCTAAAACAAATCCGGCAAATTCCAAACTTGCGGATATATCCACGAGTTCTTCCACACCGTGCACATCTGCTATGTTCCTGAACTGCAAACTTTGCTTTCTTTTTAACTACATTCGATGTCTTAGCCATTAACTCACAGCCTCCTTCTTAAACGGCATTCCAAGCAATTCTAATAACTTCTTTGCCTGAACACTATCTTTTGCTGTTGTATTAATAGTAATTTGCAAACCTCTCGCCTTATCAACATTTCGGTAATCGATCTCAGGAAAAATTAACATTTCGCGTAATCCTAAGTTATAATTACCCTGTCCGTCAAATGCAGTATCAGTTATACCTCTAAAATCACGCACTTTAGGTAACACGATATTAAATAACTTATCTAAAAATATATACATTTTGTCGCCTCGTAATGTTACCATCATTCCAATTGGAGATCCTGCTACTAATTTAAAAGCGGCAATAGATTTCTTAGCTTTTGTAACGACCGGCTTTTGTCCAGCAATTGCAGTTAAGTTATTTAATGCTTTTTCCAAAATACTTGCACTATCTTTTGCATCTGAAATACCCATATTAATCACAACTTTTGTTAATTTTGGCACTGAATGGACATTCTTCACACCAAACTCATCAGAAACTTGTTTCTTAATTTCCTCATATTTATCTTGTAATCTACTTTTCATAATTGTTTTCTAGTCCGTCATCCTGAATTTATTTCAGGATCTCAAAAACTACTTTATTTCCTTTCCACACTTTTTACACACACGCACTTTTGCATCAGCTTCAACTTTAAATCCAACCCGTGTTGGCTTTTTACATGCAGGACAAACAACTGCAACATTAGAAATGTTAACCGGCTTAGCAATAGTAATAACGCCACCTTCCATACCTTGGTGTGATTTCACATGTCGTTTGTATTGATTAATACCAGCTACTTGCACTTTAGCTTCTTTACCAATAACACGTTCAACTGTTCCAGTTTTACCGTTATCTTTACCTAACATTATTTGTACATTGTCACCTTTTTTAACTTTCAACATATATTTATTTCTCCTTTTTTATTACCAAACCTCTCTTGCCAAAGATGCGATCTTTGAATAACCTGCATCACGAACTTCACGAGCAATTGGACCAAAAATACGAGATGCTTTCATATTCTTATCTTTATCAACTACCACACACGCATTATCATCAAATCTAATGTGTGAACCATCTGCTCGTTTTACTTCTTTTCTAGTTCTAACAATAACTACTCTAATAATTTCATGATCCTTTACCGCACCATTTGGCACAGCACCTTTAACAACTCCAACACATTCCTCAGCAATAGAAGCTTTTCTTTTTCGTGTTCCACCTAAAGGTTGAATAACCATTACCTTTTTAGCACCACTATTATCTGCAACTGTTAACCAAGATCTATGCTGTACTGCCATTTAAGCCTTAGCCTCCTTTTTCTTTTTTGCATCAGATGCTTTAGCTGCTTGTGTTTTTGTTACCTTTTTTGGCTTTTTATCCAGCGAAGCTTTAGCGAAGTTGGACTCTTCAGCTACTTCAACTTTAACTTCTTCTTTGACATCCCGCGTAGCTTCAGCGGAGTGGGATTCTTCAGGCATTACTTCTGCAATTGCTTCATTTGCATCTTCTAGAAGTTCTGCTTGTTCAATACTTACGATATCTTTGCCAAGTACTTTAGTAATTCTCCAATGTTTTCTCTTTGACATTGGCGCAATTTTTTCCACAATTACCACATCTCCAAGTTTTACTTCAAAAGGATCATCAACAATATATTTCTTTGTGTACACAAAACTCTTTTTATATTTTCGATGTGTCTTTTTTCCTTCAACGATCATAACCGCTGAATGATCCATCTTAATTGAAACGATTCGTCCTACCATATTTTTTTTCGTTTCGGAAAAAAATACAAGATCTTTTTGCTTTAATCAAAGACAAGCTTTGCTTAGCAAAAAGTAGCCTTATTATTTTTCCCTTAACTCTGTGCTCCTTTCTCAAGCTGCGCAATGATCTCTTTTTGCTTCAAAATTGTCAACGTTTGGCTCAAATCTTTTCTTTTATTTCTCATTTGTTTTAAATTCTTTAATGTATTCATATTTTTATCCATCAC
>Ga0163150_10006596_pt1 | contig 14095 bp, 13 predicted proteins | sample OliLakLV19P2IB_FD_148628 | JGI IMG/M metagenome (GOLD analysis project Ga0163150, IMG submission 148628) | Freshwater microbial mat bacterial communities from Lake Vanda, McMurdo Dry Valleys, Antarctica - Oligotrophic Lake LV.19.P2.IB | ecosystem: Environmental > Aquatic > Freshwater > Lake >...
GCGAGACGGCGCAGCCCCCCGTCGGGCTTGCTCCGCACCTGGCGCAACCCGTTGAAATAATCGCTGCGCAGGCCGATCGCGTAAATCATCACTTCGTTCGCGCGGGCGCTCTCGAGCACGGTGGCCGCGTTTTCGCGGCTGCCCGTGTCGTCGCCGTCGGTGAAGACGAGCACGACGCGGCGCCCGTCGATTTTATGCAGGCGATCCATGCTGGCGGCCACCGCGTCGTAGAGGCGCGTCGGGTTGCCGAAATCGAGCTCCTTCAGCGACGAAGATCTCGAAGTCCTGCTGCGTCAGGTCGGGGATGAGGCGTTTCTTGTCGTCCGTCACGGTGGCATACAGGGCGACCGTCCGGGTGTCCGAACGAAACGTCGGTTCCTGCGCGAGCGCGGTCATGCCTCCGGCCAGCAGCAATGCAGCGGCTGCCGCGCGACTTCTGAAGCTCATGGGACACAGGCAGTGTAGGGGGAGCCCCAGAATCGGTGCAAACGAAATCCGACTTGACTGGTCGTATATTACTTATTAAACTTCCTGAAAACGAGATCGAGTCTCACAATGGTCCGGCTCACGCCGGACACGACGTTTAGAGAACCTATGCTGCAAGCGTTTGTCATCACCCTGCGCGAAGGCCTCGAGGCCTTCCTGATCATCGCCATCAGCCTTGCGTATCTGCGCAAGAGCCACCGCGCTGAACTGATTCCCGCCGTCCACTGGGGCATCGGGGCGTCGGTCCTGCTCAGCGTGGCGGCGGCCTGGCTGTTTTATCAGGCGAGAAACCAGGCGCTGTGGGAAGGCATTCTCGCCCTGGCCGCGGCGGTGTCGGTCGCCTCGCTCACGGTACACATGTGGCGGACGGCCAAGCGGATTAAGAAAGACATCGAAGGGCATCTCCAGACGTCGGCGATGAAGAGCGGCGGCGCGGCGTTCGCCGGGATCTTCCTGTTCACGCTGCTGATGATCACGCGCGAAGGCATGGAGACAGCGCTCCTGATGGGCACGCTGGTGTTTCAGATGAAAGCGCCGGTTGATCTGGTGATCGGCGCGGTGGGCGGCGTGGCGGTCGCGGCGTTTGTCGCGTCGCTCTGGTCTCGATACGGCCATCGCGTGAACCTCGGGTTGTTCTTTCAGGTGACGGCGGTCTTCCTGATGATCTTCGTCGTCCAGTTGCTGATCTACGGCTTTCACGAGCTTACCGAAGCCAATATCTTCCCCTACAGCGAGCCGCTCCACAGTGCCACCGAGCCCTACGGCCCGGACGGTCTGTACGGCAAGTACCTGACGTATCTGCTGGTGCTCCTGCCGATGGGATGGCTGATATTCGCGTCGATGTTCGGCAGCCGCAAGGGCATGCCCCCGGCGCAATCTCCCGCGACGCAGTCGTAACGTAAAATCGGCGCATGCGGACTCTTGCGCTTGTCCTTCTGGCTGTGGCGCAGTCGGCTCCGTTGCCTCCCGGCGCCGTCACCCTCGTCAACGAATCTCACTACGGGTCGATGGTCGCGCTCTGCGCGGACACCGGCGAGCCCGCGGTCCAGCAGGGCCCGAAAAAAATTCGCGCGACCGGCGTCTGGGCCGGCGAGCGATCGAGCCTGCGCCGGGTGCAGGCCGGCCTCGGCGCGTGCGATCCCGCCTGGTCCCCTGACGGGCGCCGCCTTGCGGTGACCTCCGCCGAGGGGTTGTGGGTGTTTCCGGCTCAGTCCTCGGAGGGTTCGCTGCGCGTGGCCGCCCGCCTGCCGCTGGGCGGCACGACCGACGCCTATTACCGCGCATTTTCGCAGCCTCGGTGGTCGGCCGACGGCATGCTCGTGGGCCTGCTTGTGGCCAATGGCGCCACGTCGTGGGTCGAAGTGTTCGAGGCCGCGACCGGCAGGCTCTTCTACACGTCTCCTCCCGAACACTATTCGTTCAGCTGGGGTGCCCGCGGCCGCGACTTGAGGATGGGCGAGACCGAAGTCCATCTTCCATCACGCCGATGAACGAGGGCGCCGGTCGCCACGCGTACCTCGATCGGGTGCGCGGGCTTGCCGTGCTCATCATGATCGAGGCGCACGTCCTCGATTCATGGACGCGCGCAGCCGACCGCAGCCATCCGGCCTTCGGCTACGCGATGATGCTCGCGGGGTTGGGCGCGCCCCTCTTCCTGTTCCTCGCGGGTGTGGCCGTGGTGCTCTCGGCAGAATCGAAATGTCGCAAGACCGGCGACGTCGCCGCGGCATGGAACGCGGTGCAGAAACGCGGCTGGCAGGTGTTCGGCCTCGCGTTTCTGTTCCGCCTGCAGTCCTACATCCTCAGCGGCGGCTTCAGCGCCGCCAGCCTGTTGAAGGTGGACATTCTCAACATCATGGGACCGGCCATCGCCCTGGCGGCCATCGCAGGCCGCGCGGCGACCAGCGCACGAGCGCGAGCGGTCGTGTTTGCGCTCTGCGCGGGCGGAATCGCGATGCTGACGCCGATCGTACGGACGACGCTGCTGCTCGACTGGCTGCCCGATCCCGTCGAGTGGTACTTCCGTCCAACTCCCGGGCGGACCAATTTCACGCTGTTTCCGTGGGCAGGCTTCGTCTTTGCCGGCGCCGTCGTCGGGGTCGTCGTCAACGGGGTCAGGACCGCCGACCGGGCGTTCCGGGTCCAGATGGGGCTGGCGACGGCCGCCGGGCTCGTGGCGTTCCTGGCCTACAGAGCCTCATTTCTGCCCTCTATTTATGCCAAGTCGGAGTTCTGGACGAGCTCGCCGACCTTCTTCTTCCTCCGTGTCGGCCTCCTTGCCCTGCTGGCGCCGCTGGCGTTTCTGTGGGACCGGGGGCCGTGGCGCGGGGCAATCAGCCGCTGGAGCCCTGTGGAGGCGCTCGGACGGGCATCCCTGTTCGTGTACTGGGTCCATGTCGAGATGGTGTACGGCTTCCTCAGCCGGCCGCTTCGGCGTAGCCTCAGCCTCGGCGAGGTCCTGGTGGCCTACGCCCTGTTTACGGTGTTTCTCCTGGCCCTGGTGATGCTCAAAGACCGCCTGATGGACGGTCGAAGGCGTCCGCCGCATCCCACGCTGGCGGCGGCGCACCCTCTATCTAACTGACAGTAAATCTGTTATATAGATCGCCCAAGACTCAGTAAAATTCGCGTTCCTGTTAACTCGGCCCTCGGCCCGGCAGTGTCCCTATGATCAACGTCGCCGCTATCCGGATGCAGCAGTTCGGAGTCCAGTTCTACCAGGCCTCCCTCACCGCCAGTGACATCGACAAACTGGTGCGCTTCGAGGTCCTCAGCTATGGCCATCAGGCCGAGCCCGCGGTGCGGGGCGGCAAGCGGCGGGGCACCCCCTCCAAGGTCAACTGGGACCTGCTGGAACGGCGCATCGCCTCGAGTGAGAAGGCGTACCAGCGCCAGATTATCCGGCGGAAGATCGACGAGCTCGTCCAGTACTACGAGCAGTGCCGTCAGGCGCGCGACCTGCCGTCCATCCCTGGCGCGGTGATCATCTCGTGCGACGAAAAGCTGTCCTTCCAGCCGGTGGAGGAGGGCGCCCGCGTGGGCACGCTGAAGGTGCCGGAGCGCGAAGGCATTCTGCGGGCCATCGACGGCCAGCATCGGCTGCTCGCGCTGCACGCAGACATCGACAACTTCGGCGAGGAAGACTTCTCGGTGCCGGCGATCATCTTCGACCGCCTTCCTGAAGATCACGTCGTGCAGATGTTCGTCACCATCAACGCGAAGCACACGCGCCTCAACGCGTCGCATCTCGTCAGCCTCTCGGGCCGGCAGTTGTATCGCGACGACAGCCTGGCGATCGCGCACGACATCGTCCGCGCGCTCAACGATCGCGACGACTCGCCGCTCGTCGGCGAGATCAAGCTGCTCGGCGTCGGCGGCGGCCGGGTCGCGCAGGCGCCCCTGGCGCAGGAGCTGAAGAAGCTGTTCGCGGCCGATGCGTTCGGCTCGAAAAACAAGGCCGAGTTCTACGAGGACATGAAGAAGTTCTTCGTGAACTACTTCAAGCAGATCGCGCTCGTGTTCGGCGGCGCGTGGAACGGGCGCAAGTACAGCATCAAGAGCGCGACCGCGCTGCGGGCCTTCATCCGCGTGGCGCCCGAGGTGGTGCGGCGCATCGATCAGGAGCACGCCGATCGCGGCGACTTCCGCGCTCTCGGCCGCGTCATCGCGCCGTGGGGACGCCGGATCGGCGACCTGCGCTTCGAAACCGAAGGGCAGTGGAAGCGCAGCGGCACCACGGTGGACTCGCTCGCCAAAGAGCTCAGGCTGGCGCTGCAGTATCCGGAAGGCGCGGCGATGTAGAAGATCGAAAGATCTAGAGATCTAGAGATCTCTAGATCTGCGTCTTTCTGCAGTCGATCGAGTCGCAAAAACTGCCAATACTGCCGCAGTGAGTTGCGCGCGCCACCTTCTAGATCAATAGATCCCGGGATCTTTAGATCCAAAGCTACTTGGCATCCCCGCTGCACTCCCCGCAGCATGCCTGAACCCCCCGATCTCCTGGGCCGCGTCCACGAATTCGCCCTGGCAGCGCTCAAGTTCTACGAACGTCTGGCAGGCACGAACAAGGCTCAACATGCAGGACGGCAATTCTATCGGGCATCTTCCGGGGCCGAATCGAACTACCGCGCAGCAAAGCGGGGCCGCTCGACCGCCGAGTTTATCGCTAGGCTCGGCGTCGTCGTTGAGGAGATAGATGAGGCTGTCGGCTGGCTTGAACACATGCGTGACGGCAAAATCGCGAGCGACCCCGCTCTCCTCTCCGAAGCCGAACAACTACGAAGGATTTTCGGAAAGTCCCTCGGAACGGCCAGGCTGAACCAAAGAGTCAAGGAGCAACGGGTGAAAGAACAGCGGGCGAAGCCCAGACCCCTAGATCTCCAGATCTCTAGATCTCCAGATCTCCAGATCTCCAGTCCCACCGATCGGTTTTGTAATCCGTATCACAATTCGGAGATCTCCCTCGACCCAGATCCTCAAAAACAGGCCTGTTTTGGCGGGCACACCATTTGCGATAGAGGTGGTTGCGTCGTCGGTCTGAAAACGCGGCGATAGCCGTGAGCTGGGGGAGCCGGGTCGACGACGCATTAGAAGGGCATCGCGCAAGCGATGCCCTTCGCGTTTCTAGTCGCGGGTCATCCGCGATATATACTGCCGTTATGAAGCGGCTCATCGTCGCCATTACGGGAGCCACCGGCGCGATCTACGGAGTTCGCCTTCTCGAAATGCTGCGCGACGCGGCGGTTGAAACCCACCTCGTCATCAGCCCGTGGGGCCGGCGGACACTGCTCCACGAAACCAGTTACACCTTCGACCAGGTCCAGCGGCTCGCGACCGTCACATACGTGCCGAGCGATCAGGGAGCGGCGATTTCGAGCGGGTCATTCCTCACCATGGGCATGGCGATCGTGCCCTGCAGCATGCGGACGCTCGCCGCGGTCGCGCATGGGCTCGGGGACAATCTCATTCATCGCGCCGCGGACGTCGTGCTGAAGGAGCGCCGGAAGCTGCTGCTCGCGCCGCGCGAGGCCCCGCTCAGCGAAATCCATCTGGAGAACATGCTGAAGCTGTCGCGGATGGGGGTCGTGATGTGCCCGCCGATGCCGGGCTTCTATCAGCGGCCCGCGACGGTAGACGACATCGTGAACCACAGCGTCGTCCGCATGATCGATCAGTTCGGCATCCACGTAGATGGACCGGGCCGGTGGGGCGAAGAATTTGCGCTCGGCATGCCGGGGAAGGTTCCTTCGGACGACTCCGAGAACTGCTAGGTGGCGCCGAGGGGGGCGGAGGGGCCCCCGCGATTCATCATGCGGGTCGATCTGAACGCCGACATCGGCGAGTCCTCACGCGACGACACAACAGGCAACGACGAGCTCCTGCTGCGATCCATTACGTCGGGCAGCATCGCATGCGGATTTCACGCAGGCGATCCTTCCACGATGCGGGCCACGGTGCGGCTTGCCGCGCGCGCCCGAGTCGTCGTGGGAGCCCATCCTGCGTTCAACGATCTGGCTGGTTTCGGACGGCGCGAAATCGACGTCGACCCGGGGGCGATCGCCGCAATGGTGTTGTACCAGGTGGGGGCGCTCAGCGCGGTGGCGAAGGCGGAAGGCGTGACGCTTCATCACGTGAAACCGCACGGCGCGCTCTACAACATGAGCGTGCGCAACGCCGACGTGGCGGGGGCGATCGCCACAGCGGTGGCGACGTTCGACGCTTCACTGTTCCTTATCGGCTTGCCCGGATCCCAGTTGCTCGCTGCAGGCACCCGCCTGGGCCTTCGGGTAGCGGCGGAAGGCTTCGCCGACCGATCGTACGAGTTGGACGGCTCGCTGACCCCGCGTCATGTCGCCGATGCGGTGTTGATCGACGCGGCGAGCGTCGCGGCCCGCGCCGTGCGGATGGTCCGTGAGGGAGTAATCATCGCGCGCGATGGCTCGACGCTGTCGGTCAAGGTCGATACGATCTGCGTGCACGGAGACACGCTGCACTCGGCAGCGATCGCGGCGGCCGTACGCCACGGCCTCGAGGCCGCGGGGGTGACCGTTGCACCATTGGAAGGTTGATGGATTGGAAGGTTGGGAGATTACGTCGGAGATTGTTCGATGTGTTCGGCGACCAGCACGCGCCGAAGCACTTTCCCGGCCATCGTCTTTGGCAGCGAGTCCCGGAACTCGACGTGGGCAGGAGCCTTGTAGGGCGCGAGCTTCTGGCGGCAGAAGGTGCGTAGCTCCTCGATCGTCGGATTCGTCCCGGCGCGCTTCACGATCCAGGCCTTCACGACCTCGCCTCTGAGCGCATCCGGCACGCCGGCGACACCCACTTCCTGCACGCTCGGATGCGCGGCGAGCACTTCCTCGATTTCGCGTGGCCAGACCTGGTAGCCGCTCGTCTTGATGAGATCCTTCTGGCGATCCACGATGAAGAGATACGAATCCTCGTCGAGGTATCCGAGGTCCCCGGTGTGAAGCCACGGTCCTGTCCCGGTCCCGGACGCAAGGTCTCCGGCGTCATGCGTACGAAGGGCCCGTGCGGTCTCCTCAGGATTGTTGAAGTACCCGGCCATTAACTGCGGCGCTCTCACGATAATTTCGCCGGTCTCGCCTTGCTTCACGACGCCCTGACCCGACTCCGCATCGACGATCGCGACTTCGACATCAGGCAGGGGCACTCCCACGGATCCCGTCTTGTTGACGCCGTTCAGGGGATTGACCACGCACGCCATCATCGCCTCGGTCAGCGAGTAGCCTTCGACGATGCGCCCCCCGGTCAGCGTTTCAAACTGATCCTTCGTCGCCGCCATCAGCGGCGCGGCGCCGGAGAAACACGTCTTGATGGAGCTGAAGTCCACGGCCTTTGCCTTCACCTTTGGATGGTTCAGCAGCGCAATGAACAGCGCGGGCACTGCGCAGAAGAGCGTCGGCCGAACGCTGGTAATGGTGTTCAATAGATCGTCGATGTCGCGCGGATTCGGCACGAGCGCCATCGGTATTCGGCCGGTGATGGCGTGACTCTGAATGCCGACGCTGGCGTACACGTGAAACAGCGGAAGCGCCACCACGGTGATGTCTGGCGACGGGGCCTGCCCCGCCGAAGCACCGCCTTGCGGTGCGGGGACGGGCGGCTGCAGCCATGTCTTCAGCTGCAGTCCCGCAGCCACCAGGCAACGATGCAGGCCGACGACCGCCTTTGGCGTACCGGTCGTGCCGCCGCTCATCAGCATAATCGCGGGATCGTCGGGGCCGGGCGGCGAGGGCAGAGCCACGGCCCCCGGGCGGTTCAGGTAACTCTGAAACCACGCATCGCCTCGCTCGAGCGCCACGCGATGACCCGCCTTTTTCTCCTTGAACAGCGTAAACAGCACGCGAAGCAGAGGCGGCAGGTACTCCTTGATGCTGGTCGCGATCAGGAGCCGCACGGGCGTCTGAGGTTGTATGTCCTTCAGTCGCCGGTAAAACGGCGTCAGCGTGACGACGATCTCGACGCCGGCGTTGCGCAGCGGCTCGATCAGCTCGCTCCCCGTGTACAACGGGTTCAGCGGCAGCACGGTGGCGCCGGCTTTCCACGCGCCCAGCTCGGCGATGACGAACTGCGGGCAATTCGGCAGCATGAGCGCGACCCGATCGCCGCGCCGGACGCCCGCGCCGGCGAGGGCCGACGCAAACCGATCGCTCAGTCGATCGAGGTCAGCATGCGAGATGCGCGTGCCCTTGAAGAAGATGGCCGGGCCATCTGGGTGGCGGGCGGCGCTCTCTTTCGCGTAGTCGACGAGCGTCTTGGCAGGATACGGAGCGAGACTCGCCGGAACACCGGTGTCGTAGTGCGCCGTCCAGGAAGGTGGCATGATCGCGCTCAGAGGCTCGGCGTCCGATTGGCCATCAGCGTCAGCAACAGCGCCTTCTGGCTGTGCAGGCGGTTCTCGGCTTGATCGAACACGACGGATGCGGGCGACTCGAACACTTCGGTCGCCACCTCTTCGTTGCGGTGCGCGGGAAGGCAATGCAGGAACGCCGCCTTGTTTCCAGCCTTGCGCATCAGGGTCGACGTGACCTGGTAGCCGTCGAACGCGCGCTTCCGCTCGGCGCTCTCGGCCTCCTGTCCCATCGACGTCCAGACATCCGTGTACACGGCGTTTACGCCCTGTACGGCCTCGGCCGGATCGCGAAACAGCCGAATCCGGGCGCCGTGCCGCGCGGCCTTCATCGCCCGATCTGCGACAGCGGCCGGCAGTTCGTACCCCTCGGGAGAGGCGATGTGGAACGTCGTGCCAAGCATAACGGCGCCCTGCGCCAGCGATGTCGCCACGTTGTTGCCATCGCCCACGAACGCGACCGTCCGGTCCCTCCACCCGCCCCAGGCTTCATGAAGGGTCTGCAGATCGGCGAGCGCCTGGCACGGATGCTCCTGGTCGGTCAGCGCGTTGACAACGTGGAGGCGTGGCGCCGCGTTCGCGAACTCGAGCAGTGTCGAGTGCGCGTAGGTCCGCATGACGACGCATTTCACCCATCGCTCGAGGTTGCGCGCGACGTCCACAGCAGGCTCGCGCTCGCTGAGAGCGGCGACGGGAAAGGGCGTGATGACTTCGCCGCCGAGCTCGCGAATCGCAATCTCGAACGTCGAGATGGTGCGAAGCGACGGTTTCTCGAACAGCAGCGCAATGTGGGCCCCGCCGAGGGCGTTCGCGGTCGGTGCGTTCCTGCCCAGCGCGCGCTCGCGCTTCACGCTCGCAGCCAGCGTGAGACAGGCTTCGAGCTCTGCGGGCTCGAAGTCGAGCACTGAGAGAAAATCCTTTGCGCGCACCGGTGCGTGGGTCATATCAGCTTCTACGTCCTGTAGTCCGCGTTGATTTTCACGTACTCCGCGCTGAGATCGCACGTCCAGATCGTGGCCTGTTCGCTTCCGCCGGTGCCGAGATCGACTTCGATGTCGATGTCCTTGCCCGACAGGTGGGCGGCGGCCTTCCCGGCATTGGCGTCGTGCGGCTGGCCCTGCTCGAACAGGACGATACCGCCGATGTGGACCGCCGCACGCGACTGGTCGAAGGGCACCCCCGAGCGCCCGGCGGCGGCGACCAGGCGGCCCCAGTTCGGATCGCCGCCGTGCACGGCCGTCTTGACGAGCAGGGAATTCGCAATGGTCCGCGCGGCGCGTTCGGCGTGCGCCCATTCCCTGGCGCCCGTCACCCGGACCGTGACGAGCTTGGTTGCGCCCTCGCCGCCGCGGACGATCGCAATCGCCAGTTCCTTCGCCACGGCGCGCAACCCGTCCTCGAGCGCCGGATAGAGCGATTCGTCGATGACGACCCCGCTCTCGCCGCTGGCCAGGACGAAGACGGTGTCGTTGGTCGAGCATTCGCCGTCCACCGTGATGGCATTGAAGGTGTCACGAACAACGGCGCTCAGCGCCTTTCTCAACACCGCGGGCTCCACCTCCGCATCGCACGTCATGAAGCCGAGCATCGTCGCCATCATTGGCTCGATCATGCCCGAGCCTTTCGTCATGCCGCCGACGTGAAAGGTGCCCGCAGCCGTGTCGACCTTCACGGCCACTTCCTTGGGGAAGGGATCGGTCGTCATGATGGCCAGCATCGCGTTGTGATGCCCGTCGCGGCTGAGCAGGGGAGCGGCGGCGGTGACGCCGCTCTTGACCTTGCTCAGATCGAGATCGACGCCGATCACGCCCGTCGAGGCGACCAGCACTTCTTCTGGCCGGCATCCGAGCATGTCGGCCACGAACGCCACCGTCGAGCGCGACACCTGCATGCCGGCGTCCCCCGTGCAGGCGTTCGCGCACCCGCTGTTGCAGACGATCGCGCGGGCACGGCCGCCGGACTTCGCCAGATTGTCGCGCGACACCACGACCGGCGCGGCAATCGTCTTATTCGTGGTGAACACGGCTGCCGCGGACACGGGGCGCTCGGCCGTCATCAGCATCACGTCGAGCGGCCAGGCGTGCGTCTTCGGCTTGATGCCCGCGTACACGCCCGCGGCCCTGAAGCCTGCCGGCGCGGTGATGCCGCCGTCGATGTGCTGAATGCGGGTGTCGGTGCGTGCGGCCCCGTTAGACATGCAGCTGAGCGCCCGGCTGAACCTCGGCAATCGTCTCGAGGTCGGCCACCATCGCGAATTGTTCGCAGCGCCTGAACAGGGTACAGGTCCGGCAATCCGCCGAGATCTTTTCCGGCAGCCAGGTGTGCGGCACGATCGAAAAGCCCATGTGCGCGAAATACGCCGGCTGATGGGCGAAGACGCACAGGTCGTCGTAGCCGGCGGTCTTCGCCCGCAGCCGCAGTTCGTCCACCACGCGGCGGCCGAGGCCCTGGCCTCGCTTCTTCGCGCAGACGACCAGCGAGCGCACCTCGGCGAGCGCATGGCTGAGGGGCGCGAGCTCGCCGCAGGCCACGATGGAGCCGCGCCCGTCGACGCCGACGACAAAGCGATCGATATGCGCGGTCAGCTCGCTCAACTGGCGGGGCAGAAGCCGCCCGGCATGCTGATTCCGCTGAATCAGATCGTGAATACGCCTGGCATCGCTTCGGACGGCAGTCCGCAGCTGTGGTGTCCGGCGAGTGGGCGTCTTCATGTCGTTGCTCCTGCGAATACTTCGCTGAATGCGGCATCGAGCAAACCCAGCGCTCGATCCAGCTCGGCTTCCGTGATCGTCAAGGGTGGCAGCAGCCGGATGACTTTCCCGGCCGTGCGATTGACGAGCACACCCTGTCGGATGGCGGCCTCGTGCACGGCCACCGCGACGTCCTTCGGATCATCGTTGAGCTCGAGGCCCCACATCAGGCCGGCGCCTCGAATCTCGACGATGGCCGGGTGTTTCTTCTTCAGGTCGCGCAGCGTCGACTCCATGTGCGCGCCGACGGTCCTGACGTGATCCATCAGCCCGGCGTTCAACGCGTCGAGGCAGACGAGCGCAGCCCGGCACGCGAGCAGATTGCCGCCGAACGTGCTGCCATGATCGCCGAATGACAGAGCTGCAGCGACGTCTTCTTTGACCAGCGCAGCGCCCATCGGCACGCCGCCGGCGAGGGATTTGCCGACCGAGACCAGATCCGGGTTCATGCCGAGCTTCTGGAAATAGAACGGCTGCCCGGTGCGCCCGAGCCCGCACTGCACTTCGTCGGCGATGAGCAGCGTGCCCGTGTTCCGGCAGACCTCGTTCACCGCGTTCGCGAACTCCTGCGTGAGCGGCCGCACGCCGCCTTCGCCCTGAATCGGCTCCAGGATGATGGCGGCGGTCTTCTCCGTGACGGCCTCGCGCAGTGCAGCCGGGTTGTTGACCGGCACGAAGCGCACGTTGGGCAGCAGCGGAGCGAACGGTGCGCGGTAGTGCTCGTCCCACGTCGTGGACAGCGCGCCCAGCGTACGGCCGTGGAAGTCCCCTTCCATGGCGATGATTTCGGTGCGTTCCACGCCCGAGTACGTCGTGCCCGGCTTCATCCGGGCCGTGTACCAGTAGCGCCGCGCGAACTTCAGGCACGCCTCAACCGCCTCGGCGCCGCTGTTGCAAAAGAATGCGCGCGACAGGCCCGAGAGCCTGGCCAGACGCTCGGCGACCTGCCCCTGCAGCGGATGAAAGAACAGATTCGAGCAGTGAATCATCTCGCGCGACTGCTCGGCGATGGCCTTCGCCAGGCCCTCGTGACCATGCCCGAGCGCGCCCACGCCGATGCCGGCCAGCAGGTCGAGATACTCGCGTCCCTCGGAGTCGAACACGCGCACGCCCTTTCCGCGCACCAGGACGATGGGGGTGCGGCGGTAGGTTTGCACGACGTGTTTCGATTCGAGATCGCGGACGTTACTGCTGCTCATGACGCCTTTCTGCTGAGTTTTCGGCTCGAAGCCGGTTTGCCGTGAGAAATTCTGGTGCTTTTTCCCGCGCCGGCCGTGCGTCCGTGCCGCGTAAGAATCGCGAGCCCCGGTAGATCCTTCCCGTCGGCGACGAACACCTCGCGCGCGCCGCCCTCGATGGCGTTCCGGCACGCCGCGAGCTTGGCCACCATGCCCGCCGTGGCCCCGCCGCTCTTGATCAGCGCAGCGACGTCGCGGAACGTCATGTCGGCAATCGTCGAGCCGTCGCGCTCGAGGACACCGGCAGTCGCCCCGGCGATGATCAGGCGCGGCGACTGGAGCCGTCCTGCCAGATGGGCCGCCAGCGTGTCGGCGTTCACGTTGAACAGCAGGCCCTCGCGCGACGCCCCGATACTTGCCACGACCGGCACGTAGCCCTTTCGGCACAGATCGACGAGCAGCGCCGGCTCGTCCCTGCCGACCGGCTCGCCCACGCGCCCGAGGTCGACCGTGTCCCCTGTGGTCGTGACATGCGGTGCCGCCCGCTTCACCCGGCCGACGCCGGCGTCAGCCCCCGTCAGTCCGACGGCGGGTACGCCGGCGGCGCCCAGCGCGGCCACGAACCGCGTATTCACAAGCCCCGCGAGCACGCTCACGACGACATCGAGCGTCGGCTCTCCGGTGATGCGGAGGCCGTCGATCTGCCGCTTCTCGATACCGACCCGAGCGAGCGACGCGTCGATCTCGCGGCCGCCGCCGTGGACGATGACGAGCGGCACGGGTGGCTTGTGCTTCCTGAGCTTCGCCATCGCCGCCGCCAGCGCGGCCACCCGCTGCGGATCCTCGAGGAGCTCGCCGCCGAACTTCAGCACGACCGGCTTCATTGTTCCGTCGCGACCGGCGCCTGGGTGGGGTCCGGCTTCAGCCGGACCGGCAACAGACCCAACCGCTCGTCGAAGCCCAGCATCACATTCAGGTTCTGAATGGCCTGCCCGGCGGCGCCCTTGATCAGGTTGTCGATTACCGACACCATCAGGAGGCGTCCGCCGGCGGCATCGACGCGCCAGCCGATGTCGCAGAAATTCGTGTACGCCGCGTGTTTGATCTCGGGCAGCGTCTCGCCGGTCAGGCGCACGAACGGCGCCTTCTCGTACGCCGCGCCCATCACCTCTGCCACGTTCGCCGCGGTCGTCCCAGGGCGGACGCGCGCGTAGATCGTTTCGAGAATCCCGCGATCGAGCGGCACCAGGTGCGGCACGAAGGTCACCGATGTGCCGAGCTCCTGCTCGATTTCCGGCTGGTGCCGATGACCGAAGACGCCGTACGCCGACACGCTCCCGTGGTTCTCGGAGAAGTGCGTGCGGTCGCTCGGCTTTTTTCCGGCACCCGAAATGCCGGACTTGGCGTCGATGACGACATCACCCGTCAGCAACCCGGCCTCCGAGAGCGGCTCCAGTGCCAGCAGCGCGGCCGTGGGGTAGCAGCCCGGGTTGGTGATGAGTCGCGCGCCGGCGATCGCGCCGTAGTTCCTCTCGGTGAGGCCGTACACCGGTTCGAGCGAGCCGAGTGTCGTCGCGGGATACCACTTCGCGCGCGCCGAGGCGTCGCGCAGCCGGAACGCGCCGGACAGATCGATGACGCGCACCCCGCGCTCCACCAGGCCCGGAGCCATCGCCGCCGCGGCTTCCTCGGGCAGCGCCAGAAACACGACGTCGGCCTCGTCCGCCAGCTTCGAGGCCGAAAACGGCTCGATGACGCCGTCCCAGATTCTCGCGAGCGCCGGCAGCAGCCGGGGCTCGCGAGAATCT
>Ga0163150_10006597_pt1 | contig 14093 bp, 12 predicted proteins | sample OliLakLV19P2IB_FD_148628 | JGI IMG/M metagenome (GOLD analysis project Ga0163150, IMG submission 148628) | Freshwater microbial mat bacterial communities from Lake Vanda, McMurdo Dry Valleys, Antarctica - Oligotrophic Lake LV.19.P2.IB | ecosystem: Environmental > Aquatic > Freshwater > Lake >...
TTTGTAATGCCTGGCCGCGCGCAGCACGCCGTAACCGTGTACGTCTACCGGCTTGCCGTCACGTTGCGCGTGGCCAGGCATTACAAATTCGCGGACCGCGCCGGCCTGCGTGCATGCCTGTGCGTATTCGGTCTGTCCCGCTTCCACGCGCATCGCCGCGCGGTGAAGATTCAATTCCTCGAAGCAGTAGGTGAACACGGTGTCCGTCGCGCGGGCGATAGTTTCGCCGTTTCGATGTTCCGCGGCAAGGTAGAGCGCAAGAAAACACGACCGGTTGCGCCAGCTCACGTCTTGCAGCATGACAATTCCGATCGTGCCCGCCGCGTCGTCTTCCAGCAGGAGATTGCCCGCGCTCGCCATCGGAATCGCAAGAGCGCTGCTCATAACTCCCAACACCTGCTGCCCCATGTGCTGCGGGCGCGGCCCCGTGTCGCCAAACAGGAAATGCCGGAACTCGGCGTCGCCCATCCAGTCCACGATGATGTCCAGGTCCGAGCGTTCAGGACGCCGCAGCCGCAGTTCCATTGCCCCCTCCCGTGTGCGCCGAATTGAACAACGATAACGATTCGAGATCGAAGTACCGGCCCTTCGTGTACACCATTTCGCGCTGGATTCCGTCGCTGGTGAATCCGTGCCGGCCCAAAAAATCGCGGTACTCTGTTTCATCAGACAAACAATGCGCGACAAGCTTGTTCAGTTTTTTGTCCACGAACCCGAGCTTCTCCAGGAACTGAAACACCTCATCGGCCACCGGGGTGTTGTAAGCGCCATCGTGCGACAGCGCGACGACCACTTCCGCGAAATCCGATTCCATCTTCGCGCCACGCAGTACGCAACAACCGAGGACTTCTCCGGCAAAATCTTCGATGGCAAAAAACGAGCCTTGAATCACGTCGCGCCGTGCCAGCATCTCGCGCATTTCGTCCTGCGTCGGAATCATTACTTCGCGCGATGGCCCGAGTAAAAACGAACGCGGCCGGCCCGGATCATACAGCCGCCACATGGCGACGGCATCGTCCGGTTCGGCGGATCGGATAATGGTGTATTTTCCTGAAATCATGTGGATTGTGCTGCGTGACGCTCAGGCCGGTGCGGTCGCCATTCCCACTGAAGTGCGGCCCGTCCGGCACAGATGATCCCTATGGTAAACGCTGGCCCGCCGGAATGCACGCTGCAAGACACCCCGAAGCGGCGACTCCGGCAAAAGAAAAGCGCCGGGGCCTCCAATTATAAAGCCCCGACGCGAAACTACACGGGTAGAACTTAGGTCTCGGGGTCGTCAATGGGGATGATTTGGTTCTTCTTCGCGTACACAAAATCCAGCCAGGCCGACCAGACCGTATTATACAAATCCCCCAACGCGTCCGCTTGTTTCGCGCGCGTCACGGAAACCAGACGGATGTGCTTCATCTTGCGATCTCCTGCCTTTATAAGCGTTTCCACAAACTGACCCACCTTCCGGTGCGGTCCAAACTACGTTCCGGAAGGGTTCTTCACTGCGTCATACGCGCCGATTGCAGCCAACACTCCGCCGAACGCCGTCGTGAATGATCCGAGGAAGGTCGTAAACAGGGTTGACAACAATGTCAGGATAGAAAGGATGAACGAAAGATCGGTCGAGCTGTCCTCAGCGAGTTGCGGAGTCCGTGAGATCGTGCGAAGGTGTTTCACAGTAGATTTCTCCCGAGCGCGTCAAGCGATTTCCCCACAGGTACTCGCTCCGCGCGTTGATGCTGCCACCACGTAAACCAAAGTATACCAACTGGGTCTTGGGCGGTCAACCGTTCCACGGCCAATGCCGGATTCTGATTGCCCACCGGACGAATACGCGGATTTTACGGCAAACCCGCTCCGTTTATCGTACACCCGATCAACGCCGCCGTTACCGCAGGGTTGACACCGCGGTCAATTTGGCTCGTTTCAGGGACGCCCTGCCATTCGACTGATAAAACGGTGGCGCGCCCCCGCGCATTCGGTTGACACCTTGCCTGCCACGACCCTACAATACCGGTAAGGGCGCATGTGTGCCCGAAAAGGAAATTCTTGTGGAGTACCGAATGAAAGCGTCGATCACCAAGCTTGTCGACGTCATCCTCAGACGCATAGAAGAGTATCCGGACGGGATTCCCACGGAAACCGGCCTACGCAACTGGCTTGCGCGCCAGGGGTACCCGAAACGTGATATTGACGCTGCAATGAAGCTCATTGCTCCGCGAATCATCCAGACATCGGTTCGCGAAGAGAACCGGCCCTGGGTGGCGCGCTCGTTTTCACTTTTCGAGGAATACAAGTTGACGGCTGAGGCTCGTAACGCACTGGCACGACTGGAGTTCTACGGGTTGCTGGACGTCGTCGAACGCGAAGCCATTCTCGATAGGCTCAATCATTTCGACGGAGAAGTCGGTCTCGAAGAGCTGGATTACCTGCTGTCCTGGGTCGTATGCGGCAACCGCGATTTCGAGTCTCAGCAGACGATCTTCGGAATCATGGACGGAGAAGGCGGCGTGTTCCACTAGCCGGGCCATCGCGCCGCATACCCGCGCGGTGTTATAGCGGGCCACTTCTACACATGTGCGCGGCGGCGGGCCGCAAACCCTTGAAGGAAATGCGCAAGTATGTCGCGCGACGATGAGAGCGGTTACGTCGATTATTTTAAGGTGCTTGAGCTGGATGAAACTGCAAAGCCCGGCGAAATTCGCAAATCCTACCGCACCAAGATGAAAGAGCTGGTCTCCGAAATTGCGGCCGTCGAGATCACCGAAGAGCGCCGCAACAAATTTTTGCTCGAAATGGCGACGCTTAACGCCGCGCTATTTCTGCTGCGTGAATCGGACTTGCGCGATGCCTATTGGAATGACCGCAAGGATCTGATCGTCCTCGAGCACCAATGGCGCGCGGCGGCAGAAGCCGGCGAAAACACGAATGAATTGCGAAAGACATTCGATGGCCGGGTCCGGGATTTCCTGTCGCGCTACGTGGAAGACGCCATGCTCGCCGGCGGCCGGGACAAAGAATGCGTCGAAGCGAGCCATTGGGACGCCGCGCACGAGCGCCACGCTTCCGGCATCCTGCGCCAATGCCGCCATGAGTTCTTCCAGCAAATTCTCGAACGGCTCCCCTATGCCGATGTGACGAAACCCTCGATTGACTGGACGGAGCGCGCGCGGTTTGCCTCGGGTGTCCTCGCAGAGGGAGCGGTATAACGGTGTTTCGACGCGCGAAAAAAACCGCGATTACAAAAATCGTTGATGACACAACGGTTGCTCACGCGCTCGCAAAGGCAGTCAGTGAAGGCGATTTCGTCAATTTCCGGTTGTTGTTTCAGCCGTTTTCGCCTGCGCGCCCCGATTCGTCGGAACTATTCGACGACGAAAAATACGCCTATCTCCTCCCTGATCCCGACACGGAGTCAGACGGAGAGTTCAAAAAAGCCGTCGCCGCCGTGCGGGACGCGCCGGTTTGGGCGCACGTACAACGGGAGCTGTCAGAACGCCGGCCCGCGCAATTGCCATCGGAGCTGGTGCTGCTGCTTGCCGACAATGCAGTGCGCCTGGGCAAATATACGATTGCGGCGCAGGCTTACGAACTGCTCCGGATTCGCCGGCGCATGCAGGACGAATTTTTCGCGTTGGCCGACAAAGCGCTTGATGAAGGCAAGACCGCGCGCGGGGTCCACGGTTATATCGTCGCGACTGGTCTGGACTATAACTACGCGGCGTTTCCCGAACCGCTTCCCCTGGTGCCGGATTGGCAGACCCGGGCGCTAATCGTACACGGGGAGTATCCGGTTTCGCCCGAAAATTGCTTGCCACTCCAGCCCACCGAAGTGTTCCTCCGCAACGCGCTCGCGTATCTCTTGTTGGGCGCGTCGTCCGCCGCCCGCCTGGAATCGCGGCCCCTTGAAGTACGCCTGGCCGTGCTCGCGGAACTGGTCAAACAACGCGATCCCGAATGGCGCGAATTTGTGGGCCGATACCGGGAAGCCTGCAAACTCATGCACGACTACGAGACACGCATCCAGCACGCTGTCGCGGCGCGCGGGGACTCCCGGATTTCATTGGCGCGGGAAATAGAGGAAGTGCTCGGCGCCGACCCGCGTGAAATACCCGCGACACTTCTGGGCCGCACCATTGAAGACGGCGAATGGTGGCAATATCTAAAAGAACTCGCGTTTGAACACCCCGCTGCCGCGCTGTTCGTATCGCGGCAAATCATTGGGGACGCCGAGATCATCGTACCCCGCTATCGTGGCGATTCGCCCGTCACGCCCGCGGTGGGGCTATTGCCGGCCACGGCATTCCAACCGGCCGGGAGCAGCATTGACGTGTGACGCGGCCGCCGTGTAGCATATCCGAGTTGGGCTGTATCGCGGGCCACGTGGGCCGCCGCGAATTTATAACTACTTTTTCAAGGAGAACTGATTCATGAAGCGCTTTGCTCGTACTGTGATGCCCTTTGCGGCACTCGCAATCTCGATTGCTTTGGCAGGTTGCGCACCGACGGATTCCGCCGATGCAACCAAGACGACAACTGCCCCGACGACTGTTGACACGCCTACAAAGGTTTCCACGCCGGAACCCGCGCCCGTAGCGATCGTAACGCCGGCTCTCGTCACGGCGCCTTATCGACACCGATGCCGGAAGAAGGCGCGGCCACACCTGCCGTTGCCACGGGCACGCCGCTGGACGCCACAAACATCGTCGGCACGAAGTGGAGCGCCGCGGGATATGAACTGGCTTTCCTGGCGGATGGCGCGCTGAAGATCAACGGTGATACCGATGGCACCTGGAAACTTGAAAACAGCACACTGACGATTGATGTTGGCGGATCGCCCTACGAAGCGAAGATCGAAGGCGACAAGATCACGTACGACGGATCGCCGCTCGAAAAACTGAATTAAACAATAACGGCTGTGGTTGTTCCGCGGCGTGGTTCCGGTGCGACCCGGAATCACGCCGCGTCGTTTATGTTCCAATGTACGCCGAGGCCAATATGAAAATTTCGCGAGCGATCATAGTCCGGGAACGAATGCCGTTGATGGCGTTTTTGCAGAAGCAATATCCCGACACCAGGCGGACGGCGCTCAAGCAGTTGCTCAAGCACCGCGCCGTGTACGTGAACGGCAATCCGATGACGCGCCACGATCACTATCTCGACATAAATGATAGGGTCGTCGTCGAGCGCGCCGCGCCGGCATTGCACCCGAAAACGGAAATTCCAAAACCGGACATAATCTTTGAAGACCGTCACATCATCGTAATCAACAAGCCGGAAGGGCTCCTCACGATCGCGACCGAAAAGGAAACGTTCCGCACCGCGTACCGGCAGGTGATGGCCTACGTGCAAGATGATCGCCCGCACCGTGGCGAACGTATTTTCATCGTACACCGGCTGGACCGCGATACCTCCGGGCTGGTCGTGTTCGCGCGTTCGGAAGCTGCGAAGACGGCGTTACAGGGCCAATGGGAAAAAGCAGAAAAAAAATACTACGCGGTCGTGGAAGGACTTCCCCAGCCTCCCGCCGGCACGATACGGTCACATCTGAGGGAAAACCCGAAGAGCCTGAAGGTACACAGTACGCCGCAGGCCGATGACGCCAAACTCGCCATCACGCATTACAAGACCCTAGAACATTCGCGCCATTTCGCATTGCTTGACGTCGTGCTGGAAACAGGCCGGAAAAACCAGATTCGCGCCCACCTCAGCGAGAATGGCACTCCGGTCGTTGGCGACAAGAAATACGACGCGCGCACAAACCCGATCAAACGGCTTGGGTTGCACGCGTACTATCTTTCGTTTCCGCATCCCGCCACTGGCAAGCGAATGGTATGCAAAATAAATTTGCCGAAAGAATTTCAAAAGCTCATGGAAGAATTGCCGGTGGGACAGTCTGTCCTGGCCAAGACGCGCAAGCCGAAAGCGGAAACACTTCCCGCGGAACACACCCGGCGTCCGGGCAGGCCCGCGAAACGGCGCGCGGGACCACGTCCTCCCCGGCGGAAGTCGTAATGCCCTTTCCTAATTGCCGTTTGTAAACATTGATTCCGCGTCAGCATCTTTCTGGCACTGCTCGCAGTAATCGCTGGTGCATACGTGCTGCACCCACCCCGTTCCGACGAGTTCCTCGTATGCTTCGCCTTCCGGCAAAATTTTGTCTCGAAGTAGGCGGTAACAGTCGCGAGGCGTGAAATGTTCGCATACGTCCAGCGCAATGCCGAGTAACGCCAGCTCGCCCAGCAATGTTTTCAGCTCGATCTCGATCTGGTCATCGTCGAGGGGTTCGGGCGCCGGCAATTCGCGCGTGCCCTTGAGTAAATTTCCGATTGGCCGCTCTTGTGCGTGTTCCATGCAATAATCAATCAATTCCATTTCACGAATGCATTCCTCGTCGTCATCGCCCGCCGGGTCTCCTTGCAATGCACGGTCGATGGCCCTCGCCTCCTGATCGAGTTGTCCCTGCAACGAATCGGCGTCTCCTTCCACTTCCTGTAAGGGCGGCGCCCAACGCTCGACCTTCGCGGTGTCTTCTTCCAAACGCATCACGGTAATACTTGGCCCGGCTGGTTTTGGCGATGTATCCAGTTCAGGCGGCATTGCACGATTTGGCAGCGGCGCCCATTCGCCTTCGTCGTCATTGTTTAGCGGTTGGCGCGTGCATTGTTCAACGATTGCTCCGCCAAGTTCGAGCACAACTCTCCCGTTCTGGCTAAACCATTCCAGATATAGACGGCGCTTCCACGTCGTCGGGGGTGGTTCTCCAAGTCTTGAACGCCGCAAGAATTCTTCGACGGAACACTCGAACGTGCGCACCCATCCCTCGGCCGTCATATCGCCGGTTGTGCCGACCTGCATGTCCCGGAAGCCTTTGAAGTCTGAGCGCAAATAGATCGGTCCTTCCTTCCCCTCGCCCTCGGGCCAAAAGCGAAAGCATTTCCCCGTGAGATCGGGATTGCAGTTCCCTGTCAGATTGAGATGGATGACATGCTGATCGTCCACCGATTCCGCGCGCATGACCAAAAAGCCGAACGTCTGATAGTTTTTAAGATTCCGGATTTCTCCGTAAACGACGTAGTCGCCCAGTCTAAACGCCATGACAGTTCTCCCAATCTACGCACCACGGATATTCCAGCCGGATGTCCAAAGCGTGAACAACGCCGCCGCGATTTTCCAACTGATCGACGGCCGCTTGGAGTGCTGCGTGTCAGCGCAGCTTTCACTTCGGGGTACTCGAATGCTCCAATAAATTTGAAGGCTTCAGGAACACATGAATAGAAATTAGGGCGGTCTCGCTTAACTGCGAAGTGACCTTGCCCAGGAAATGGAAAGCGGCAGCTACCCGCTGCCGCACTCCACGGCGCTCCGCGCGGATTTTGGACGTCTATTTGCTGCGTGTCAGCGCCGCTTTTCTTGGCATCACGCGGGAAATCTGGGACTTAAGCGCGATTGCACTGCGTCCGGCAGCGGCATGTGGCGGCCCGCACAGCATTCCATCTACAATCCGCGCGGGTTTCGCACGGAACGTTCGAGGATGTCTATCCTACGCTCCGTTTCACCCGGAGGACCATTAGCGTGCAATATCGCAGCCTTGTAAAGCGCGTAGGCAATGCCGTGCGTCTGGCGGAAGTCGTGCAGATTCTCATCAAGCACGGCTTCGCGGACATCGTCCGCCGCCTTGGGCTTTACGAAGGCGCTCCAGCCAAGGCCCTACGCGCGATGCGCATCATCGTCGAGCCACCCATTGTTCCAGAAACTTTGGGAATGCGGTTGCGCGCGGCGTTGACAGAACTCGGCCCAACTTTTGTTAAGCTGGGCCAGATTCTCAGCACGCGGCCCGATCTGATAGACCCGGAACTCTGCGACGAGCTCTCTTTGCTCCAGGACAATGTCGCCGCGTTGCCGTTCGACATGATCCGCCCGATTATTGAGGACAGTTTGGGCGCAACCATTGGAGAACGGTTCGCAGGATTCAATGAAACTGCCGTGGCCGCGGCTTCGCTCAGCCAGGTGTATCGCGCGAAGACAATGACGGGGCACGATGTCGCGGTCAAGGTCCAGCTGCCCGGCATTCGCCAAAAAATTCTGTCGGACATCAGTCTCCTCCAGGGCATTGCCGAGTGGGTGAATGAGCACGTGAAAGAATTTGCATGGATGGATCCCGTGGGCACTGTCGCGGAGTTCGAACGCTCGATATTGCGCGAACTCGATTTCACGATTGAAGCCCGAGTCATTCAGCGGTTCCGCAAAAACTACAGCGATGACGCCACGGTGTTTGTACCGCGGGTCGAGCCGTCGCTTTCCAGCGAGCACGTTCTAACGATGGATTGGATCGACGGCGTGCGCACTGATGCGCGCGACGAATTAGCGGACCGCAACAGCGTCCCTCGCGCCGTCGCGGAAAACGGATGCCACGCGCTATGCAAACAGGTCTTTGAACACCACCTGTTTCACGCCGACCCGCACCCCGGTAATATCCTGGTGATGCGGAACAACCGGATCGCGTTTCTCGACTATGGGATGGTTGGCCATTTGGACCTCGCCGATGTTCACGCGATGGCAGACCTGTTGCGCGGCGTCATCGAAGAAGATGCGCGCGCATGCACCGGGGCACTGCTGGCGTTCACGACTACTGGTGAAGCCGAGGACCGCGCGGCCCTTGATCACGAAATTGCCGAATACATCGCGTTTGAATCGCAGACGGTCATGGGCAAGGTAGACATTGGACATACGCTCAAGCGCGTGACCCAGATTCTCCGGCGGCAGAAGCTGCAGCTCGCTCCCCGGTTCTCGATGTTGCTGAAGGCTATGGCCACAATAGAATCCACGGCGCGCTCGCTCGATCCCGCGCTGGACATCGCGGCCATACTCCGCCCCTATGTCGAAGCGGTCGTAGCCCGCAGGTATTCACCGCAGTATCTCGCGCACGAGGGCCAGGAAACAGTGACCCATCTGCTGCACGTAGGCAGGCAGTTGCCGGGTGACCTCCAGGAGGCGCTACGTCTCGTGCGCCAGGGCCGCATTAAGATTCAGCTTGATCACGAAGGCCTTGATCATCTCGCGCACGTCACGGACCGCGCAAGCAACCGGATTGCGTTCAGCGTTATCGCCGGCTCGTTGATTGTCGGTTCGAGCCTTTTGCTCTCGACCGCCTTTGGTGTCCGCTCGCTCGGCTACGCGGGGTTCATCGGCGCGGGTGCGCTCGGCGTGGCGCTGTTGATTTCCATCCTCCGCTCGAAAAACTACTGAGGTCCAGCCCAACTATGCGCGATAGCATACGGTTGCGTTCATACGCCAAAATTAACCTCTATCTCGACGTGCTACCGCAACGGCCCGACGGTTACCATGATATCGAGACCATATTTCAAACCGTGGCCCTGTATGACGTACTTACTGTGTCACACCAAGGCGGTGTCACACTTTCGAGCGCCGGCCCCGCGCTTGATTGCGGGCCGGAGAATCTCGTTTGCCGCGCGGCGGCGGCGTTGCGCGATCATACCGGTTATGGCGCTGGCGCGCGCATGCACCTCGAAAAGCGCATTCCAATCTCCGCGGGACTTGCGGGAGGGTCGGGCAACGCCGCGGCCGCGCTTATTGGCCTTAACGAACTCTGGCAACTCGGTCTTGATACCGCGGAACTGGCATCCATCGCGATAACGCTGGGTTCGGATGTCCCGTACTGTCTCGTTGGCGGCACAGTAGCCGCAACGGGCCGGGGCGAGATTCTCGAGCCGCTTCCGGCGCTCCGGGCGACATGGTGCGTGCTGGTCCATCCCGGGTTGCGCATCAACACCGGCGAGGTGTATGCCAGTCCTTTGCTTACGAAGAATACCGGCCCAACGGTTGACGGAAAAACGGCGCCGTTCCAGTACGCCCTTCGGCAACTGGCAGTCGGTGATTTGGCAAGCGCCGTATATAACCGCATGGAAGTGCCCGTCTTTTCGGCACACCCTGAACTTCAAGCCGTCAAGCAGGCGCTGCTGGATGCCGGATGCACAGCCACGGCAATGAGCGGAAGCGGGTCAACGGTATTTGGTATCTGTACGTCGGAACAACACGCCCACTCGGTATGCGCCGGGATTGCTCCGCTACGAAGTTCGGCAGTTTCCACCGTTGAACGCGGGGTTGCCCCAGACCAATGACGAATTCGATTGGCAATCAGATAACGGGTAACATTGCCGGCGACGTAGCGACAGCAAGGACACTACTTTCATGGCATCCAAATCCGGCAGCACACAACCCGATCCCGCGCGCGCAACTCCACAACAGCAACACCCGCCGAGGGGCCCGAGAATATTGGACGCGGCGGCGCGGCGGCGCATCGGCGAACTCTTGATCGATGCGGGTCTTGTCGATAGCCATCAGTTGACCGAAGGGTTGAATTTGCAGGAGCAGCGCGGCACGAAAATCGTAGAGACGTTGATCACGCTTGGATACCTTACGGCAGAGAATTTCGTGGAATTCCTCGCGCGGCAACCCGGCATCGCGAGCATTGATCTGTCCAAATACGAAATACCGCGTGAATTGGTCTCGCTAATTCCCCGCGAGTTGGCCGTTAAACACGAGCTGTTTCCAATTGACAAGCTTGGCAAACTTCTTACCGTGGGCATGGTCTGCCCGCTCGATACGGCCACCGTCAAACAAATCGAAAGCGCTACCGGATTGCGCGTTAAACCACTGCTCTGCGCGCCAAACGACATTCGCGCGGCAATCGAGCGCTATTACCCAAACGAGACCGAACCTGCCGCGCCGAAGGACAGCGCGGAAAACGTGCGCGGTTTGGCCACGTCGCTGCGCCTCTCCAGCGTGGCCGCGATGATACGGCAAATCGACACGCTCCCCGCCCTTCCGGAAACGGTGCGGCGCGTGCAGGACGCCACACTTGATCCCATGAGCACGATTCGCGATGTCGCGGATATCATCGTCATGGACCCACCGATCGCGGCGAAAGTGTTGAGTGTCGCGAACTCGGCAGCGTACGGGTTCGCGCAGCGCGTCGATGATGTATCGCTCGCGGTTTCGTTGTTGGGATTGCGTGAAACGTATTCCATTGTGCTTTCCGCGGCCGTGGTGAATGTGTTTGAAAAGACCAAGACCCTGGATTACCGGCAATTCTGGCTGGATTCAATGTGTTGCGCGGGCGCGACGCGCATTGTCACCAAGACCGCGGGCAGGAAACATATCCCTGGCGTTTTCAGCGGCGGGCTGTTGCATGACATTGGCCGGTTGGCGCTTTCGGAAGCCGTGCCCGAGTTGTATCTCAAGGTGCAGAAGGACCTCGAGGGCTGTGAACTGCAAGCGGCAGAAGAATCGGAAATCGGAATTTCGCACACCGAGGCCGGCTACGTGCTTGCAGACCACTGGGGATTGCCCATTGATATCATCGAGCCCATCCGGTTTCACCACAAACCCGAACTCGCCGGCGCCGCGAAGGAAGCAACGGCCATAGTCTCGATTGCCGAGGTCATGGCGCGCACGCCCGGCGGCGATGTCGAAGCATGGCGCGGCGCCATCCAGTCGCTCGCATTGCCTCTCGGTATTTTAGGCATCGATACCGAAAACGCCGAAGCGATGTTCGAGGAGTACCACAACCTGCGCGAGACTTGTTTGCGCGACCCGATGTTCTGACGCCCGCAAAGCGAAAAACCGCGCATGACAAAACCGCACATGCAGCCGGAGACGCCGGGCGTCAACGGCACGCTCTGGTTGCTATGCGCCGCGCTCGGGTTATTGACGCTTCTCGTTTTTTGGCGCGTGCAATACAACGATTTTCTTACCTACGACGACCCCAGTTATGTTACCGAGAACCCCGATGTGCGCGACGGACTCACGCCCGCGGGCGTGCGCGGCGCATTTACGGGAATCGTCGCGTCGAACTGGCAACCTGTTACCGTGCTTTCGCACGCGCTCGATGCATCGCTGTACGGCCTTAACCCGCGCGGTCACCACCTCACCAATATTTTCCTCCATATTGCGAATACCGTGCTGCTGTTCCTGTTTTTGTTTTTAGCCACGCGGGAAATCGGTAAAAGCGCGGTCGTGGCCGCGTTCTTCGCCGTGCATCCGCTCCATGTCGAGTCCGTGGCGTGGATCGCCTCGCGCAAGGACGTGTTGAGCACGCTGTTCATGCTGCTCGCTCTGATCGCGTACACGCGATACGTCCGTGTTCGTAAAGCGAACGCCTACGTGCTCGTGATGGCGCTGTTCGCGCTAGGCTTAATGGCCAAGAGCATGCTGGTGACGTTTCCTTTCCTGTTGCTGGTATTGGATTACTGGCCGTTGCGCCGGATCGATTTCGCGGAACCGGGCTGGCGCGAACGGGCCGTTGGGCTCGTGCGCGAGAAAGTTCCTCTCTTCGTGCTGACCATTGCGTTTGCCGTGATAGCCATCATCACGCAGCGCAAGGGTGGGTCGTTGCAGGGCACAGAGGTGTTTCCGCTGTACGACCGCGTCACGAATGCGATCGTGTCATACGTGCTATACGCGGGGCGGGTGATCTGGCCATCGCCGCTTGCGGTGTTTTATCCGTATCCCGAACCCGCGTGGGCCATGTGGACCGTGGCAGTCGCGCTGACAATATTGATCGGGATTTCGCTGCTCGCCCTGCGCATGTGGAAAAGCCGGCCGTATATCCTTGCCGGATGGCTTTGGTTCGTGGGCACGCTTGTGCCGGTCATTGGCCTTGTACAGATTGGCGCGCAGGCCATGGCCGATCGTTACACCTACATTACGATCATCGGCGTCTTCATGATGCTCGTGTGGGGGGCCGGATCGTTTATTGGCCCTCGCGCGAAACCCGCGGCAATCACCGTTGTAGCGCTAGTGCTCGCATTGTGCGCGAGCATCACGGTAACGTATGCGGGCCAGTGGCGCAGCTCGGAAACACTGTTCCGCAAAACGCTTGAAGTCACTACGAACAATTTTCCCGCGCACATCAACCTTGGCCTTGCCCTAATCGATGCGGGGGACATGCGGGGCGCGGCGATCGAGTTCGAGGCGGCGACCCGCGTGAAACCACGCGTCGTCGAGGGTTGGTACAATCTCGGCAGCGCCTATTACAACCTCGGGGAGTTCGGCCGGGCCGCGCAGGCCTTCGCGGCGGCGGCCAACGCCGCGCCATCCGACGCCGATGTCCATGCAAGAATGGCCGCTACGCTCGTGCAGCTCGGCCGAATTGACGATGCGCAAAAGGCGTTGGACACCGCGCTTGCGCTTGAGCCGCAACATTCCGGCGCACAGGCGCTAAAGAATGCATTGAACAACTGATCTGTTTTCCGGGAGAAGGCCATGAGAATTTGGCGATTTCATGAACACGGCGACATCGCCAACCTGCAATTGGAAGATGTACCGATCCCTACTCCGCGTGTCGGCGAAGCGCTCGTGCGCATCGCATACGCCGCGCTCAATCCCGCGGACGCTCTCGTCGTGCGGGGATTGTATCCGCGCGCGGGCGCGCCGCCGATGGCTGTTGGCCGCGACGGCGCCGGCGTGATTGAAAAAGCATCGGTCGATGGACGCTATAAAACCGGCGACCGTGTAATCGTATTGCGGGGCGAAGTTGGCGTGACGCGCGATGGGACGCTGGCGGAATGCTGCGTGGTCCCGGAAACGCTTCTCACGCCATTGCCGGTCGGATGGACGATGCAGCAAGGCGCGGCTGGCCCGCTCGTTTTTCTCACGGCGTGGCGCGCGCTGGTGGACACGGGAGGGTTACAGCCTGGCCAGACCGTATTTGTAAACGGCGCATCCGGCGGCGTCGGCAGCGCAACCGTAATGCTCGCGCGCGCATTGGGCGCGCGGGTGATCGCGGGATCGCGCAGCGCGGACAAACGCGCGCGCCTCACGACGCTTGGCGCTGTTGTCACCGTCGATTCAACCAATCCCGACGCAATGGAATCCGAAATCCTGCGGGTACTCGATGGCGGGCGCGTCGATATCGTCGTTGAAAACCTTGGTGGCGCCTATCTGCAATCGAGCGTCAACGTGCTCGCTGAAAATGGGCGCATCGGTGTCGTCGGATTATTGGGCGGGTTCATGGCCGAAATCTCGCTGGGCCACCTCATCTTCAAGCGCGCCCGAATCGAAGGCGTCGCGGTTGG
>Ga0163150_10006602_pt1 | contig 14089 bp, 11 predicted proteins | sample OliLakLV19P2IB_FD_148628 | JGI IMG/M metagenome (GOLD analysis project Ga0163150, IMG submission 148628) | Freshwater microbial mat bacterial communities from Lake Vanda, McMurdo Dry Valleys, Antarctica - Oligotrophic Lake LV.19.P2.IB | ecosystem: Environmental > Aquatic > Freshwater > Lake >...
CCGCCATCGTCATGTTGTGCGGCGCCATCGGCGTCGTCGGATATCCTTTGCGTTTCCCCACGACAATCGCTCCCACCAACGCGGCAACGCCAGCATTGATGTGAACGACCGTACCACCGGCGAAGTCGAGCGCGCCCATGTCGAAGAACCATCCCCCGGTGCTCCAGACCATGTGCGCAATCGGGCAATACACCAGGATGGACCACAGGATACAAAACAGCATTACCGCCGAAAACTTCATGCGTTCGGCAAATGCGCCAACAATAAGCGCGGGCGTGATGATTGCAAAGGTGCATTGGAACGCAATGAACACCGTTTCGGGAATCGAGCCCGACAACGATTCCACCGTAAGTCCACTCAGTAAAATCTTTCCAAACCCGCCAAAATATTTGTTCAACGGCCCCGAGGTATCGAACGCGATCGAATACCCGATGATTACCCACACAAGCGTCATCACCGCCGTCAGTGCGAAACACTGCACGAGTATCGAGAGCACGTTCTTGCTACGCACCAGCCCGCCATAGAACAACGACAGGCCGGGGATGGTCATAAACAACACGAGCGCCATCGACGTCAGCATCCACGCCGTATTGCCCGTGTCCAGCACCGGCGCAGGCGCTTCCGCCGGCGCGGCGACCTCCACCGTCACCCCTTCCTCCACCTGCGCAAACGCGGGCAGCGCCCCGCCTACGATCAACATCAGAAGGACGATGGTTAGCACGCCCCCCGTAAATGTCTTCCCCAAGTTCAACCCAAACAATCGCATTTCAATTCTCCTTGCCATGCCCGCTGATCGCGCCACCCGCGTTCAGGGCTCCCGTTTTCAATCTGTTATGCTTCGCAGGCCCACTCGCCGCTAACTGACGGCGACATCACCCGACTCGCCCGTTCGAATGCGGACCGCGTCGTCAATCGTCGATACAAAAATCTTCCCATCGCCAATCTTGCCGGTCGTTGCGGCTTTCGCAATGGTCTCAACCACCTGCTTGGCCTTGTCGTCCGACACCACAATTTCGAGCTTGACCTTGGGCAGAAACTCGACTACGTATTCCGCGCCCCGGTACAACTCCTTATGGCCTTTTTGACGCCCGAAGCCCTTCACTTCGGTGACCGTCAATCCCTGGACTCCGATAGCGCCCAGGGCTTCCTTCACTTCGTCAAGTTTGAACGGTTTAATGATCGCCTCTACCTTTCGCACGGCAATATTCTCCACATTGGTTTGTTGCTGGTTTGCCCGAGAAACGTCCCGTTGTGGAAACGCCCGGAAATGTCGTGCACGACACTAAGTGCGCCAAAGTGCAATGGGTGTGCCAACTCTGGAATCGCCGAGACCCCACACCGGCTTTCTACGAGCGAAATCAATGTGTTCGCGCCCATTCACGGGAAGATTTGGATTGATTTTGCGTCGTGATGCAACGCATTCAAAAAATACATTTGTGTAAGGTTCATGTTTTCCGCGTACCGATGCGTACGCTGGGAAATTCCACGAGGATAGGTCGGACACACCACAAACCGTAGGCGATAAAAAATCGCTCTTGACAGCATCGACTACATTCTGTATTCTTCGACTGCTAGGGAGTGGTTGGGACGTGTATTCGGTTGAGTGGGTAAGCTGGAAACTGTGTAGCCTTGACGATGGGTCGAACTGCTAAAACACCGCGCGGCAATGAAACGCTCGCCGCTCTCCTCGGGTCGGGAGCGCGCGCCGAAGTCCTGCGCCTCTTCCTCATCGACCCCACCCGAGACTATTACCAGCGCCAAATCGAAACGGCCACCGCCCTCCCCATCCGCGCCGTGCAACGTGAGTTGGAACGCCTTTCCAAAATCCGGTTGCTTTACCGCCGCAGCGAAGGCAACCGCACGTACTACCAGGTCGATACCCAATTCATTCTGTTCCAGGACCTGCGGAACCTCTTCTTGCGAGCAGGCCCCCCACTCGACCGGATTCGCGGCGAAGCGGCACTTGATTCTTCCATCATTCTCCTGGTCCATGACGAGGAGCAGTCCCGAATGTTGCTCATCTACACCGGACGCCGCGCGCCGGAGATTGGGTCTACGGACCTTTTGCCGATAGATACCATGACGCGGGACGAGTTCATGCTGGCCCTTGCCGGGGGCGACCCGCGGATCGATGCATTTTTGCGTCGCGGTGTGGATATGTTGGGTAGGCGGGAAGACGTCATCTGGCGGCGAATCGAGGCCGCGGGATACAACGTCCCGAAAGCAAAGGGTGTGGCGTAGCATGATGCGAAGCGGAATGGACATCCAGCGCCTGTGCGAGTCGTGGTGGGAACGCCTCGCCGATTCTTCACGGGAAGACCAGCACCGGTTTGCCGAGAAGTTTCTCGTCCTCCACGGCTGGACGGACCCCGACCAGATTGAGCCGGCCGCAGTGCCGGGCCAAGCCTCGACCACGGCAAACGTCATTCGCCTGAGTACCGGCGTGCCGATGGTCACATATTTCGTTTTACCCGGAATGCTCGAACCTCCTGCCGCCGTCATTAAGCGGGGGCTCGATTTCTGCGAAACCACGCGCTCGCTGGTAGATACGAACCGGTTCTTCGGCGCGGGCTATGCCTTCGTCACCGATCTGTTCCGGTCCTACCTCTACGATGCCCGCACCGACGAGTTGCTGCTGTACGCCGATGCGCCAGCGCAATTTTCCCAGGAATTCGGCGATGTGCTGCGCAAGGAACGTGTCCTGGCCGGGTCCCTCGAAGAGGTACGGCGCCAACCGCGAAGCTACACTGCGCGCCAGTTGCGCGAATGGGCGCAACGCTGGTCCGAAACCCTGTGCGTCGATTGGCGCACTCCCGAAGAAACCGCGTGGCTCGCGATGGACCGCCTGATGACCTTGCGCTACATCGTCGAACGCGATCTCGCGCGAAAACCCGGTTGGCAACCCGCCCAGGATTTTGCGCGGCTCATGACCCTCGCGGTCAATGGCCGGTCGGAAGGACTTGGCCGGCAGCTCACGGGCCTCTTCACCGACGCGCATCACGCATGGGACGCGGCACTCTTCGCGCCAGCACCGCCACTCGAAGCGACATTCGAGCAGGATGGACTCGCCGGGCCGTTGTTGCGTGAGCTCGCGTTGCTGTCGAAAACCAAATTCACCATCCCCACCATCCTCGAAAGCTTCAACTACGGCGACGCCGCGGAAAAGGCCCGCGTCCGCATGATCCCCGAACGCAACGAGGAACGGTGCATCTACCTTTCGCAACGGACTGCCGCAAACGTCGATGACATCAGCATCGACCTCGATATTGCCGACGAAGGCTACCGCGCCATCCTCCACTGGCTCGATCAACTCATCGACACCTACGAACGCCTCAACCTCGAGTTCGACGCGTCGGCCACCAACGCACAACCCAAAAATGAAGAGCTTGACCTGTTTGATTGGTCGGAAAAGGACTCGCGGACACCAAGCGCATTTACCGACCCGATTCAGCAAGCCGCCGAATGCGGCATGAGCATCTACTGTTCCTCGCCGCGCCAGTTCCGCACCGCGCGCCTCATGATGTATCTGCACCTGATCGAACGCTACGAAAAATCCAGCGCGCGGTTTCAAGGGTTCCCAAAAATCGAAGCCTCGCTAAAGCGCCGCCCGAGCATGATGGAAACCGACCGCCGCAGAATTTTCCAGCAGCCCTCGCAAGAAGGCGAATGGGGTGTCGGGTAACACACTCGTCGGCACCCTTCCCGCCGTCGCGTTGCGCAAAGTTCGATTTAGCGCTGAATTACGATTCGGCGCTACATGATTACGACGAGTTTTCCCCGGCAACCCGTCACCAGCGCGTTGTACTCCGTCCGCTCATACGGACACGTCGGCCGCTCCTTCGGCTGCATCGCCTGCACGTCCGCTCCCCGCGCACGGACACGACTTCCACAACGGACGACATGGTTCCGGTTCCCCTTCGACTCACCCGTCAATTCAAACCCACCATGAAACCGGCACCGCCCACTCGCGTGATCATCAAAATCACTTCTGCACGGGCTGTTAGGTGTAAGTTATGAACCGTTAGACCTAATTCTCTTTGGCAACGCCATGCTTTTAGGAGCGATTAATACCTCTTCACCCTCTCGGCGTCGTTGCGCAGTATATCTCAGCGAAAATTTCTTGATCCTGCATCCTTTGTAAATGGCGCGAATTTGAGGAACGTCGTCGTACGTCATTACCCAATTAAGGTCCGGGCAACGCATTATTATTTTTCCTATTGCAACGTGATCGTCATGAGAATATTTAGAGAGATAGAGATGCGCTCCCTGTTCGTAGTATGGAGGGTCTAAATATACAAACAAATTCTTTTTGTTCTTCTTAGTTAGCAGATCAACGAACTCCATCGCGTCAAGGTTATAAAGAGATATCCGATCCCTGTATACTGTGATTCGTTCAATCCGGCTTTTCAAGGTCGACTTGTTAAACCGAGCGGAAAGACGCCACTCTCCAGACTGATGGAACCCGCCTATCGGGCCCCCATTAACCAGAATACCCGATCTGTTTGTTCGATTTAGATAAAATGTTGCGAAACCTACATCAAAACGCTTGTGTTTCCGCGCATTTCGGTAGATGTCGCGCTGCCGTCGCCATTCTTTAATCGACAATTTCGAGTTCTCAATCTCTTCCAAAAACAGATCGGGGTGATTAAGAATTGCCCACCAGAATGCGAATATTCGATAGTCTAAGTCATTAATGGCAATCGAACGGACTTTTTCGGAAAATAGAAGTTCAAGCGACGCTCCGGCCCCCCCGGCAAATGGTTCGGCCATCGCTGGCTCAACTAGCCCGTTAGCGTCCATCACATCAGCGAGCGCGCTCGCTAATCTCGCCTTACCACCGGGGTATCTTAGAGGTGTTATAAATTTCATGGAGAAAACGGCTCGATGCGGCCAAGTGTGATGCGCAATAGAGGTTCGATCATCTTTACAATCGCGCGAAGCTCCGACTCTGTTGGCTCAACGTGGCGATTATGAATAAATCCGTCAAGTGCATCTAAAGTGCAACCTTGGTCCCGAGTCTCAACAATTTTTTTGAGTGCCTTGATTTCTAATGGCTTTAACCCAATTTCAAGCGTTAACAGGTGCGTCATTTACGTGGAAACCTTGTGCAACTAACGGCTCCGGCACGCGCCAAACCGGAATTCAGCGCTACATTAACCCCATCTTTACCGAGCGCCGTCTGACCACGCCAACGACGTCTGCCTCAACTCCCCGTCCACCCTGTCCGCTTCGTCCACTCAGTCCATTCAGTCCGTGTTAGTCCGTGTCAGTCCGTGTCCGTCCGTGCCCGTCCATTCTACGCAAATCCATAAATACCCCTTAAATTAATCTCCAACCCCACTGCAACATCCTCGCCTAATCTATAAAGAAATACATCGATTGATGTAGCGCTGAATTCCGATTCGGCGAACGCATGTCCGATAACTGAGACTCGATCCAGGAACGCCGCATCGGAGATCCGCGCCACATTGGAGACCTACGGTCGGCGCATGGGAGCTTCGGGAACGAGGGGCTTAGACTAAACCCTTTCCATGTTTGACGCGTCAAAAATAAGCGGCATTGTGGGGCGGCGGTGCGGAAACTTCGGGAGCGGTTCATATGCGGTCATCAATTCGTGCGGTGGTGTTGTTGTCGGTGATTGGCGGGGTTTTGCCGGTGACGTCGTGCGCGGAGGAAAAGCAGGTGGAAGTCCTCGCGCTGACGAAGGAGCAGTGGCACGAGGACGTGGCGTATTTCGCGCGGGAATTGCCGGCACGGCACAAGAACCTCTACCACCGGATTTCGCAGGAGGAGTTTGAGCGGGACGTGGCTGCGCTCGACGCGGCGATCCCTTCGCTGGAAAATCACGAAATCGTGATTGGCATGCAGAAGATTACGGCGAAAATTGGCGACGGCCACACCGGCGTCCGCATGCCGCAGGCGTTCGCCATTTACCCGATTGCGGCGTTCTGGTTTGGGGACGAATTGCGGGTGACACGGGCGGCGCCTGCATATAAGGACGCGGTGGGCGCGCGGATTGTGAAGATTGGCGACGTGGACATCGGCGAGGTCCAGAAGCGGCTACTCACCGTAATTTGCCAGGGGGAGAACGAGTGGTACGTGATGAGCGCGAGCCCGAGTTTCATGTTGCGTCCGGAGGTGTTGCACGCACTGGAAATAGTGCCGGAGCTGAATCGCGCGTCATTCACGTTTGCTAGCGAAGACGGAAAGCAGTTTGCGCTCGACATCGTGCCCGTCGCCGCGGACCCTGCGATGAACGCGCGGATGGTGACTTTGGGGCAGGAGGAACCCTTGTTCCGGAAGAAGCCGGGTGAGGCGTTCTGGTTCACGTATCTGCCGGAGACGGATACCGTCTACGCGAATTTCAGGAAGTACGATTCGCTCGTCGAAGATGCCCGGAAACTCTTTGAGCTTGTTGACAGTAATCCGACAAAACGTCTCGTTATCGATTTGCGGCAGAACGGCGGCGGTGACTTTTGGAAGGGCCGGCTCAATTTACTCTCCGGCATCAAAAAGCGGCCCGAACTCAACCAAAAGGGCAACCTCTTTGTGCTTATTGGACGACGGACGTTTTCCGCGGCAATGGTGAATGCAATCGATTTCAAGAAGGACACGAACGCGATTCTTGTCGGCGAACCGATTGGTGAGCGGCCCAACAGTTATTCGGAGAATGACGAAATGACGCTGCCGAACTCCGGCATTGTCGTCTCCTACTCAACGCGGTACTACAAGTTTTTGGATGAGGACGCGCCGGCAGTGATGCCTGATCAGCGGATCGACCCCGCGTGGGAAGATTTCAAGGCCGGGCGCGATCCGGTGCTGGATTGGGCACTTTCTTACACCCCCGAAAACTAGGGTGTGTAGCAGACAGTCTCCGCGTGGCGCGTCGTCACCGGACATGAGGGCGCTCGGGGACGAGCGCCCTCCCAGGCATCAGAGTAATCCGAGCAGGAGGTTCAAGCTTGGTAACCCGAACAGCAGTTGCCGGAGGACTACCAGCAGCGAGGAAATGGACCAGCACGTGGCGTGACAATGCACTAACCTCGTCTCGTTCGCTCCTCGTTCCAGCTTCCAGCTTGGGAACAAGGGCAGACTCACTCGCCCACCAAATGCTCCAAATCTTCTCTACTTACCGTGAACAAATCCATGTCCGAAGCGATTGCTCCAAGGCTGATGAGGCATTCAGTGAACAATTCCCGCGTGCGCAGTTCGAGTTCCTGATTGCCGAGGTCGGTCATGACGCCGAGGATGTGTTGGCCCTTTTTCACATGCGTGCGTTCGTCGGAGCGAATGAAGTCGGCCGCATGCGCGAGGACGGTGTCGTTTTCTTCGCGGGCTTTGTCAATGAGGCTGTTAATCGTTTTGAGGACGCCGACTTCGCCGAAGAGGTTAATCTCCGCCATTGCGAATGCCGGTTCCATGGGGCCGCGGCAGGTCGAGCCGGTGAGGCGGTTGGGTAGTTCAAAGGGGTCGTAGCCGCTGACAAGCAGCGTGCGATGACCGATCTCCGTGTGGCGCGCTTCGTCCCAGGTGATGCGCGCGAGGTCGTACTCTGCTTTGAAGTCTTTGAAGCGGATGTCCCACAGGAACGTGCCGAAGGCTTCGATCGCGTCCACTTCATCGCGTTGTGTGCGGATGAAGCGCAACCGCAATCCTTCATACGAATCTTTGTCGAATCGCGGCGTGCCATCGGCGACATCGTAGTCGCCGGTGTGGTGAAACGTCGTGAATCGCGAGTCGCGCTGCGGCACGGTGTTGCGCTCATACGGTTTTTCCGCGCTCCGTAGTTTTACCGGCGATGCGGTCTGGGAATCAGCGCCGGTGACGCCGCCGATGCTTTTGAGCAGGTCCTGCAAATGCCAGCGCCATGCCGCGAGCCGGTTTTCGTCTACGCCGCCGTCGATATACGCCGCAAGCGCCGCGTCGGCCCACGCAAGCGTCGGCGGGTAGTCAACGAGAACCCGTTGTAACGCGCGAATCGTCGGCGCGTCGGTGACAGGACAAGTATCGTCGATATGATGATGATACGCCGTTGCCAGCGCGCGCGCGGCGACCTGATGCACGCCCACCAACAATTCTGGCGCATCCGCGGCGGAAAGCATTTCCTCGATGAAGCGATCAATTTCCGCGTCGCGGTAGCCATCGATTGTGCGAAGTCCGATTTCCTGTTCGTTCAAACGCGTGCGGAATGCGCTCGCCGCGTCAGCGTGATAGAAAATGTGACGGCCCGTCTCAAGCTTCACCTCGAATTCGGGGATCGCAAGCGTCCACGATCCGAGCGCATGCGAGAGCCGCCGCTCGAAATAGAAGAACCGCAACAGCCGCCGCGCATTTTCTTCGACGGTAAACTTGCCGCCCATGTGACGCGGGTCGAGCGGAAATTTATAGGGAAATGATTTGCGCCGTTGTTCCGCTTCCGTGCGGCCCGGTTCAAACGATACCACCGGGTAACGTGTGCTAGGAGCGGGAGAATGAGTGTTGCCGTTGCCAGACATGGCGCGATCCTCCAGAGAGTAATGGGTATTCAGCAATTATCAGGATACGTTTACTTCTCTCGACGCCGCAAGCGGGCAGAAAAAAAGTAACGGGGCAACCGGCTTCGGGTCCGGCTACCCCGCACTATTAACAACGCATTCCCCTCGCGGGGAATAGTTATGCGGTCTCTTCTTCCGGCAAGAAGTCATCCAGGAAGCCGAGGATGCCGCTGAGGATATCGCCGACAATCGGGATGTCGAGGAACGGCGTGAAGATATCCACCAACACATTGAAGATTGATTCAAAACCCATGACGAAGAAACTCCTTTTCCGAACACATTCCCCTGCCGGCACCATGCCGGACGGGTGGCAGTCAATTGTTGACTGAGCCGTTAGTCTGCACATATTACCACACTAGTTGTCATCTGTTACAAGCAAAAGATTCTCGAATAAGCGTATTTATTGAATTTATTACGTAAAATACAAGTCTGGCCTATCCGCACAGCATTCCCGTTGGACGGCGTCGGCAAACGGCCATTCGGCCTTCTGTTTGCCTCCGTCCCGTTCTCCAAAGTACAGTTAGCATTGGGTGGTGGAGTCTGCCGGATGAAATCAATCTCTCTTGCTTTCAGTATGCTCTTGCTATTGGGGTGTAGTCCGTCAGAATCCCCTAACGCGGCGGCTCAGCCCAAGAAACAAAAAATCATCGGCGCATCCCTGCTAACCCAGGGTCATCAGTTCTACCGTGATCTGGCCGCTGCGATGGAAAAGGAAGCCGCTGCACAAGGATTCGCGTTGCGCATCCAGTACGCAGAATTCAATGGCCCCAAGCAAGTCAGCCAAATCGAGACGTTCGTGCAACAAGGCGTTGACGCGCTGATCGTTTCCCCTCGCGATTCCGCGGGCATCGCATCGACCATCAATGCCGCTGCGGCCAAAGGCGTACCGGTATTTACCACCGACATTGCCGCGCACAACGCCGAAGTCGTGTCACACATCGCATCGGACAACGTGCTCGGCGGAAAACTTATCGGCGAGTACCTTGCAAAATTACTCGAAGGGCAGGGCAAAGTCGCGATCATCGACAACGCCGAAGTGGCGTCCGTGCAAGACCGTGTGTCGGGATTTGAAGGCGCCCTGAAAGCGTCCCCCGAAATCAGCATCGTCCAGAAAGCGCCTGGCGGCGGCGTGCGCGACAAGGCGATGCGCGCGGCGCAGGACGTGCTTCAGGCGCATCCCGATCTCGATGCCATATTCGGAATTAACGATGATTCCGCGCTCGGCGCGCTCGCCGCGGTAGAATCGGCGGGACGCCAAGACTCGATTATAATTGTCGGCTACGACGGCACGCCGCAGGCGCGGGATGAGATTCGCGCTGGAAAAGCATTGAAGGCGGACACGGTGCAATATCCCGGAGAAATAGGGCGCATTACGATTCAAACCATCGCCGATTATTTTGCCGGCAAGCCCGTGCCTAAAGTTGTGCCGGTGCGCGTAGGGATAATCGACAAAGCGGCGTTGGACGCGGAGCAACCGGCATGAGCGAATTCATCCTCGAAATGCGCAACATCGTGAAGCGGTTTCCCGGCGTTGTTGCGGTGAAAAACGGCCAGCTCACATTGCGACCCGGCGAAGTGCATTGTCTGATTGGAGAGAATGGCGCAGGTAAATCCACGCTGATGAAGATTCTTTCCGGCGCGCAGCCCGCGGATGAAGGCGAGATTCTGATCGCCGGCGAGCCCGTCCAGATTCATTCGCCGCACCATGCGCAGCAGCTTGGCGTCAGCATGATCTACCAGGAGTTCAACCTCAGCCCCTACCTCAGCATCGCGGAAAACATTTTCCTGGGCCGGGAACCGCGCATCGGCGCCACACCGTTTATCAATTGGAAAAAAATGTACGCAGACGCTCGCGACGTTCTCGGGCGAATTCGCGTGAACCTAAACGTCCGGCGGCCCGTCAACGAGTGTAGCGTCGCGCAACAGCAAATGGTGGAAATCGCAAAAGCCATCTCATTCAACTCGAAAATTATCGTGATGGACGAGCCGTCGGCGACGCTTACCGATCACGAGCTATCTGCGCTGTTCGATCTGATCCGCGATCTGAAGCGGCAGGGCATCGGAATGATCTACATCTCCCACCGGCTCGAGGAAATTTTCGCGATTGGCGATCGCGTTACGGTCATGCGCGACGGCGACTACATCGCGACTAAGCCGGTCACCGATGTTACGCGGGACGATATTATTCACATGATGGTCGGGCGCGAGCTCACCGAAGAATTTCCGAAAGTGATTTTTGATCGTGGCAAGGAGCGGCTGCGGGTTTCGGGCCTTACGCGGAACGGCGCATTCGAGAATGTCAGTTTCAGTCTGCACGAAGGCGAAATCGTCGGCATCACCGGGCTGGTCGGCGCGGGGCGCACCGAAGTGGCGCGCGCGGTCTTCGGGGCCGATCCGATTGACGCGGGCGCAATAGTTCTGGATGGCGCGTCGATCACCGTCAAATCACCGCAGGATGCGATCCGGCAGGGCATCGGCCTGCTCACGGAAGACCGCAAAAACCAGGGCCTGATACTGGGCATGAGCGTGCGCGAAAACACGACCCTCGCGAATTTGAAGTCACTTGTGCGCGGACTGTTTATTAGCCGTTCGCGGGAACGCAAGGTGACCGGAGACTATGTGCGCGACCTGCGCATCAAGACGCCGACGGTGGAACAGACGACACAAAACCTCAGCGGTGGCAACCAGCAAAAGGTCGTGCTGGCAAAGTGGTTATTCACCAATTCGAAAATACTCATCTTCGATGAACCTACGCGCGGCATCGACGTGGGCGCAAAAGTCGAGATTTACAAACTCATGAACGAACTCGTGCGCAAAGGCGTCTGCATTCTCATGATATCGAGCGAGCTGCCCGAAGTGCTCGGCATGTGCGATCGCATTCTTGTCATGCACGAAGGCCGTATCGCCGGGGAGCTCGCGCAAGCAGACGCGACGCAGGAGCGCGTAATGCAGCTTGCCACGGGCGACCGCGTTGAAGCTGTCGCGTAGGTCCACGCGCGAACGCTTCGGCGCTTACGGTTTCCTGCTCATCGCCCTGATCCTCGAATGCGCTGTATTCGAGTTTATCGCGCGCCGCCAGGGCGTCAGACCGTTCCTGTCTATCGAAACCCTCATTCACGTGCTCAACCAATCCGCCATTTACGGCGTGGTCTCCGTAGGGATGACTTTTGTAATTCTCAGCGGCGGCATCGATCTGTCCGTGGGATCGCTGATTGCCTTTGGGGGTGTTGTCTGCGCGCTGGTCACGCGCGCGCTGGGCGCTGGATGGGATGCAATGTTCATCGGCTGGTGCGCGGCGCTGACGGCAGGTTTCGTAACAGGAGGCATTTCGGCGCTGTTCATCACGCGGTTCCAGATTCCGCCGTTTATTGCGACGCTCGCGATCATGAGCACGGTACGCGGCATGGGCTTCCTGATCGTGCAAGGCCAACCCGTGTTCGATCTGCCGGATCACTACTCGTTTCTGGCGCGATACCTGATCGCTGGTGTGCCTGTTGGCGTTGTGATTCTCCTTGTGGTGTTTGTGCTTGGCGGCGTGCTCCTGAATTCAACGCGCTTTGGCCGGCACGTGCGCGCTATCGGCGGGTCGGAAGAATCCGCGCGGCTGAGCGGCGTACCAGTCAATAGGGTCAAGTGGCTGGTATATTGCATGTCCGGCATGCTCGCGGTACTTGCCGGACTTATCCTGTCTTCCAAACTCAAAAGCGGCGATCCCACCGTCGGGGTTGGGGACGAACTGCAGGTGATCGCCGCAGTTGTCGTAGGGGGCACCAGCCTGACCGGAGGACGCGGCACGATCGCCGGTACGTTTTTGGGATTATTGATCATCGCCGTGCTTGCGACCGGCCTGACATGGATCGGCATGGAAAGCTTTGGACAACAGGTTGTGTTGGGCGTGGTAATCCTGGTCGCTGTGCTCATGGATCGGATGAAGGCTTTTGGTTGATCGACAGGGACGATCATGGACAGACACGGACGATCATGGACAAATCCAAACGCCGAACACAATAGCTCAGGCTTGCAGACCTTCATATATTGAAATTGAAACTCCTGAAAACTATGGGGCCTTTCCTTGCTCCCGCGCCGAAGGCCAACGTACTATGTCCACGCCCAACCATCATGGAGACCACCCATGGCCAATCTTCCGCCGCCTATGCCGTCCCGCCGAACCGCGCCGCCGGACAATGGCCTCGCCATCAGCAGCCTGGTGACGGGCATTGCGTCGATTCCGACAGCGCCATGTTTGATCGGCGGAATTCTCGGCGTGATTGGTCTTATTACGGGCATTATTCACCTCACGAGCCGTACTGAAGGCCGGCCGCTTGCCGCCGTGGGCACCGCGCTCTCGGTAGGCGGCATTGTGTTTACGGGTATATCCATGATGATGTGGTACCAGTTCGTCCCCATGATTCAAGAGCAGATGGCCTCGTTTGAAGACCTGGCGATGGGCGATTACTCGGAATGGGTGGGCGTTCGCGCGCCGGAAATGACCGTGGAAACGACGGACGGTCAAACAATCCGGCTTTCTGAACTCAAGGGCAAGCGCGTGATCGTCGACGTGTTCCAACCTTGGGACCCGGACTGCGAAACGCAGATTAAAAACTTGAACGCGTTGCGGGCAACGGTCGACGAGTCTGAACTGGTTATTCTCGGCGTCACGGCGGCGCCCGAAGATGAAGTCAACGATTTCGCCAAAGACGTTGGTTGCACATACCCGGTGGCGTGTGTGATCGATATGCCGCAACCGTTCATGGACACGGAGTGGTACCCAACAACCTTCTATATTGATCGCAACGGCGTGATGGACGCTTTCACGATCGATCATCAGGAAGTGGAAGCATTGCGCGAGCTTGCTACCGCCGCCGACTATACGGGCGAGGTATCCGATACTCCGCGCGCGCCGAAGTCTGAACTCGAGATCGCGGACCAGCAGTATCAATTTACAGAAGCGTGGTCCGTCACCATTGAAGGCGCGCAGGCGCTCTGCATTGGCGACTGGAACAATGACGGTCAAATGGATTTGCTTGTCATCGACCGCGATCCCGTGCTTCACATTGTCGATACCGCCGGCGAGGTAGTGACCACCATGCCATTGCCGGGCGAATTCGAAGATGTCTCGCAGATACAACTGGGAACCCATAGCGAAGACGGCGCGCGACTGCTCGGCTCGGCACAGTGGGGTAGCACCATTGCCGTTGCCGATGCGCGGGGCGAACTGGCGTGGACCTATCCCGGCTCGATGGGAGTCAACGGCGCACATTGGATCGACCTCGACGGAGACGGCAGCCACGAAATGATCGCGGGCATGAACGGCTTTAGCGGCATCCACGCAGTCGATCAAGACGGCGATTCGCTCTGGAAAATACGGCGGGTTGGAAACGTCTGGAGCCAGGCCGTGATTGACGCGTCCGGGCCTCGCCCCGCAAGCATCTTCGCATCGGAAGCAGGCGGCTCCGTATATGTCTTTGATCGGGATGGCAACAAAGTGCGCTCAATGCGGCCTGGCAAGCAGTACACCACGGCCATTGCCGCGGAAGTCGTGGATGCTGATGGAA
>Ga0163150_10006603_pt1 | contig 14089 bp, 15 predicted proteins | sample OliLakLV19P2IB_FD_148628 | JGI IMG/M metagenome (GOLD analysis project Ga0163150, IMG submission 148628) | Freshwater microbial mat bacterial communities from Lake Vanda, McMurdo Dry Valleys, Antarctica - Oligotrophic Lake LV.19.P2.IB | ecosystem: Environmental > Aquatic > Freshwater > Lake >...
TCCGCCGTGACCTTGCGCGCCGTGGGTGGTGCCAGATTGAGCAATGCCTTGATCGCGCTGCCTGTCTTGCTCCGTGCCCGCAGCTCCAGCACCTGTCCTAACAATACCAGCACCACGATCACCGCAGCCGCCTCGAAGTAGATGGGGAGCATGCCACCCGCCCGCATCGAGTCCGGGAAAATGCCGGGCAGCAGCATCGCCACCGCGCTGAAAAGATACGCCGCGCCCACACCGATGGAGATCAGGGTGAACATGTTGAGGTTGCCGGTCATCATCGACCGCCAGCCGCGCCGGAAGAACGGCAGCGCCGCCCAGAAGACCACCGGAGTGGAAAGCGCGAACTGCACCCATCGCGATGCCGTGCCGCCCGCGATGTGATGGACCGCTTCGGACGGAATCAAATGGGCCATCGCTAACAAAAACACAGGCAGGGCCAAAGCAGCCGCGATCCAGAAGCGCCGGGTCATGTCAGTCAGCTCGGAGTCATCCTCTTCCTCATCGCCGCCGCCCATCGGTTCCAGCGCCATGCCACAGATCGGGCAATCCCCCGGATGATCCTGTTGGATTTCCGGATGCATCGGGCAGGTGTAGATCGTCTTGCCGGAAGGTTTCCACGAAGGGTTCCGCTCGAGCGCCATCCCGCACTTCGGACAATCGCCCGGCTTGTCCGATTCCACGCCAGGGCACATCGGGCAGAAATATTTCGCCGCGGCCGGGGGATCGACCTTCTCGTGATGATCGTGTTCGCCTCCGCAGCAAGACTTTGGCTTCTCGGCTTCTTTCGGTTTGCAGCAATCACTCATGATGTTTTTCTTTCCTTTGTTTTAGAGTTCCGACCTTCGACCACAAAATCCGCGATCGGGCATCCATTGACCTCGCCTTGTCCGTCGCACTCTGAAACCAGACTGGAGAGCGCCTTTTCCATGGCCCTGAGATCCCGGATCTTTTCGCGGATCAGCCGAAGCCGGTGGTTGGCGAAATCGCGCAACTCCTTGCGGGGAGTCCGGGGATTCCCGGTGAGATCGATGAACTCCTTGATGTCCCGCAAGCTGAAGCCGAGTTCCTTGGAGCGACTGACGAAATTCAGGCGCTTCAGATCCTCCTCGCCATACAGCCGGTATCCCGTGGCGCTTCGTTGGGGAGGATCGAGCAGACCTTCCTTTTCATAGTAGCGCAGTGTTTCAGGATTGATCCCGGTCAGTTCCGCCACCGAAGCACGGGTCAATGCGGAAGGTTGATTCGTTCTCATGGCACTAAACTAGACCCTGTATCACACTACAGGGGAAATGATTTATTAGTAAATTTTTTCATTTGAGATTTGCGGGCGAATTACCTTTCCCGTTTCATTCTAACCAGTTGATGATCCTGCGGTGACCGTGAAACCATCCGGGCTGGGAACTCCCGCCGCCACTTCGCTCGTGGTGGCGAACATGATCGGCACCGGTGTCTTTGTTTCACTCGGATACCAACTCGTCGATTTCCACTCGGCACCGCCGATCATGATGCTTTGGCTCGTCGGTGGGGTCATCGCGCTGTGTGGCGCGTTGTCCTACTCGGTCCTTGCCGACCTGCTTCCCCGGTCCGGCGGCGAGTATCATTTCCTCGGGAAAATCTATCACCCGTCGCTCGGTTTCATGGCCGGGTTGCTTTCGGCGATTGTCGGATTCGGCGTGCCCACCGCGATCACCGCGCTCGCGATGGGCGGCTATGTTTCCAAGGCCTGGCCGGCCATTCCGCCACGCGGCGCGGCCGTGGTTGTGATCCTGATAGGTGCGTTTTCCCATGGATTGAGCGTGCGCGCCAGCGGCCGGGTGCAGCTTTTCAGCACCTCGCTGAAGCTTCTTCTCATCGGCTTTTTCCTGGTCTCCGTCATGGTCCTCCCCGGCAAGGGCGACATCCGTTGGAACCTCATTCCATCGGAGGATTTCTCGCAAATCATGAAGCCCGCTTTCGCCACCGCCATTTTTTATGTGTTCTATTCCTACAGCGGTTGGAACGCGGCGGTTTACGGGCTGGAGGAATGGCGCGAACCGGGGAAGACGGTGAAGCGCTCGCTCGTCGGAGGTGCGTTGCTGGTGACGGTCCTCTACATCGGGCTCAATGCCGCGTTTCTCGTTGCCGCGCCGGTCGCCGAACTGAAGGGGGAGCAAGAGGTCGCCCACGTGGCCGCCGCATCGTTGTTCGGAGCGGAGGCCGGCAGGGTCGTCTCGGGACTGTTCGCGGTCGGCCTGTTCGCGTCTGTTAGCGCGCTGTTGTGGGCCGGACCGCGGGTGTTGGGAACGATGGGCCGCGACATTCCTGCACTGCGGTTTTTCGCTGCCAAGGGTGAGGTGCCAATACGCCCGTTGGTTTTTCAATCGGTATTGGCCATCGTCCTCGTGCTCGCGGGGGACTTCGATTTTCTCATCAACTTCACCCAGACCGGCCTCACGCTTTGCACCTTTCTCACGGTGCTCGGGCTGATCATCCTGAAATTCCGTGGTCGTCAGGTTCCGGCATCCACGCTGGTTACGGCCTTGATTTTTGTCGCGTTCACCGGTTTTGTAATCGTGCGGATGTTCGTCGGAGGTCCTCTTCCGGCGATCTCCGGCATCGCCACCGCCATCGTCTGCGCGCTTCTATGGTATCCCGTCCAATGGTTCTCAAAATGAAATTCCTGACCCTGCTGATTCCGCTGTTGTTTGCTGGTTGCGCCTTGGAGTCCGAGGTGAAACGCGATGCTTTGGGCAATGAGATACCCGAGCCGTTTGTTGAGGTTGGCGGGCAAGCCACGCCGACGGATATTGCCCTCTTCCTCGCCGGTCGCCCGGTCAAACAGGGCGCGCAGCTTTCCCGGCTCCAGCAGACTGGCGAATACCGGGCATTCTCCGCCGACAGCTTGCGGAAGTGGAAATACAAGACGTCCCGCCGCATCGGTAACCAGAATGCCTGGCAGGCACTTCACATCGCTCCGCTCATCGGGTCACCCCGCACGGTCGTCTATCCATTCGGCGGCCCGGATCTGCTGTATGCCATCGCCATGTTTCCCAACGCCTCGCGCTACGTCCTGCTGGGGCTCGAACCCGCTGGAGATCTCCCCGCTCTGGAAGCCGCTCTCCCTGCGGACGTCATCGTCTCACTGGATCGTCACGCCAGATCCATCGAGACGGAGCTGCTCTTCGGCTACTTCATCACCAAGGACATGAAGACGGATTTTTCAAATGGCCCGCTGCAAGGAGTCACTCCCATTCTCCTGACTTCACTTGGCCTCATGAACGCCCGGATCGATGGCATCCGGTCCATCAACGCGGGCGGCAATCCAGGAATCGAGATCGACTTCACGCTCCCTGGCCGTGGCCGCAAATCGATGACCTACGTTTCCGGGGATCTATCCAACGGCAAGTTCGGCGGCGCTTATTCCTCCTGGCTCTCGTCCACCGGCTCCGGCTCGGTGGCCTATTTCAAGGCCGCGTCCTATCTGATGCAGGACGTCGCATTCACTTCCGTCCGCAGTTGGGTGCTCGGCAATTGTCATGCGGTCGTCCAGGACGATTCCGGCATTCCCTATGCCGCATTCGACCAACAGCAATGGCATGTCCGCTTGTTCGGCGACTACGACGCTCCCATCGGATTTTTCTCCAAGCACTCCCAGTCCGATCTCAAGGCGGCCTACGATGCCGCCGGTCCGCTTCCAGGTCTTTCCTTTGGTTCCGGCTATCAGATGAAAGCCTCCGATGCCAACCTCATGATCGCCGTCCGCAGATGATGGAAACGCGGCGTGATTTCCTGAAACTCAGCGGACTCGCCGCCGCCTCAGCCGTCACGGGATGCGCGGGCGGCTTCCAAGCGGATGGATGGTCCCGCCGCGATGTCGAGATCCTCCAAGCCACCGCCGGGAGAAATGGCGGGCGAGGATGGGCCGCCTGGCAGGGCAACCGACGGGTTGCTGCCTGGCTTCCTGATGCCCGTGGACCGTCACTGAGCATCACCAAATCGATTGCCGCACTCGCCGCCAGCCGCGCCGCCGACGAGGGCTGGCTAACGCCTTCTGAGCGTGTGGCCGACACGATCACCGAGTGGCGCGGCGATCCATGGAAATCCAGAATCACCGTCCGGATGTTGCTCCAACAAACGTCAGGAATGGAGTCCGGTGTCATCCCGCTCTATCGAAATCGCCCCGCCGACAATGGGCGGGTCGCTGCCGCGTTGGGATGTGTCGATGCGCCTGGAACCGTCTTTCGTTATGGCCCGTCCCATTGGGAAATCCTGGCAGAGGTGATGAGGCGCAAGCTCGTCCTCCGGCATCAGTTGCTCTCTGATTTCATGAACCGAACCGTGATGAAACCCATCGGACTTTACGCGGGAAACTGGCGCTCGGACAGGCAGGGAACTCCCTATTTCTCCACCGGCACCGAGTTTAGCGTCAACGAGCTGGGTCGTCTCGGAATGACCATCGGCCGGCTTCTAGCGGGAAATAATTCGGACGGCATCTCTGCGGAAGCGTTTGCAGAAATGGCCAGCCCCTCCTCGGTCAACCCGATGTTCGGCGGAGGAATCTGGCGCAACACCCGTGCCACGAGACCTGGATTCGGGGCCATCGAGGTGGAGCGGTCCATCGACCAGCCGATGCCCGCAGCATTCTGGAATCGTGGCTGCCTTTCCCGCAGCCAGCCACCGGATTTTGCAGCCCTCATCGGCTCCGGTGGACGACGGGTTTACATTTGGCCTGAGGAGGGAAAGCGCATTGCGCGGCTTGGTTCGTCCGCGTCGTGGAGCGATGTGGCGTTCCTTGGCAGGCTATAATATGGAGTGCGAACATTCCTGTCCGCACAGCCGATGAGGTTGGGGAAGAGAGTCATTTCTATCTCACGATAGAATAATAGTGAAGACAGGAGTGTCCTCACTCCTGAAAACCGGCTGAGACAGCCGGGACACATTCGGGAGATTCCGGGTTGCGTGGGTGACAGTCGGCGGTCACTCTGGCGGGCATGCGGACCAAAGGCCGCAATGGTGAGTTTTTTCCTGAATCATGAATAAATCGCGTGGCGAACCGTCAAAAATCGAGCCGGGACCCGTTGGTTCTGTCGATTCGGATGCTTCGCTGAATGATCCGGACGACGATTTCCGATTGGTCGCGCTGGCGCAGAAAGGCGATATGACTGCCTATGACGCGTTGGTGACCCGGCATCGAGGAAGAATATTCGCCATGATCCGCAACATGATTCATCAGGAAGCCGACGCGTGGGACATCTGTCAGGATGTTTTCATCAAAGCGTGGCATGCCCTGCCGAAATTCGAGGCCAAGGCGCGGTTTTCCACCTGGATTTACCGGATCGCCCACAATGCGGTCTATGATTGGACGCGGAAGCGGAAGATCCAGAGCGCCGGTGAGCTGAACGATGAGATTTTCGTGAGGGAGCGGATCGATTCCGGCTCTTTCACCACGCCGTCCGGTGGCGAATCCCCGGATGAGACCATGGCTCACGGCGAGCTGCGGGTGAAGATCGAGGCCGCTTTAGGAAAATTATCCGCAGAGCACCGCGAAGTCGTTATCTTGAAAGACGTCCAGGGATTGTCGTATAAGGAAATCGCAGACGCGATGTCGAGCAACCTGGGCACGGTGATGAGCCGGCTTTATTACGCGCGTCAAAAACTCCAAGTATTGCTAAAAGATGAATACGAATCCAGATGAAGCAACGCTGGCCCTGTGGCTGGAAGATGAATTGCAAGGTGAGGATCTCGCCGCCGTGGACTCGTGGGCGATGAGCCAACCCGATCAATTGGCGGCGCGCGCGCAAACGCGTGCATGGCGGGCGATGGTCGCCTCGGCCATTCCCGCGGTGCAAGAACCACCCTATCCGGATTTCTTCAATAGCCGGGTAATGCAGGCGATCCGTGATTCGCAACCCAAGGCGGTGCCACGGAAGACGTTTTTCCGGAAATCCTTCTTGATGCCGATGGCTGCCTGCGCGGGCATGGTCCTCACGTTTTGGGTAGGAACCAAGACCCGGAATGCACCGCCGGAATATGATGTCGCGGGTGCTCCCAAGGCAATCCCGGTGGAACCCGTGATTTATACTCCGGAAAAAGGAGTGAATGCCGAGTGGTTTGCCAGTGCCCAGGCGTCTGCGACCGTCATCGTTCTCAACGGCGTGGCGGCCATCCCGGATACCACGGATTTCTCGGAAACGGTGTATGTGCCGATGGATCGGGAGATGGATTCAACCGCCGGTGGGGCCATGAATCCGGGGGCTGGAACGATCCGATGATGGGTCGCCGGAAATGGATGGCGCTGGGTCTGGCGATGATGTGCGTGGCTTCCTCCCACCGCGCTCTCGCCCAGAAGGATCCCGGCAAGGCCGTGATCGGGCAGGTTGAATTCACGGTTTACCACGCGACCAATGGCGACCCTGATGCCGCCGGAACCAAAGCCGCCGGGGTGTCCAAGGACACCGAAACCCGGCTCCGAGGCGAGGAGCGGCTCAGTTTCAAGAGCTATCGGATCCTGGGCAAAGAGGTGCAGCCGCTGTTCCGGAGCTATGAGAATTGGGCGCAGCCGCTGAGACCATCGGACGAGGTGCTCGTGAAATTCGAGGCTCGGAGCAAACCAAGCAAGGGTGCCGCCAGCCTGAACCTCGAACTTTGGATCAGCAAGATCAAGATTCTCAAGACCGATGTCCGTCTCGAGGGCAACCGCCCGCTCTTCATCCTCGGTCCCGAGTGGCGTGGCGGTCGGTTGATTATCGGCATCGCCCTTGCGCCAAAGCAAAAACCGGGCTCATAATACCCGCATGAAATCCGCACTCGCCATCGCGTTGATGCTCACAGCTCTCGTCCACGCGGGCGAACTGGAGTTTGATGAAATGAACAAGGAACAGGATGCCGCGGTGGATGCCACCACCGTGACGACCGATTTCGCATTCACCAACAAGAGCGACAAACCTGTTTCCATCACCAAGAGCGACCCGAACTGCTCATGCCTCAAGGTGGAAATCTCAGGCGGTAAACTCAAATATGCACCCGGCGAATCCGGAGTGATCCGCACCACCTTCGACGTCGGCAACACGACCGGCAGCGTCGAAAAGGGAATCGCCGTCTGGCTCGACGATGACCCACCGGACAAACCATCCGTCTATCTCAAGGTCAACATTCACGTTCCGGTGCTCGTCAATCTGGAACCCAAAACCCTCTCTTGGGCGATCGGCGAAAAATTGGAGCCGAAGACCATCCAGATCCGGATCGCCGAGGGAAGTTTGATCCATGTGGTGGACGTGAAATCCAAGGATACGTTCACCTGCGAGCTGAAAACCCTTGAGAAGGGCCGGAGCTACGACCTCGTGGTCACTCCGAAGTCCGTTGACTTACCGGACCTCAGCATCATCCGGATCGAGACCGACAGCAAGATCTCCAAGCAGAAGACCCAGCAGGCATTCGCCGTCGTGCGCAAGTTCACCCCCGCAGCCGCGGGCGTTTCACGGCAATGAATTCCCTCGGGCAGTTGGCTGCGATCGGTTTCATTTCCGCACTGGCGGCGGGTGGGACATTTTGGCTGAAAGGGCCCCCGGTCCGCACCCTCCGCTGCGATCCGGCGACTCTCAAGCCCGACGAGATTTGTCTCCAACAGATTTCCCCGGATGAGCCGGTCCTGTGGGTGGACGCCCGCCACCGCAAGGATTGGGAGAAAAACGGTGTGCCCGGCTCCGCGCTGTGGAATCTGGATGCGGACGAGGACATGCAGGCCTTCGAGGCGGACATCGCCATGCGGATCATGGAAACCCCGCAGGTGATCGTTTACTGTGGAGACGAAAACTGCGGCCTCAGCCGGCAGGTTGCGGACCGGATCCGCAGCTTGCAACTGGGCGCGGAGGTGTCCGTCTTGCACGGCGGTTGGCGGGCGCTTTCGGAAGCTGGAATGGTCAAGGATTCCAATCCAGGCTCATGATGCCGATAAACGACTCTCAAGCGGCTTGTCTTAGCAAAGCGATGAGAACTCCTTGGATGATCAGCTCCCGGGCAGGAATCAAATCCGGAAAATCCGGATTTTCCGCACGCAGAAACGGCTGACCTTTTTCGATCAGGAACCGCTTCAAGGTGGTTTCCCCGTCGATGAGGGCAGCCACGATGTCTCCCTTGCGGGGTTCGCGGAATTCCAGGATCACGGTGTCACCGCTGCAGATATGGGCATCGATCATCGAGTCTCCACGAACCTTGAGCGCGAAGGTGCGCGCGTTGCGGGGGATTCCCAAGGTCGAGATGTCCATCGAAATACAGCCCTGTTTTTCCTGTTCGACATCTTGGGACATGCCGGCCGCGATGCAGCCGTAGATGGGGATGTCGAAGATTTCCGCCCGGTCGAGTTCGTCGGGGAAAATGACGGCGCGTGCCTTTCCGGGGAGTCGCAAGATGACCCGCTTGCGTTCGAGCGCGCGCAGGTGGCTCATGGCGGCGGTCTGGCTCGCGAATCCAAAGCTATGTTGGATCTCGCGGGTGGACGGCATGATGCCGGTCTCGCGCTGGGATTTTTTCAAGTAGTCCAGGATCTGCTGTTGGCGGCGTGTGAGTTCAGGTTGCATGGTTTATGAACAGTGTTCCTGTGAACAAACATCCTTGTGCCGCGGGGCGCAAGGAAAAACTTAGTTTCAGAAAATGGGGCAAACTGAGGAGTTCGAAAAGCCAAGGGATGGAAGGTGCCGGAGCACCCACCATGGAGTGCGGTGGCAGAGCGCAGCGCCGACACCGCTTTGGATTCTTCCGGGGGTGGAAGCCGCGGACCGGGACGACGGTTTCATCCAAAGCGGTGTGGCGCTTCGCTTCCCACCGCAGTCCATGGCGGCACCCACGCGGCGGGACGCGCTTCTTTCGCTCGACAAATCCGGATCCGGGTGTCGATTTATCCATCATGAAGTCACCGGTTCCCGCAATTTGTCTCGCCTCGCTTTCCGTCGCGACGGCCCAGCAAGCCAAACCTTTCAATCCCGATGACATGCGGGCGCTGCTGCAGGATCCGGATGGGAAACTCTCCCAACTCGCACAAGGAGTGATCGGGAAAAACGGCGGCAACCAGCTCTTCTATTTCCCCACCCGCGATGAACCGTCCACTCCGGCCACATGGGGACTGGAATACGAGCCCATCGATTTCAAATCCGACGACGGCACCCCGCTTTACGGCTGGTTCATCCCTGCGAAAGACCAGAAACCGAAAGCAACGGTGGTTTTCTCGCATGGCAACGCAGGATCTATCAGCTATCACATCGGTTTCTGCGCGTGGTTCGCGGAAGCTGGCTACAATGTCATCATGTATGACTACCGCGGCTTCGGAAAATCCGGCGGAACGGTGGATCGCCGGGGCATGATCGATGACGTTAAGGCCGCGTTTTCCTATGCTTTCAAACGTCATGACATCGATCCCGGGCGCATCATTTCCTATGGCCACAGCCTGGGCGGCGCCCAATCCGTCACCGCCCTTGGCGAGTCGCCGGTGAAGGGCCTGCGCGCGATCATCATCGACGGCGCGTTCGCCTCCTATCAGGCGATGGCCCGTGTGATCGGCGGTCAGCTCGGAGCCAGCCTCGTCACCGACGAACTCGCGCCCAAGAACTTCGTGGAGAAGCTCGCCCCTGTTCCGTTTCTGGTGGTCCACGGCACTCGTGACGAGATCGTCCCGGTCTCACAAGGTCTCCAGCTTTACGAATCCGCCGGCCAGCCGAAAACCTTGTTCGAGGTGAAATCCGGCCGCCACGGCACCGCCCTGTCTGACGACGACGGTGCCTATCGCAAACGGACGCTCGACTGGATCATCAAGACGCTCGACGGCTGACCAATCCCGCCTTGTGCCTGCCGATGGCTTCCGAAAGTGATGCGCGATCGATGTTCAAGGACTTCTCATTCTCGGCCGTGGCCGCCGGCTTCGTCGCGTCCCTGATCGGATTCACCAGCTCGGTGGCGCTAATCTTCCAGGCCGCGCGGAATCTATCAGCCACTCCGGAGCAAACGGCATCCTGGTTGTGGGCACTTGGCATCGGGATGGCGGTTTCGAGCATCGCGCTGTCGCTGGTCTATCGCCTGCCGATCCTGATTGCCTGGTCCACGCCCGGCGCGGCGGTGATCGCCGGCGCGGCGGCCGAGGGTCATCTATCAATGCCGCAGGCGGTCGGGGCATTTCTCGCCTGCGCCGCCATGATCACCATCGCGGGCTTCAGCGGAGGGTTCGAGAGGATCATGAACCGGCTTCCCCTGCCGCTGGCGTCCGCATTGCTGGCAGGGGTGCTTTCGAAATTCGCATTGGATGCCTTCGCCTCGATTCCAGGGAACCCCGGATTGATCATCCCGATGTTCGTGGCGTGGTTGTCAGGCAGGAATTTCTGGCCGCGCTCGAACATCCCGGTGATGCTGGTGTTAGGAGTGATCATCGCCGTCCTTCAGGGAGGATTTCACGGAGCCACGGTGCCGATGGAACTGACCCGCCCGGTGTGGGTCACGCCGGAGTTTTCCTTCAACACCTTCATCGGTGTGGCGGTGCCGCTTTTCATCGTGACCATGGCCTCGCAGAACCTTCCCGGAGTGGCGGTTTTCAGGGCGCACGACTACCACCCGCCGGTTTCGAAAATCATCGGCTGGTCCGGCGTGACGAACCTGATCGTCGCACCGTTCGGCGGCTACACCTTGAACCTTGCGGCGATCACGGCGGCCTTCTGCATGGGTCCGGAAGCGCATCCGGATCCGGGAAAACGCTACGTGGCTTCGATTTCATCCGGATTCTTCTATGGCCTCGTTGGCATTTTTGGAGCGACCATCGCCGGGTTGTTCGCGGCATTTCCGCATGAACTCGTGCTGGCACTCGCCGGTTTCGCGCTGCTGGGAACCATCGGCAGCGGCTTGGCTGCGGCGTCCGCCCAAGAGCGCTACCGCGAGGCTTCGGTAGTCACCTATTTCGTGGTTCTATCAGGCGTGTCGTTCATCGGCATCGGCTCTGCCTTCTGGGGCATCGTCGCGGGGTCGCTGGTCCTGATAGTGAGGAAGCTCGCGACGGATCGCGGGTGATTTCCTCAATTGCCCATCGCCGTCATCGCCGCACGGATCGCCGCTTGGAGCTGCGGATCGCCGTAGAAGGGTCCCGCGCCGGGACCACCGGTGGTGTGGGTCTCGACGAGGACGAGGTCGCCGTTCCTGATGATAAATGAAGGATTTCCACTGTCGCCGGTGATGAGGTTTCGCTGATAGACCGGGTTCAGCCCGGGGATGTTGCTGAAGCTGACGGAGGCACCGCTAACGGCGGCGATCTGGTGGACCGACAGGGTTTTCGTCTGATCGGAAACGACGACGGCGCGGCCGATGGTGGCGTCGGCGGCATTGGCGAAGCGGTAGCGTTTCACGTCCGGCGGGACTGGCAGATTCAGTTTTCCGACCGCGACATCGAAGCCGGGCAATGCCTTGGCCGCTGTGATGTAGCGCTCATGGGGATTGCCCTTCTTGTCGTGAAACATCACCGCGACATGAGGATCGCGCTGGTAATGCCCGGCCATCACGACGAACTGCGGGGCGATCAGGGTGGCGGTGGTCGAGTCGTTCCACGAGACACCGGTGAGGTCGAATGACGAGGTCCAGTTGTTCTTCCACGCCGATCCGGCCTTGGGCTGATAGTAGCGGAACAATGTCCCCTTTTCCGCCTGCTGCGGCAGAAATCCGAGACCGTTCGCCACCACGCCGGTGGTGACGACGCTCGGGCCATTTCCCGGACCGCATGCGGAGAGGAGGAGTGGAATCAACAGGACAATCACGAACCGGGACATGGCCAGACCGTTAGCCGCAAGCAGCCTCGCTGGCAAGAGTCGGAAAGTTCTCGCTCTTTTCGACTTGAGAAACTTCGAGCCATGCACGGGGGCAAACCGGGATTTTTTGAAAAATTTAATGAACTTGCCGGAACATCAGGAAGCGCTAGGTTCCCGCAGTTCTTTGCCCACACATGACCACCCTTTATAGCATCGTCCAAGTCATCCTGCTGATCCTCGCGGTCGTGATGGGATTCAACATCATCATTTTCGTCCACGAACTGGGCCATTTCCTTGCCGCAAAATGGCGGGGCTTGCAGATCGACCGCTTCCAGATCTGGTTTGGTGCTCCGATTTGGAAAAAAACCATCGGTGGCGTCCAATATGGCCTCGGCTGGATCCCGGCAGGCGGCTTTGTCGCCCTGCCGCAAATGGCCCCGATGGAAGCGCTTGAAGGTGGCTCGGGTGATTCCAAGGCGCTTCCGCCGATCACACCGATGGACAAGATCATCGTCGCATTCGCCGGCCCTTTGTTCTCCATGTTGCTGGCCCTGCTGTCCGCCGTGGTGGTCTGGGGCGTGGGCAAACCCGCGGATTTCATCCCGACCCAGGTCATCGGCACGGTGCTCGAGGAAAGCCCGGCCGCGAAGGCAGGCATCGAGCCGGGGGACAAGATCCTCGCCATCAATGGCAATCCGGTGAACGGCTTCGCCGGCTCGCTCGACAGCGTCGTGGAGAGCATCATCCTCAGCAAGGGCAAGCAGATCGAGTTCATGATCGAGCGTCCCGGTGTTGAAAAGCCATTCCAGCTTGTTTCCGAGTTCCAGACCGAGAAAACCAAGTGGTTCCAACGCGGCGGCCTGCGTCAGGTCGGAGTCGGCCCGGAGATCGACCACATCGGTATTTCCTCCATCGTCGAGGGAAGCCCTGCGGAAAAGGCCGGCTTCAAGAGCGGAGACGCCCTGGTCTCGATGAACGGCCAGGAATTCAAGAGCGACTCGGAGCAGGTCGTCAATTTCATCAAGGCGAACGGCACTGAGCCGATCAAGTTCGTGATCCTGCGTGACGGAAAGACGCTCAATCTAACCGCCGCTCCGGTGGTTCCGCTCACGCCCGAGGGCAGGGGGCCGATGCTCGGACTCGCCTTCAGCGAGGCACCCTATCAGCAACCGGGGATCATCCATCCCGGTCCGATCAAACAGGTCGCCGACAGCTTGCGGATGATGTGGACCACCATCACCAGCGTCGTCGCGCCGGATTCCAGCATCGGAGTCGGCCACCTGAGCGGCCCGGTCGGAATCGCCACCCTGCAATACCAACTCCTGCAAATGGACGACGGCTGGCGGCGCATTCTCGCCTTCATGGTGCTCTTCAACGTCAACCTCGCCGTGCTCAACATGATGCCTTTCCCGGTGCTCGATGGCGGCCACATCGTTCTCGCGATCCTTGAGAAAATCTTCGGCGGCCCGGTGAAGGCCAAACCGCTGGAAATCCTCCAGACCGCCTGCGCGCTCGCCCTTATTTCGCTGATGCTTTTCGTCACCAGCAAGGACATCGGCGACCGGTTCGGCCACAGTGATGGAGCAGGAGAAAAGGTCGTGTTTCCGTCGAACTAACGTGGACTTGCTGTTAGCCTGCGTCGCGGTCGCTAGGGTCTGGGGAGGGCCCTCCAAGATGCGCTATCAGATGCATGCCGGAATTTGACGAATCGTCCCATTTGAAACGCAAGACCGCTGCGGGGGCTCTGGCGGAGCGCATGATCACGGCCCTGCTTTGGAGGGCGGCTTGATGCGCTTTTTTGGCGTCGCCCAGTGGTCCACGGAGCCGTTCACCAGGAAGTCACCGCCGAGTCCCTCGCGGCCTAGCAAGAAGCGGTGGATCATCGTCTTGCGGCAGACGAGGCTGACGACGATGCGCTTCTCCACGTTGGCCAGACGCAGGGTGGTTTCGATGAAAATGCGGTTGAGCCCCTCGCCGGTGCTGCTGCGGACCCGCTTGCGCAGCTTGATGTCCGCCTCGAGCGTGACGAGTTTCCTTTCCTTGCGGTCAAGCCGGATGGTGAAGCGGACGCGGTCGCCGGGCAGCTCGATGATCTGTGCGCAGTCGATGGCGCTGCTGCGTGCGCCGGTATCCACCTTGGCCCGCATCCGGATGGACCATTCGGGAAACTCCACCCATTCGCGCCAGCCGATGATTTGTGGCGAACTCATGATTCCTCCTCCAGCACGGTTACGACGATGTTGGTTGCGAGGTGTTCGCGGAGCTGAACCTCGATCGCGTCGGAGTTGAGGTTGCCGATGCTCTCCTCCAACCCGAGGTGTTGCTTGTTGGATGTGGGGATC
>Ga0163150_10006605_pt1 | contig 14086 bp, 11 predicted proteins | sample OliLakLV19P2IB_FD_148628 | JGI IMG/M metagenome (GOLD analysis project Ga0163150, IMG submission 148628) | Freshwater microbial mat bacterial communities from Lake Vanda, McMurdo Dry Valleys, Antarctica - Oligotrophic Lake LV.19.P2.IB | ecosystem: Environmental > Aquatic > Freshwater > Lake >...
GGAATGCCATCCCCCGGGCGTTTAGCAATCAGATCGGCTGCTGCGAGCACCTGCCCTCCAGGAAGGTCGCGCACAGCCACGAGTGACTTGAGCGCCCATTTTGTTCCTGCAACTTCACACGACGCCGGCTCTTTGCGCCCATGACCGACCAGAGCCTCCACACGGCGGATATCCGACACCAACCCAGCAAAATTCTCAGGGCCTGCCGAGACTTTCCAATCTTGAGCATTCGGTACGTCGCGGAGAATCGTGATGTGCTTTTCAATGAGACGAGCGCCACGAGCAACCGCCACTAATACTGCCATACCATCTGCGGTATGGTCGGAATAGCCGACGGGTCCTATACACATCTCCCGCAACCGATCCATCGCTTTCAGATTGACCTCATTGTCGGGCGTCGGATAGCTTGTCACGCAATGAAGAAGCGCTAGTCGATCACAGCCAGCTGACGCACACGTATCAAGGGTCTCCTTCACATCCTGCTCTCTATACATTCCCGTCGAAACGATCATCGGTTTTTTCAGAGAGGCCAAACGTTTTAGGAACGCAGGATTATTGCGCTCCCCTGACCCAACCTTCACAGCTGGCACATCGAGTTCCTCCAGCCATGGGATTCTCGTTTCGTCGTGCGCTGTGGCCATGAATTCGATCCCGAGTTTCTCACACATTATTTTTAGCTCACGCGCCTGCTTGAGCGTCAAATTTCTCGGTCGCAAACGATCACGCCAATCACCCGCGCTCTTAGCAATCAGCGTGTCGACATCAAAGAATTGTGTTTTGAACGCGTCGGCTTTCGCTGTCGCTGCGAGCTCTACTAATTGTCGTGCCAAATCCATGTCCCCAAAGTGGGATACACCTGCCTCAGCGATGATGAAAACTGGATGACCTTCTCCGACAGAACGAGATCCAATTTGAAAGGTGGAATGGAAATGCGGCGCAACCATATGGTCTTGATTTTTCCGTCGTGAAGTTTTGCCAGTGTGCGCGCGGCGCTATCAATTAGTCAGCTGACCTAACCATGACCTCGGATGACCCAACAGTTGTCGATAGTTTATGAGGAGTGCGGAATACCTTCTGATCTTTAGTTGCGGCTTAGCATGAATCGCACGGTTAACGGAATTGCCCCCTGCCAATGCCATCTGAGAATTGGCGCCTGCTCACGAACTCCGTAGCGTGCCGACACCCACCCCTGCTCAATCTTGCTATCAACCGACAGAGATTGCTCCATTAAATCACAATACGGCGCGGAGAGTCGAACATGCTGGCGAGGCGCAGTGATTATCCAGCCATCCTTGTCGGGCTCAACCACACACCCAGGAGCGAAAGGAAAGGTCCAAATCAATTTGTGACTTGCGCTGCTACCGACAGGATCTGAAAAATGATCGAGTATCCCAACCTGTCCTGTGTCTCCGGTGAAGGTTACTGTCCTTCGGTGGGTGACCAAATCTTTTACACGTGTATAGCCGTTAAGTTCAGCACTGATCGAGTCGTAACCATGATCGCTTTCCCAAGATAAAACTTTGAGCCGAGCATCAGAGTGTAAAACAAAGAGCTTGTTCGGCAGAAATCGGTTTTGCTCTGCGCCATCCACCATGACCGTTGAGTGGGCTGTGGTCGACCGAGCCGCATTGTAGGCTTCGGGGTTTGATGTATAGAGAAATGACCCCGAGTCTACGAGGATGTCCTCTCCTCCAAGGTGAACCTCAACCGAGAGGAGATCATTGTGCTTGTGAGTTCCAATCCCCTTCGTCCCCACTGGGTTGCAGTTGAAGAGAACATAGTCTTTGTTCTGACGCATAATATAGAAGCCACCGTCGGGGAACGCGGAACTCCTTGGCGTGAGTGATCCTAGTAATGTTGGCTGCTGCCAACGAGGTAGTTGGCTGCCGCCAAACCAGAGCCCCTCGATCCACAGCGGCCCCGTTGAGGCGCACCAGTCTGCCCGCTCGAACAAGATTGCTCCCACCGCAATGAGGTGCCGGTGATCGCGGATATCAGATGTCCCGTATCCGCTCAATATGTGAAGCCGCCCATTGTCTCCATCACCAATCTGTGGCGCTAGTCCATTCGGTTTGGTATAGGCGACGACAAATTCGCACATACGTTCCAGCCGAGACCAGAAAGGCTGGGGAAGCGTCTGATCGTGCTGTCGGCAAAGTGCCGCCGAGGATAGAAACATTTCTGTCACCAACCGGTGATACGACAAGCTGGACTCATAATGGGCCCCGTCCGGAAGCACCTGGACATCCATCTCCATAGCCAGTTCCTGCAACGCGAACCGACGCCATTGCTCCGTCTCGCGGGATTCAGGAAGGCAGAGGCCTAAAAATAAAAGCCCGACGAGATCAGCGAGATAATGGTTCGTCGTGATCCCATCATTGCGAATTTCGAGATTTTCAAACACGTGACGACCATGAGAGAGGAGGCTCGCCAATACGGTCGTAAGGAACTCGTTGGTGACGGCTGAAGAATTTGCCGCAAGGCCGACCCCCCAGAGCCAATTGACGGCACGAATGGCCACGTCCATCGGACAGGACCAATTGACACCATAGCCGACAGGATTATTCCGTACCCAGTCTTGGATTTGAGCGACAAGTTCTTCTGTATAACGGACGTCCCCACTTACCCAGGATGCCTGGGCAAGCAGCGGAAGATGCTGCCCCCGAGAAAGCTCCCACGGCACTTTGATATCCACTCCAGGGATGTGGCCGATTAAAACATCTACATAAGGCACTGTGGGGTCCCAACGATACCCACTTTTGAAATCAGCATGCCAATCAATGGGACCGCCAAGCGCGACGGGCCCAGACCCCAAGAGATCGAACACATGGGCACACACCCGATCAGCCGATTCAATGATTTGGGCCTTGGCATCAGGGACTGAGCGTTCCAAACACTCCACAATTGCTGCTGCATCATCGGGTCCGACCGGCAGAGAGGACCGAAGTTTCTGTCGAAATCGTGTTGCGAGTTGATCGATATCTTCTCCCGGTCTGGCAAATACTCGGACGATCTCATTGGTCCCTTGCCCGGCCTGAGCAGCGTGGCATACACGCCAGCGTTTCCAAGAGCGCACGAGAGGCCTAATGGTCTTCCAAGCGATCATGTTGACTGTACCAACCGCGCCGATTTGTGTGGATCTTGTCCACACTTGCTCCCACCATGATGGCCCAGCATCACTCTTCCCAGACACCTGTTCCCTCCCGATATCTTTTCCATCACTAACTGACAAGGTCTTCTCTGACAAGCCGCCAACCACACCTACGCCACGTATTCATTCCACCAAAGGGCAAAGTTCAGCAGATACCACCCCCGGGGATCATCGCGTTCTCTGACAAATTCCATCGCGGCCTTCCGGTCGAAAAAATCTGTCTCTCGTAAGAAGGGGTCCATGACTTCAACGGCCATCCCTGCCAAGCGATCCCTCCACCATTCCTGCATGGGAACACCAAACCCCTGCTTGGGCCGATTGATGACCTCATCAGGGATAAGTCCCCTCACCGCATTCTTGAGCACAGCTTTTAATACGTTCCCTCGCGTTTTCATGCTCTCGGGAATGCTCATGGCTAATTCCACAAACTTGTGATCCAGAAAGGGCACCCGCCCTTCAAGACTCGCGCCCATCGCCATCTTATCCACTCGCATCAAAAGCAGTTCAGGGAGTCGAAGATTGAGATCCAAGTACGTCATCCACTGAAGCGGCGAAGGCTCCCAGGCACGAGCGAGAAACCGTTCTCGAATTGGACGCAAGGCCTCCCATGATGTCAGTCCATTCATCTGTTTTTTCAATCTTGGAGAGAGGAGTCGCTGCTTCTCAAGCTCCGTAAACGCCTCAGCCCCCCCCCAAAACACCGGCAGACCTTCGGTTCCACGGCGAAGACGTTCATAGTTCATACTGGATCCCAGGCCCACGCCACGCATTCCGGCCAAGCCCAATTGTTTGATGAGCTGTGGGATAGGCCACTGATTCCACCTTTCCAATCGAAGGGCCGTTCGCCAGGATGGATAGCCCCAGAACAGCTCATCGGCCCCTTCCCCGACCTGGCAGACGGTGACGCCTGCGTCACGGGCAAGCTTTGAGACATAGTACACAGGAACGCAAACGGGGTCGGCAATCGGTTCATCTTGGAATCGAATCATCGATGGTAAGAAGTCGATCAGATCGTTCAACTTGAGCTGACGATCGGTATGGCAAGCCCCAATCCGCGCTGCCATCCAGCGGGCTTGGTCAGTCTCATTCCCATAGGTCTCATACTCGCGATCATAACCCACAGTGAACGTGCGAATGGGTTCAGTCTCCTCCTCCGAAAACAAGGTTGCATTCGTGCTGGAGTCGATACCCCCGGATAGAAAAACACCGACGGGAACATCCCCGACCTTGTGAAGCCGGACGGCGGTGCGCAGTTCCTCCAGAACCCGTGCCGCTACATCCTGGTCAGACCAACCGTCCAAGGGCAACGTATGGTCCAAGACATCCCAATACCGATTTTGAGCAAGCTCCCCCCGTTCATCAATTGCCAGGTAAGTTCCGCCAGGCAGCTTCTGAATCCCCTCGAAGAGCGTGTTGGGTGAGGGTGCGGTGAGGAACGACAGATAATGAAACAACGACTCCTCATGAACGCGGCGTTGCTGATCTGGATCCTTCAAGAGCGCTTTGATCTCTGAAGCAAATGTAATACGCCCATGATGCAGACTGTAATACAGTGGCTTGATCCCTATTCGATCCCTTACCAACCAGAGTTTCCGAACTCGCGAATCCCACAATGCGAACGCAAACATTCCGCGGAACTTATGAAGGCAATCAATCCCCCATTCTGCAAATGCTTGAAGAATCACCTCGGTGTCGGAATGGTCTGTTTTCCATCGGGTCCGACCCAGCTGAATCAATTCGTCCCGAATCTCTTTATGGTTGTAGATCTCCCCATTGAACGTAATCCATAAGGTCCCATCGACCATGCTCATGGGTTGTGCGGCTGCCTCAGACAAGTCGACAATAGACAGGCGACGGTGTCCGAGTCCTACGCGACCGTCATCGGCAATCCATAACCCCGCTCCATCGGGGCCTCGATGAACCATCGTATCTCGCATACGGAGAAGATAGGCAGGCGTGACGGACCAGGACGAGTGACGAAACGAAAGAGCGCCCACAATGCCACACATCTAACTCACCCGTTGGAGAGCGTCCTCGACACGCAAGGCAATCTCTGTAGCTTGCACTTGCTGCCAAAGAGGAATGGGCCATTCCCCCCCCTTCAGGATCGATTGGGCGAACGCCTGTAACTCTTCCTTATGACCCTTGTTGCTGAGACGTGACTCACAATCATATCCCTTCGCACCGGTAAGAGTGAGCTTCTTGAAGTCATCCAAAATTCCCACTTTTCCATCTGCAAAGATTTCCACCCGTTCCTTCGGGCAGTTGGACGAGCCTAATGCCGTATAGGTAATCGAGGCCACTGAGCCATCACTGAACGTGATCGTGGCAATAAAGTTATCAGCACGACTGAAATATCCCGTGCTCCGGCCGATGAATTCGGCCGAGACACCGGCTATTTTAGCGCCAGTCAGATACGTGATGAAGTCATACATATGGCAAGCTTCGCCCAAGTTTCGCCCTCCGCCCTCGGAAGAGAGCGTCCAATGCTCTGCCTGCAACCGCCCAGCATTGACGCGATAATTCACCATCATAGGGCTGGTGGAATTCCTCAGTGCGTCACGCAACTTCTCCGCATACGGCGAGAACCGTCTGTTGAAACCGGTCATGAGGACTGGAACGTCAGAACCTTCTCGGGACGTGTAAAACTCAACGATTTCTTTTAGCTCCGATGAGGTCAGTGCGAGGGGCTTCTCAACGAAGACATGTTTTCCCGCCTTCAGTGCAGCCATGACCATGGCAGCATGCGTCGCATGGCGGGTCACAATGAGTACCGCATCGATGTTGGGATCTCCTAATACTTGGGAATAATCGGTGGTTGCGTATACGGCATCGTACTGACGTGCGATCGCCATCGCCTTATGCCCCGTCCGGTCGACGATCGCTCCCAATTCGAACAGGTCACTTAGCGTCTTGAGATTGGGTAAGTGGACCGCTTGAGAAAAATTTCCGGCCCCCACCAATGCCACCCTCACACGTCCGCCAACACCAAGAGTCGGCTTAGATGAGGCGGCTACAACATGTTCCTCCGACACATGCGGGCGGTCGGGGTAAGACAAAAGAACAATGGGAGCCTGCCTGTGTTTGTCTGCAAGTGCCGCGTAGGCTTCGCCCACTTGTTCGATGGAATACGTCCCGCCTATGAGCGGAGCGATGTTGAGTCGCTTTTCCGCCACAAGCCGAAGATACTCACCCATGTTGCGATTCTCTGTCCATCGGATGTAGGCAACAGGATAATCGAGACCACGCTCTTCATAGGTTCGATCATACCGGCCTGGGCCGTAGGACGTTGAGACGAGGAAATCCAACTCTTTCTCGTATATGTCCTGCCTGTTCAGATGCAGTCCCACATCACCGACTAAGACGACACGTCCCTTTTTTCGGCATATGCGGAACGCATCGGCAATTGCGTCATGAGACGGCGTTGACGCTGTCACAATGACACCATCGGCTCCAACCCCCTCGGTCAACCGAGCCACCTGTTCAGACAAGCAACCGTCACCAGGAACCAATGGGACAACTCCACTGATCTGTTGGGCAAGGAGTAACCACCTCGAATCAACATCAAGCCCAAGCACGCGGCAGCCAGCCGCACGAAGAAGTTGGGCCGTCAAGTTCCCGAGTACACCGAGCCCCACAACGGCAAACGATTCTCCCAGGCTTGCGTTCGCTCTCCGCACTCCCTGGAGAGCAATCGCCCCGAGCGCGACTGTACTCGCACACATGGCATCGACAGCATCGGGAATAACGACTGCCAGGTTACGGGGAACACGGATGACTTCCGCATGATAGGCACATTGCGCACCGGCACAAGCAACCCGGTCACCGATTGCAATATCATCGATACCGGCTCCAACCCCGCACACAGTTCCAGCAGCCGAGTATCCAGTGGGCCTCCCGGAATCCAACTTCCCTCGAACTTGATGGTACGTATTAGCGACCCCATGCGTCGCAACCATTTTCCAGACTTTCTCCAGTTTCTCAGGCTGTGCCATCACTTGTTTCCAAAGCGGCATGCCACTTGCCGCGAGCCCGCTCATTTCGGTCCCACTCGAAATGCAGGAGTACGATACGCGGACGAGAATTGTACCGGGCTCCACACAAGGAGCCGGAACCTCCTCAACCTGCACCTGCCCCTCTTGCAGAATTGCTTGTTTCACTTCAGTATCCTCAGTCTCTCGCATCGAAAGCCGACGAGCGCGGCGTGAGCTCTATCATACACGCCCTTGGCAGACATACAGGGAAACTGCATTACAAGGTCGCGTGCTGCCCAGCAGGGACTTCTTGTATGTGCTTCGCCAGACTCAATCCAACGGCCGTCATGATCCAAAACAGGCATCCCAGACTCCCCGCAAACATGTAATCGAAGAGGTTCCGCGTGGCGAAGCCCACAGTGACAACTGCGACTGCCACAAGTAACCCTTGCGTTTCGGCAACCTTGGACTGCCACCATTGCCTCGTCAGCGTGTGAACGATACGAACGAACATCCAGATAAATAAGACCAGGGCCGGCACACCGCTCCCCATGAGCACTGTCGCAAATGTGTTATGTAACCCTGGAAGCACCCTTTCCGCTGGATCTTTGCCTTTGTCCGCGTCTACCTCAACCTGGTATATTTTGAAAAAAGTGTCATTCCCGTACCCTACTCCCACGAGGGGAGACTGAGTGGCTCGCTGAAGCCCGAGTCTCCATGTTTTCACACGGGCGCTGATAGTCCAGGAATCGACGGTGTCCAGTTGATATCCGACCTGTGAGACGGCAAGCAAGCCACCCACCATCGCGATCGCGCCCGCAAAGACCCAAATGACCAGTCGGCGTCGTCCGGCCATGAGCCCGAAACCGACTGCCTGGGCGAAATGCGCTGCCCAGCCAGCCCTGGTATAGGAAGCAACTTGCGCGAGTCCTGCCAGTATGAGAGTTAGAATTCCGAGTGCTCGCGCCCAAAACTGCCGATGGGTCACAACCCACCCGATGAGGATTGGAATGACGAGGACCAGGTAGGTCGACAACCAATTGTAGTCTGAGAAGGGAGCCCCAGCGCGAACGATACGATCTCTCCATGTGCCTCCACGTAGAATAAAATCTACAAGCGCATAACCCGTTAACACGAGACTGCCCAAAACCACCGCCCAGACAATCTGCCGGGAAAGTTCGACAGGCTTGCAACGACGTAGCACGAACATGGCCCAGTAGAAGACAAGAACCTGCGCCACAAGCTTTCTCCACTCTGAGAAACTGTAGGCCGGATCGGTTGCAAAAGGAACTGTGCACAACACCCACCCGACGAACCCAAGCAGCGGTAAGTCGATCGGGGTTCGAATCCATGGATTGACCCTCTCAACCCAGGCGAGACACAGTGCAACGGCAAGCAAGAGAAAAAATGTGTACTCTTGAAAGTGGAAGAGCCTCGGGAAGAAACTTAAAAACGTAATTCCCAGCAGACCGTAAGCCTGAAGCGTCCAGAATGCCGCACTCGCTCGTGAAGGAACATGGACAGATACAGCGTTAGGGATATATGGAGTGGGTTTTGTGATACTGGTATTCGACACAGGCTTTATGCTCGCATCAGAGGACTACGCGACTTGAAATGGTGCCGCTCTCTTCACAAACTGAACCAGCGAATCCCTCCGATAGTGAAACGCATTTCCCGATTGCGTCGGTATGCAATTCGCTGGGAGACTGTCCGACATTGCCATGCGTGATAAGGCGAACGAGGTGCGGTCAGATGCGAAGCCTCAGACCAGGAAAACCTGAAGGTGTCTTTGCTCGAATACATTAAAGATTTTTCCGGGCCGAGAACGATGCAGATGGTCATAGATCGTTCGCCCGAGTAGAACGGTCACGTCGGACAGACTCCTAACACAGAATAACTGGGCTCAAGCAGAACGACGCCGTGGGTAACAAGCGGTGTGACGTTCATTTAGAATACTTTTTCCTTAAGCACGCGTAACAGATATTGCCCATAGCTGTTTTTGGTCAGAGGCTGCGCAAGCTTTTGAAGTTGCGCGGCATCGATCCATTGCTGCCGGTAGGCAATCTCTTCCGGACAAGCCACCTTGAGCCCTTGACGGTTTTCCAGAGTGGCAATGAACTGGCTGGCCTCGAGCAGCGATTCGTGGGTACCGGTATCCAGCCAGGCATATCCCCGCCCCATGATTTCGACTGTCAGCGTGCCTTGCTCTAAATACATGCGGTTCAGGTCGGTGATTTCCAGTTCGCCGCGCGGTGAGGGCTTGAGGTTCTTGGCTAAATCCACCACGTGTTGATCGTAAAAATACAACCCGGTCACGGCGTAGTTGGACTTCGGTTGCTTGGGCTTTTCTTCCAGCGACAGCGCTTTACCACGCCCGTCGAACTCAGCCACTCCATACCGCTCAGGGTCGTGAACGTGATAGGCGAAGACGCTGGCCCCCTCGGTGCGAGCCATCGCATTGCCCAGCAGGTGATGGAAGTCATGACCGTAAAAGATGTTGTCGCCCAGCACTAGGGCGGACAGGCTGTTGCCGATGAAGGATTCGCCGATGATGAAGGCTTGCGCCAGACCGTCGGGTGATTGTTGCACGGCGTACTGCAAGTTCAGGCCCCATTGCCTACCCGTGCCAAGCAGTTGCTCAAATCGCGGAGTGTCCTGTGGCGTGGAAATAATGAGGATATCGCGTATCCCTGCCAGCATGAGTGTACTGAGCGGATAGTAGACCATTGGTTTATCAAATACTGGAAGTAGTTGCTTACTGATGGCCAGCGTGGCGGGGTGCAGGCGCGTGCCGGAGCCACCGGCGAGAATGATGCCTTTTCTAGTAAGTGGTGAGTGGTAAGTAGTGAGTTGAGTCATGTTGTACTCATTTTTTCGTGCAAACCAGTTAAGAGCTTTCCGGTGCTATTAGGTATTTTAAAGGCGGGGTGGTCTGGTACGAGAGGGGGCTCAGGAAATTCGGACAGTATGATAAGTGGTAGCCTGGCTTCACCAATGCCACCGCGAGGTGGCGAACCAAAGGAGCGAGGCGATGAAACGCACGAGACGGAATCATGGGGCCACCTTTAAGGCGCAGGTGGCCGTGGCAGCCATCAAAGGCGACAAGACGCTGACCGAATTGGCCGAGCACTTCAGCGTCCACCCCACCCAGGTCACCGAGTGGAAGCAACAATTGCTGGCGCGAGCCGCGGACGTGTTTGGCGGGACGAAGGCTCCATCAGAGACGCCGGATCTCAAGACGCTTCACGCGAAGATTGGGCAACTGGCCCTGGAGAATGATTTTTTAGAAGGCGCGCTCATCAAGGCGGGCTTGCTGAGCGCAAGGCGATGATTGATCCCACGCACACCTTGCCCGTCGTCCGGCAATGTCAGCTCCTCGGGCTCTCTCGGTCGACGGCCTACTACCAACCACGGCCGGTCTCCGACACCGCGCTGACCCTGATGCGTCGGATCGACGAACTCCATCTGCAGTATCCGTTTGCGGGCGCCCGAATGCTACGCGATGTGCTTCGGCGCGAGGGGCACGCCATTGGACGGCGCCATGTGGCCACCCTGATGCGGCGCATGGGGAGCACGGCCGTGTATCGCAAGCCCTGCACCACGCAACGGCATCCGGCCCATCGGATCTACCCCTATCTCCTGCGCGGTCTGGACATCGGTCGCCCGAACCACGTCTGGGCGGCGGATATCACCTACATTCCCATGCGGCGAGGCTTCATGTATCTCTTCGCCGTCCTGGACTGGGCGAGTCGCCGAGTGCTCGCCTGGCGGCTCTCCAATACGCTGACGACGGACTTCTGCCTCGACGCGGTGCGGGAGGCGATCATGCAGTATGGCTGCCCCGAGATCTTCAACACCGACCAAGGGTGCCAGTTCACCAGCCAAGAGTTCACGGGGCTCCTGACCCACCACGGCATTCAGATCAGCATGGACGGAAAAGGCTGCTGGCGAGATAACGTGTTCGTCGAGCGACTCTGGAAGAGCATCAAATATGAGGAGGTCTATTTGCACGCGTATGACACCGTCAGCGCTGCGCATCAGGGCTTGGAGCGCTATCTGATGTTCTACAATCAGACCCGACCGCATCAGGCGCTTGACGGCCAGACGCCTGACCAGGTGTACTACGACAATCTGACGACACGGCGGACAGCCGCGTAGTCAGCAATCCGCCGGGCGCCACTTAAGGAATGGTCTACACTGTCTAACCAACCGGAGCCACCTCTACGGCGAAGCCAAGCATAACCGCCAGTTGCAACTGGGTTTCAAGTTCAGCCAACGAGCCCCGCGATATCCCAATGAAATTCAAGAACTCCTTTGCACTGTTTCTGCCAGCGCCTTCGGCGATATTGCTTGGAATTGACACGGCTGCCCGTTGCATCTGCTGAGCTAAGCCGTCACGCTCTTCTGCTGGAAAATCTGACGTCATTTGATAGACAGTTTTTACCAGTTGCATCGCAACTTCCAAGCTTCCAGTTGTTCGTGTGGTTTACCCATTGCTGATTACTGGTAAGTGGGGAGTGGTGAGTGGTTTTTTAACTTACTACTCCCCACTCACAACTCACCACTTCCTACTTACCACCGGCTAGAATCTCTGCAAGCATGTGCGCGACGCCAGCGTGCCAGGACGGCAGATGTACATCAAAGGCTGTTTGGAGTTTTCTAACGGCTAGGCGCGAGTTCAGGGGACGACGGGCAGGCAAAGGAAATGTACTGGTTGGCACTGGGACAACGCTTTCCGCGTCGACTTTGAGCGCAATTCCGGCTTGACGAGCCAAATTCAGGACAAACTGAGCATAGCCGTGCCATGAGATTTCACCTCCCGCAACCAGATGATACAGACCTGACAATTCCGGTCGTTGTAGAACCGTGCGGATGGCGTGGGCGGTGACATCTGCCAGAAGGTCAGCACCGGTGGGGGCGCCGATCTGATCGGCCACGACGGTGAGGCTCTCGCGCTCCTGGGCAAGTCGTAGCATCGTCCTGGCGAAGTTGCCGCCCCGTGCCGCATACACCCAACTGGTGCGGAAAATCAGATGATGACAGCCTGATGCGCGGATGGCTTCCTCGCCTTCCAGCTTCGTCGAGCCGTAGACATTCAAGGGGCCGGTGGGGTCAGTTTCCACCCAGGGTTTTCCGCCACTGCCATCAAATACATAGTCGGTGGAATAATGGATCAGCCAACTCCCCAACTTCTTCGCCTCCCGGGCAAGTATGCCCGGAGCAAGGGCATTGATGGTGCGAACGAGCTCCGGCTCGCTCTCGGCCTTATCGACGGCGGTATAGGCAGCGGCATTGACGATCACATCCGGAGCGATATCGCGCACGGTGTGGGCAATATCGTCCGGACGGGTGAAGTCGCCGCACTGCTGCCGACTATCAAAGTCCAGCGCGATCAGCTCGCCTAAGGGCGCAAGGCTACGCTGCAACTCCCAGCCTACCTGGCCACCTTTACCAAACAACAGAATTTTCATCAGCCGCGCCCTTGGTAATTTTTCTCGACCCATTTCCGGTATGCGCCCGATTGCACATTGCTGACCCAGCTCTGGTTATCCAGATACCACTGTACGGTTTTGCGTATGCCGGTTTCGAAGGTTTCAGCGGGTTTCCATCCCAGTTCGTGCTCGATTTTTCCGGCATCAATGGCGTAGCGACGATCATGGCCGGGACGGTCGGTAACGTAGGCAATTTGCTCGCGGTAGGACTTCCCATCAATACGCGGGCGAAGCTCGTCCAGTAGCGCGCACACAGTGTGAACAATTTCAATATTGGGCTTTTCGTTGCAGCCGCCGATGTTGTAGACCTCGCCTACCCTGCCGGCTTCGAGCACCCGGCGGATGGCGCTGCAATGGTCTTTCACATACAGCCAGTCGCGGATCTGCTGGCCGTCACCGTATACCGGCAACGGCTTGCCTGCGAGAGCATTAATGATCATCAGGGGGATGAGCTTCTCAGGAAAATGGCAGGGGCCATAGTTGTTGGAGCAGTTGGTGGTCAGCACCGGTAGCCCATAGGTGTGGTGGTAGGCGCGCACCAGATGGTCGCTGGCAGCTTTGCTTGCTGAGTACGGACTGTTAGGCTCATAGCGGCGGGTTTCGCTGAACGCTGGTTCGCCCTTGGCCAGAGAGCCATAGACTTCGTCGGTCGAAACGTGAAGGAAACGGAAGCGCTGTTTTGCCTCGCTACTCAACCCACCCCAATAGGCACGCACAGCTTCCAATAGCCGGAACGTCCCCATGATATTGGTCTGAATGAAGTTATCTGGGCTGTGGATGGAACGGTCCACATGGCTTTCAGCGGCGAAGTTAATAATGCTGCGTGGCCGGTTCTGTGCAAGCAGGTCAGCGACCAGAGGGGAATCACCAATGTCGCCCTGGACAAAGGTATGCCGCTTATCCGCTCCCAGCGAAGCGAGGCTCTGTAGGTTGCCCGCGTAGGTGAGGGCGTCGAGATTCATAATCGCTTCGTCGGATTGGGCGAACCAATCCAACACAAAATTTGCCCCAATGAATCCAGCCCCGCCTGTTACGAGAATCATTCTATAGCCCTGAAATACCTAATTTCTCAGCAATGTGGCTTGCCGAGTGCGCATTTGCGCTTTTCATGGAACCTCGAGAAGTCTGTTACCAATCAGCCACAATGGTGTCATGCAAGGGGATACAGGGCAAGCAGCTGGTCAAACTCGCACAGCAGGTGCCTCACCATTTCCATTACACCGGCACGATATCTGTGACATCGATTTCCACTGCCGCCGCTTGCTGAATCAGACGGACCCCGATCACTAATCGATGCCGTTTTTCTTTGCGCAAGAGAATCCCATGAACCCCTTGGAGCGGGCCCCGAACGACTTCCACTTGCATGCCCTCGTACAAGTATGGATGTGGGTCGTAAGGCAGTACACTCGTCATCAAGGTCTTGATCGCCGCAATCTCCTCATCCGGGATCGGCTCCGGACAATGGCCGG
>Ga0163150_10006606_pt1 | contig 14085 bp, 12 predicted proteins | sample OliLakLV19P2IB_FD_148628 | JGI IMG/M metagenome (GOLD analysis project Ga0163150, IMG submission 148628) | Freshwater microbial mat bacterial communities from Lake Vanda, McMurdo Dry Valleys, Antarctica - Oligotrophic Lake LV.19.P2.IB | ecosystem: Environmental > Aquatic > Freshwater > Lake >...
TTTGACGCCCAACTGACGCCGAGATACCAACTTGGAGTGGCCGGGATTCCGGCCGCCGACCCCCTTACCCCGGGGTGAATCCGGAGCGATCCTTCCGGTAGTGACCTGCCGCCTGTTTCACCTACCGCAAGGTGAAGCGATTGTCACACCCTGATGGCACTGTTCCAGGAGCTGCGGGACGGGGGAGCTCGGCCGAAGGGGGAATCGGATGCAGACGGTGCTGTGTGTGTCCTGTAGTGGATCAGGGAGCCTGCGCGACAAGATTGGTGACGACGCCAAGCACTTGGCGGAGTTCGGGCTGGAGGTGGTGGAGGAGCGGCGCAAGGGGCGGGCCCCCGGGTGGAGCAAGATCAAGAGCACCCGGCCCGACCGGCACGGCGCGATCAACGTGCGGTGGCAGGCGGCGGCCAGCCTGCTGCTCTGCCGGATCGTGACCCGGGGTGGGGACCCGGCGCTGCTGGCGAAGGATCTGACAGCGTATCTCCTGCACATCTGTCCCTGTTCCAAATGCAGGCTTGTTGTCTATTGAGCGTTTTCGGTACGTAGAGATGGGAAGGACGTCCAAGATCTCATTCCGAATGGTAGCTCATGCCTGAACGACTAAGCGAGCTGTTCGGTGTCCCCCAAGGCAGGTGGGACGACACCGGTGCGTTTGATTCTTTCATTGGTGTTGATGCCCGTCTACACATCGACCCCCACCTGTTGGCTTCCTCATCGGTTCAAGAGTTTCGCAACGCTCGCGCAGCGTTTGATCAGCATTTCGTCGGAGTCATGAAGCTGCTGCAACTCGCCGAATCGGAGGGGGACGACTTCTATAAACGGGCAAACAGGCTCCTCACCTTTAGGGAGATACCAAACACGGGGCTTGGGTACTCGAGGGAGGGCAAAGGTGGAAGCGGTATCGGAAAACAACTCGCAGCAGGCCTTGCAAGCCTAGGCAAGAAAATCGTCGACGCGGGGATAGTGGACCCTGACATTTTTTCATTAATGGGCCTGCTCTCGGATGGCATCGGGGCAGACCGAATAAGCGACATGACCGCCGCCATCGTTGTTGAGCCCCTGCTTGCATTCACGGATCGAATCGTTCGTGAGCTGAACCTCCCCGCACGGACAATCGAGCGCGGCGACCGCAGGTTCGTTATTCCCGTTGTACCTCGAACCGGGGAAGTGGTCCTCCTCGTCCCCCGCGACGTTCTGCGCCATCTACCGGTCGCCGAGAGCTGGAGTGAGATCGACACTATCGCTGTGAATAACGACGCACTGCGAGAGCGCGTAAACAGGATGATCGGAGAGACCTGGAAGCAGGCCATTCGGGTACCCAAGAAGCGGTTGCGTGAAGCTATCCTCGGCAATCCCGAACTACTCCGCGATTTGCTTTCTCAGTACAAGGCTAAGCCAGCGACACCATACAATCTTGCTGCCGACCCAGAGATGCTGCATCTCTGGCAGCCGCTAGCTCGAGGGGCTGCAGCAAGTATGCCGCTCCGCCTAAGACTTTCTGCGGAGCCGTCGCTTGCTGAGATGGTAGGTGTGGTGCGCGCACTTCTTGAGAGATTCAAGGAACTGATGGAAGCGAACAGACTCTATAGGCTTGTCTACAATGACGACGGAACGCCGCGAAGAGAAAAGGCCGCACAGTTGGCCTTGTTCGGTGTTGCAGATGCGTATTGCGCTGCCAACGACATCGACCTCAGTCCAGAAACCGACTCAGGCAGCGGACCTGTGGACTTCAAGTTCAGTCACGGGTACTCCGGGCGCATTCTAGCGGAGGTCAAACTCTCCACAAATTCAAAGCTCGGAGCAGGGTTTGAAGCGCAGGTAGCGGCATACGAAGCAGCAGAGTCCTCCTACCATTCGTTCTATGTCGTACTTAGGGTTGATGATAGCGAAGCCAAGATTAGGCGCCTCATTATGGTATACAACCAAGCAACTGAGAAAGCTCAGCGGTGTCCAGAGCTCGTGATAATCGACGCACGCCCTCAGGCGTCAGCGAGCAAGCGGTAGGGTCCCTCGTCGAGCGCCGATCTCCGACACCCGGCGGTGCCGATGACTGCGACCTCCACCATAGACCTGGCAGAGGCCGCAGTCTCAGAGCATCAGGCTACTTCTTCCCGCCCTTCGGCTTGTTGCGCGCCTGGGTTAGTGCAGATGCTGCGACACTTCGGACGCGGGGAGGCGTCTTGGGGTCATTCAGCAGTTTACTAGCGGCGCTCGCCACTCGCGGGGAGGTTACCTCGTTTGGTGCCTTTCGTTTTGGCATGTTTGCATTCCTTGCGGTGGGGTCATTGACCCCGGTTAGTGGGTAGAAGCAAATGTTGCGGACGGTAGGGCGGCGGCCGTCAGGCCGCCGGCCCACCAACTCAGCAGGTTCTTCTCGTCCCACTGGCAAGTTGTTGCCGGGACATACGTTACCCTTCTCCGCTCCGAATCCGTCGGTCGGGGGTCGGTGATACCCTATTGCGCGCCGGGAGGTCGAGTCGTATGATAGGAGTGCTTCGCTCCAATCAGTACGCTGACCGCTCTTGTCGGCGCTCCCCAGGTGGGTACCAAGGTGCCTGGAGGAGAATTCGGTCTCATCTGCCCCCGTCCCAGTTGCTGCTGGGGTGGGGGCTGATGCATTCGGCCTTGCGGTGATCCTCGCCTTACAAAATGTGGATTGTCGGGGAGAGGCACAATACGCGGGGAATCGTCGCAATCGCCTGACGAACCGTTGTTCACATCACAAATCTGATTTCCCGGTCATTGGTGGCAAAGGTAGTAGTCAACGCGACCTCGATTCGACATCGATCACGGCGGGCGAGATGGACAAGAAGTCCCTCACCGAAGCGGACATCCGCACCAAGTACATCACCCCTGCCCTTGTAGGTAAGGAGGGGGCTGGTTGGGATGTGATGACCCAGCTTTTTGAAGAAGTCTACTTCACGAAGGGGCGGGTCCAGGTCCGGGGTAAGCTCGTGTCCAGGGGGAAGCCGAAGAAGGCCGACTACGTCCTCTACTACAAGCCGGGGATTCCCATTGCGGTGGTCGAGGCCAAGGACAACAACCACACGGTCGGTGCCGGGCTCCAGCAAGCCCTTGAATACGCTGAGGTGCTGGATGTCCCATTCGCCTACAGCTCGAACGGCGACGCGTTCCTTGAACACGATCGTACTGGGGGCGCAGATCCGGTGGAGCGGGAAATCCCCCTCGATCAGTTCCCGTCGCCGGAGAAGCTTTGGGCCAGGATCGAGGCGGCTCGGGGACTCACCGCCTCTCAGACGGCAATCGTAACTCACGACTACTACGACGACGGCTCCGGCAAGGCCCCACGCTACTACCAGCAAGTAGCCATTAACCGGACGGTCGAGGCGATCGCACAGGGTGTAAACCGCATCCTGCTGGTGATGGCCACCGGCACGGGGAAGACCTACACCGCATTCCAGATCCTCTGGCGGCTTTGGAAGTCAGGCTCCAAGAAGCGGATCCTCTTTCTCGTAGACCGGAACATCTTGGCGGATCAAGCAAAGACGAATGATTTCAAGCCGTTTGGCACGGCCATGACCAAGATCACGAACCGAACGATCAACAAGGCGTTTGAGATCTATATCGCGCTGTACCAGGCTGTTACCGGCACAGATGACGCGCAGAACATCTACAAGGAGTTTTCCCCGGACTTCTTTGATCTGATCGTGGTGGACGAATGTCACCGCGGGAGCGCGGCGGATGACGCCGCCTGGCGGCAGGTGCTCGAGTACTTCCATACCGCCACCCAGATTGGACTGACGGCCACCCCCAAGGAAACCAAGGATGTCTCCAACTTCCAATATTTCGGTGAGCCGCTCTACACCTACTCACTGAAACAGGGCATCGAGGATGGCTTCCTCGCACCGTACAAGGTGATCCGCATCGGTCTGGACAAGGATCTGGAGGGGTGGCGCCCCGAACAGGGGAAGACCGACAAATACGGGCAGGTCATCGAGGACCGGGAATACAATGAGCGGGACTTTGACCAGAACTTGATCCTGGAGCAACGGACGAAGGCCGTCGCGGCCAAGATCACTGAGTTCCTCAAGGCCACCGACCGCTACAGCAAGACCATCGTCTTCTGCGAGAACATCGAACACGCTGAGCGCATGCGCCAGGAGTTGGTCAACGCCAACCCCGACCTGGCGGCGGCGAACAGTAGGTATGTCATGCGGATAACCGGGGATAACGAGGTCGGCAAAGCGCAACTGGACAATTTCATCGACCCCGAATCGACATACCCTGTCCTGGTTACCACATCCCAGCTGATGTCCACCGGAGTAGACGCCCAGACCTGCAAGCTGATTGTGCTGGACAAGGGCATCAGCTCGATGACCGAGTTCAAGCAGATCATTGGGCGGGGCACCCGCATCAATGAGGATTACGACAAGTACTACTTCACAATCATGGACTTCAAACGGGCCACCGCGCTGTTCGCCGATCCAGCCTTTGACGGGGATCCCGTCCAGATCTACGAGCCAGGGCCGGACGACCCACCGGTGCCGGTGGATGTGGAGGGTCCTCCGGGGAGCGACACTCAGCCTCCTCCCATTCCCGTAGGTCCACTCATCGATTCCGACGGGGCTACTGGAGGGCCGCCGCTCAAATACTACGTCGACGACGTCGAAGTCCGGGTGATCTCCGAGCGGGTGCAATACCTGGATGGGGATGGGAACCTGATCACCGAGTCACTCCGGGACTACGCTCGACAGACAGTACTGAACAACTACACGTCCTTGGATAACTTCCTCCGGGCCTGGCATGGTGCCGAGCGGAAGAATGCGATTGTTGACGAACTGGTCAGCCGTGGTGTGTTCATCGAGGAGCTGTCCGCCCAGGTGGGAATGGAACTCGACGTCTTTGACCTGATTTGCCACGTGGCCTTCGATCAACCGCCCCTCACTCGACGCGAACGCGCCGAGAAGGTCAAGAAACGCAACATCTTTGGTAAGTATGGTGAGCAGGCCAGGGCCGTCCTTGAGGCGCTGCTTGAGAAATACGCCGATACCGGCCTCAAGAGCGTCGAATCCCTGGAGATTCTCAAGGTTGACCCACTTAGCAACCTGGGCACTCCCGTCGAAATCATCTCCCGGTTCGGCGGTCGCGACAGCTACCTTGCCGCGATCCAGGAACTCGCCAACGCACTTTATCAGGAAGCTGCCTGACCCATGGCCAATGTTTCCAACATCGTCAAAGCGATTCAGAACATCATGCGCAAGGATGCCGGCACGTATGGCGACGCGCAACGGCTGGAACAGCTGGGCTGGATGTTTTTCCTCAAAATCCTCGACGACCGCGAGAAGGAGATCGAGCTTCTCCGTCCCGAGTACAAGTCCCCACTTCCGAGCAACCTGCGATGGTCAGCCTGGGCCGCCGACGAGGAGGGCATGACCGGTGACGCCCTCCTTGGCTTTGTGGATGGGACGCTCTTGCCGGCTCTCAAGAACCTGCCAGCCGGACGGGACAAGATGTCCGGTTTGATCCGGATGACATTTGATGACGCCAACAACTACATGAAGAACGGCACGTTGATGCGCCAGGTGATCAACAAGATCAACGGCATCGACTTCAACGCCTCCGACGACCGCCACATGTTCGGGGACATCTACGAGAAGCTGCTCAAGGACCTCCAATCCGCCGGGAACGCGGGCGAGTTCTACACTCCGCGCGCCGTGACCCAGTTCATCGTCGACCAAGTCAATCCTCGGCTCGGTGAAACGATTCTTGACCCCGCCTGTGGCACCGGCGGCTTCCTGGTCTGTGCCATCGAGCACCTGCGGAAGCAGGCCAAGACCGCAGCGGATGAAAGCACCATCCAGGATTGCTTCGCTGGGATCGAAAAGAAGAGTCTGCCGCACGTCCTGTGCATGACCAACCTCCTTCTGCACGGCATCGATGTACCATCTAACGTCCGCCACGACAACACCTTGGCCCGCCCGCTGCGCGATTGGGGGCCGAAGGAGCGGGTCGATGTCATCGTCACCAACCCGCCGTTTGGAGGGATGGAGGAGGATGGGATCGAGATGAACTACCCGGCGGAGTTCCGGACCCGGGAGACCGCCGACCTGTTCCTTGTGCTCCTGATGAAGATTCTCAAGCCAGGCGGGCGCGCGGGGCTGGTGCTCCCCGACGGCACCCTCTTCGGCGAGGGGGTCAAGACCCGCATCAAGGAAGCGCTCCTTTCCGAGTGCAACCTCCACACCATTGTCCGCCTGCCCAACGGTGTCTTCAGTCCATATACCGGGATCCGGACCAACCTCCTCTTCTTCACTAAGGGCGTACCTACGACGGAGGTCTGGTACTATGAACACCCCTATCCGGTCGGCGCGAAGAGCTACAACAAGGGCAAACCGATCCGGATCGAGGAGTTTGCGACCGAGAAAGAGTGGTGGGGCAGTCCCGACAAGATCGGCCGGTACTCAGAGCGTGAGGAGACCGAACAGGCTTGGCGGGTTTCCATCGACGAGGTCAAGGCGGGCAACTACAACCTCGACCTCAAGAACCCGCACAACCCCGATACGGGCCCCGGCGACGTGGATCACCTCCTGCCAGAGTACGAGAAGCTCCTGGCTCAGATTGCCGAGACCCATGCCGCGCTGAAGCACGAGCTCCACCAGGCACTCACCGCCACTGCCCGGGCTGCTGAGTGAATACCGCGACGTTCTTTGAGAAGTTTGACCTCCTTGCCGGCGCGCCCGGTGCCGTCGCGAGGATGCGGGAGCTGGTGCTGAAACTTGCGGTGCAAGGTACGCTGGTCGAGCAAAGGCCAGCCGAACGCTCCGCCGCCGACTGCGTACGCGAAGCGAACAAGCCCCTGATTGCATTCATACCAAGTGACTCGAGAGATCTGCCACTGGGCTGGGCTGCACTCCAGCTTGGCAGCGTGGTCGCGTCCAACACAGGCGGTGGAACCCCATCGAAGGCGAACCCGGGCTATTGGGACGGACCTATTCCATGGGCGAGCGTCAAAGACATTCAGAGCGAGAAGCATCTTACGTCGACCATCGATTCGATTACCGAGATTGGACTCAAGAACAGCAGTTCGAACCTGATTGCTCCAGGCCGCTTGCTGGTCGTCACTCGAATGGGCCTGGGCAAACTGGCAATCAACAACGTGCCAGTTGCGATCAACCAGGACCTACGGGCCATTGAGCCCACGACGGCACTCGATCTGGATTACGCCTATCTGCTGTTCAAATCACTGAAGATGGTCGGATCGGGTATGACCGTGAAGGGAATCACGGTGGACAAGTTACACGCGATGCCGGTCATGCTCCCGCCCCTCGCCGAGCAGAAGCGGATTGTGGCGAAGGTGGATGAGTTGATGGCGTTGTGTGACCGGCTGGAAGCGCAGCAACAGGAACGGGAGGCGCGGCATACCGTGCTGGGCAGCGCGGCGCTAGCGCGGTTTGGCGAGGCGCCAACGCCGGCCAACCTCCAGTTCCTATTTCACAAGTCGTATGACATTGCTCCGGCCGACCTCCGCAAATCCATCCTCAGCCTCGCCGTGCGGGGCAAACTCGTAGATCGCTTCATAGATGAGGGAACAGGTACCGACGTTCTGGAAGCCGTAGACATTGCCATTGAGCGCCTAGACGCCGCCCCAGGACTTCCAGACCACTGGGCCTGGGCGAGGCTCGACAAGATTGCAACACGAATGGATTCGGGCTGGAGCCCTGCGTGTATGACCGAACCGGCAAGGAAAGGGTTCTGGGGAGTCCTGAAGACTACGGCAGTGCAAACTCTGGAATATCAGGAGTTACAAAATAAGGCACTTCCACCAAACCTCACGCCGCGTCCGGAACATGAGGTGAGAGATGGTGACATTCTCTTCACGCGTGCTGGCCCGATGAGCCGTGTTGGCATTCTCTGTGTCGCTAGACCGACGCGGCGCTCCCTCATGATCTCCGACAAGATCATCCGGTTTCATCTAGTCGATGGCATCGATCCAGATTTCGCCGCGCTTGCTCTCAGCGCAGGGTACTCAAGCGAAGTGATCGACGGGCTGAAATCCGGCATGGCTGCTAGCCAGGTAAATATCTCTCAGACCAAGCTAAGATCTGTTCCATTTCCACTACCTCCCTTGGCCGAACAGCGCCGGATCGTGGCGAAAGTAGACGAGCTAATGGCCTTGGTGGACGAGTTGGAAGACAAGCTGGACGAGGCCCAGATCTCGGGGGCCGAGCTGCTGGACGCGGTGGTGGCTGAATTGATAGCGGCGGCGTAAGAACGTGCCCCCTCGTTGCTTCATCGGGGTCACCGATCGGGAGTGGTTCAACTTTCTCGAGAGCCGGAGCCCTCTCGAGGAGGTCAACTTTTGGCAGCCGAGTGGCGGGGGCGGGGCGTTCAGAGCGATTGAGCCGGGACAGCCCTTTCTGTTTAAGCTGCGGTATCCGGAGAATTGCATCGTTGGGGGCGGGTTCTTTGGCCACTACACCAAGCTGCCCGTCAGCCTGGCGTGGGACACATTTGGCGAGGCCAATGGCGCTATCTCCCTCCGGGCGATGCGGGCCAATATTGAGCGGCTCCGAAGCCGGCCGACGGCGGCCCAGGAGGACTATGAGATCGGGTGTATCGTCCTGGTGGACCCATTCTTCCTTCCCCAGCAGGACTGGATTCCCACACCATCAGATTGGGCACCGAATATCGTGCAAGGGAAGCGCTACGACCTGACGACCTCGCCGGGTCTGGAGCTCTGGGAGCGGGTAGCGGCGGTGGCCTTCACACGGCCATCAAGTGTTCTTGAAGGCGGGGTCGACCGCCCGATGTATGGGGCTCCTACCACCTTCCGCCCGCGGCTGGGGCAGGGAGCGTTCCGCCTTTCCGTCACCGACGCATACGGGCGTCACTGTGCCATATCGGGGGAGAAGACGCTGCCGGTCCTGGAGGCCGCCCACATTCGGCCGGTGAAGTCAGGTGGGCAGCATCTGGTGACCAACGGCATCCTCCTCCGCTCCGATATCCACACGTTGTTCGACCGTGGCTATGTCACGGTCCTGCCGAACCTCGAGTTCCGGGTCAGCAAGCGGTTGCAGGACGACTGGAGCAACGGCCGGATCTACTACGAGCTCTCGGGCCGCAGGATTGACGTTCCGAAGCACGTGACCCTGGAACCTGACCGCGAAGCGCTGGAGTGGCACGCGGACACTATCTACAAGGGGTGACCCTTATGGGCGATGCCAGGGCTGACTCAATCGACGCATTGATCCTGGCGCTCCGCGAGTTCGCGCGGGAGCGGGATTGGGAGCAGTATCACGACCTGAAGAACCTCTCGATGGCGCTGGCGAGCGAAGCTGGGGAGTTGTTGGCTGAATTCCGGTGGATGCGCGCGGAGGAGCTCGACACGATCACGGAACCGGAACGTGCCCGGATTGAGGCTGAGGTGGGAGATGTGTTCCTGACGCTGCTCTCGTTTGCGGACCGGGCCGGCATCGATCTTCTCGAGGCCGGCCGATCGAAATTGGAGGCGAACCGGAGGAACTATCCGGTGGAGAAAGCCCTGGGGAAGGCGGAGCGGCCGTGATTGAACTGAACAGATCGTTCACCGTGTAACGGGAGATAGGTCATGGCTAAGAAACGCGGTGATGACCTCGTCGTTCAACACGTCGAGAAGATGTCTCGCAAGTTGCTCGAGACACATCACGGCCTCGTCCGCGAATACATCGGAGGGCGGGTGGGCCTCTACGCGCTCTACAACAAGAAACAGTTGCACTACGTCGGCCTGGCTTCGAATCTGCGTTCCCGTCTCACCACCCACTTCCGCGACAGGCACGGCGATGCCTGGGACACCTTCAGTCTCTACCTGACAGGAACCGCCGAGCACCTTCGTGAGCTTGAAGCGCTACTGATTCGGGTGGCAAAGCCAAAAGGGAACCGCTCAAAGACCAAACTGCCCGGCAGCCACGATCTGCAGCAGCACTTCAGGCGCTTCATAAAGGAGCGTAACGAGAAAGAGCTCACAGAATTGTTCGGCGTTTCCGGCGCAGCCGCGCGTCGACTCCGCCAGATGCCAGTCTCAGGGAAGGCCCCGACTCTTGCGGAATACATCTCGAAGAAGACCCGCATCCAATGGGAACGGAAAGACCAGACCTATCGAGCGTGGATATATCCAGACGGCAAGATCCAGTTCAAGGGTAAGCTCTTCAACAGCCCATCCCTCGCGGCGAGCCATATCACCAAGCGAGCCATGAATGGCTGGCACGTCTGGCGGTTCGAGGCGTCACCAGGCACCTGGGAGCGGCTGGACGTGCTACGACGAGGGCAGAAGGCCTCCGCTGGCAAGGCGTCGAGTTCGCCGCCCAAGGGAAAGGCGCCGACCCTGGAGGGCTACTTCAGCAAGCGCACTCCGATTCGGTGGCTGCGCAAAGACACGACATTCAAGGCCGTGGTGCTCAAGGACGGACGAATTCAGTTTCAGGGCCGGATCTTCACGAGTCCGTCGAGCGCTGCCTCTCAAGTAACAAAGCGGGCAATGAACGGCTGGGATTGCTGGAGGTACGAGTCGCCGGATGGGGAGTGGGTCAAGCTTGACAAGCTGCGGAAGCTTTCGTCACGAAAGCATCGCTGACTGCTCCGCGGGACTCACGGGATCCTATCGTGCGCGGTCATTAGGCCCTTTGCTGCTTCCTCACGGTTCACGAGCCAAGTTTTCTTCTCGCCATCCTGCGGCTCCGCCGCTCCGTGTGAGCCTCCATGAGGACTTCAAGATCTCGCCAGAAACGGCGTGTGGGTTGAATCGAACCCTCAGCGACTGCTACTCCACTCTCCTCCCCTTCCTGGGGAGTGCCCCGGAGCCTTTCGAGGTAATCGAACGGGCAGACGAACACCGGGAGTACTGGCGCCCTCCACACGTACGGCTGGTTCTGCTGGCGGAATCGCATGTGTACACGCAGGCGGCGGAGCTCGATCATTTCCTGCGGCCCGACCCTCTCCTGCCTCCCGATCTTCCCAAGGGCTATGTCCGTCTGGTGTACGCGCTTGGCTACGGCGAGGATCGACTACTGGATCGTCCGATCGAGGGTCCACGAAACAGCGGGACGCCCCAATACTTGAAGCTCTTCTTCAGCTGCCTCAACCAAATCCGTGCCAACAAAGGGCTGGAGGAGGCCCATCAGTCCATCAACGAGTACATGCCCGAGGACGATCGCCCGATCCCCTTCCCGAACATCATCTACATCGGCGATGGCATGACCGACGTACCGTGCATGACCGTCACCAAGAAGAACGGTGATCATGCGATCGCGGTATTCCCGCTGGCCAAGCCGAAGGCGCGGCGGACCTGCGAAAAGCTGCTCGACGCTGGCCGCGTGGATTTCATTGCCCCGGCGGACTATACCAGCCGGAGGGTGCTGGAGCGCAGGGTGCAGCTGATTCTGGACATGATGCTGGCCCGGTTTGCGTACGAGCGGGAGCTGCGGGCGGGTTGACTTCCACGCTTCCGATTCAGCTCCTTGGTCTATCTCCCGGAGAGATGATCCAGATCCAGCGGATCACTCTCAACGTAGTCTGCCGCCGTCAGGTCATCCAGGGTCACGACCCGACCCTCGACCGACGTAAACCTGCCACTCGCCGGACTCAGCATGAGCCACTTCTCCAAGTGGGCTGCCCACGTCGCAGCATTGGCAGGCCCAGGCTCGACTGCGCGAATGAACCAGAGAGTTATCTCAACGTCTTCCGCATCCCATGACGGGGCCGCACGAACGCGGATCTCCTCGAGAGCTTGTAGCGCCGTCCCCTCTGGCGACTGCTTGTTATGCCGGCGCTCCAGCCGTTTCGCCAGCGGGCGCACCAGCTCGTTGAAATCATCCGGAAACGGGAAGCGAGCTCGCTTGCGAGCCAGCGCCATCGTGAAGGCTCGGCGCTCCTGATCGGTGTGCAGGCCCGGGGTACGCGACCAGCGTGCCACCAGCGCCTTCTCCACCGTCATGGTCCGATCGAGATCAGCGACGAGTCCGTCAGCTGCCAGGGCTGGCAGATAGGCCCACTGTGGGCGGCGGGCCTTCCGGATCTCGTCCAGCAGTGCGTCGGGCACATGGACCAGCGGGCTCACTTCGAGGTAGGGGCGCTCCCGCCACCTCCTGACGATGTCACAGGTCTGGCTCACGACGACCAGGCCAGCGGCTTCCTCCTCAACGAGCTCGGTGCCGTCAATTGCCGCCTCCCGGCTGACCACCGTCAGAGGCTGAGCTGGGTCGATGCGATAGGCAAACCACTCCGGCCCGACGACGCAGTCACCCTGCCGCCAGTTCTGGAGCGCCTGATCGAGCGCATCGGCTGGCGGCTCAGCCGGAGCGTTCGCCGCCACGCCGCACCCTCACACTCTTCGCCGCCCGCCCGCGCCCGGGTTCGACATGAACTGGATCCTGTAGGACTCCCACCAGGTCCGCTGGAGACGCTGGCCGCCGAGCCGCTCGCGCTTCGTCTGAGAGCGGCCTGAGCGTGAGGCGACGGGTATCGCCGAGGCCAAGGACGCGCCGTGCCGCCTCGAACTCGTCCGCTGCCACCATGTCGAACGGCCGCATGCCTGCGGCATCCGGCACCAGCAGGGCGGCACGATTGTAGTCGGCCGCGCCCAGGTCCATCGCGCGCAACAGGCCGAGGAGCTGGTGCAATCTCTCCTCATTGGGCGCGTTCATCGGCTTTCCGCTGGCCCAAAAATGCAGGGTGCGGCGGCTGACCCCCAATAGCTCGGCCAACTGTTCCCAGGTCAGGCCGGAAAGCCGGCGGACCTCGCCAATAGCGGCGTCAGCAGATGTGGCAGGAGGGGCCTCATTGACCATGGCCACCACCGGATGCCCAGCGGATGTGCCGCGCGACACTTCCGCGGCCACAGCTGGTGCGCCTGCGCCCACATGGCAGATCGTCATGATGGTCAGCACCATCGACGTGGACGCCGGGCTTCGCATCGGCCCCGAGGCTGACGTTCCACGGTCTGACACAGGCAGCTGCATCGTCGTCATGGCTTGCCTCCGTACTGCCGCAGGAACTCCTCGGTGATCAACGATCGGAACAGGGCGTACACCCGCTCCGTGAAACGTGTTGCGCGGGCCATGACCTCCGTCGACGTGAACGGCTGCGACTGCTCGCTGAACATATCGAGGTCAAGGATCCAGCTCTGCTCCGCGACAGGTTCAAGCGCCGTCGGGTCATGCGTCGCATTCGGGGGCATCACCCCCGAGCGCATTCGGATGACTCCATCGTCCACGGCCAGGAGGCTCTCCGTGAGTGCATGCCTGACATACTTGTGGAGCGGCGTGCCGAGAATTCCCAGGACCTCCGGCCTGACCAGCTTCGGGAGCTGCTTGAAGGCGGGGCCGGTGACGCGGTCGATATAACGCACGCCGAGGCGGTCCGTCAGCCTTGGGTCGATGATCTGGTGCAGTGCGGTGAGGCCACGTTGCAGCCGGTCGAGGAAGTCGGCGCGGCTGGTGTAGTGGGTGGTCTCCAGCGCCAGAAACTCCGGTGCCAACGAGAGTCGCCAGTGGTTGTCCACGTCCGCGAAGCGCCAGCTCGTCTCGGCTGCCTGCGCGGTGCCCTCGGGCCCCACGACCACTGTCTGGATCTGTTCGTGGCGGAGCACCGGATACTCGGCCTGGACCAGTTTCTGGAATGCGGCTGCGGTGGCGCGCTCCTCGACGGCCAAGCTCTTTGGGAAGCGAACCTGGGCAATTACCCGGACCAGCGGTGCCTGCGGTAGTGGCACCTGATCGGGGGAGGGGGAGGCGAAGGGATCGACGAAGGTGGCCATGCACACAAGGTAAGGCGTTGGCGGTGTTTTGTGAAGTAGGCTGTGAAGTGAGCCCAGTTACGCTTCCCAGTAGGAGCCACCGAAGTTGTCACTTTGTCCCCCCGAGGGATCTTCCTGGCGGCAAATGGTCGTTCGCTATTCTGCCCGGAACAGTGGCAATAAGTGTATGTGATACAAAGACTTGTCTGGCCTGCTGTCGTCTCCACCCAGAGGGAGACATGGCCACGGCGAAGCTCCATACCTCCCGCCGCTCCTCCGGGAGCTGGGAGGGGTCAGGTCCAACTGGCCGGGGGCAGGCCCGGCCCCTACGGGTTCCTCGGGAAAAGTGTCCCATT
>Ga0163150_10006610_pt1 | contig 14078 bp, 16 predicted proteins | sample OliLakLV19P2IB_FD_148628 | JGI IMG/M metagenome (GOLD analysis project Ga0163150, IMG submission 148628) | Freshwater microbial mat bacterial communities from Lake Vanda, McMurdo Dry Valleys, Antarctica - Oligotrophic Lake LV.19.P2.IB | ecosystem: Environmental > Aquatic > Freshwater > Lake >...
GTGCCTAGCGTTCAACCGAACCAACGAACGTTCAGAAGCGCTAGACAGATCTTCATTTAATCAGTAGAGCGTTTCGTACTTGTACGGATGCGCCAGCGAAAAGTCTATACGCGTAGATACCGGTCGACAGCATTTCAGAATTGAATTGGACAGTGTGCTCACCCGAACTCAACACTCCATCAATCAGTGTCGCCACAACGTGACCGTGCATGTTCAACAATGTGAGTTTCACACATTCGCTTTGTGGAAGTGAAAAGCGAATGGTCGTTGCAGTGGTGAATGGGTTCGGGTAGTTCTGGAATAGGTGCAGAGCGTTGGACATTGAATGTTCTGTACTGCTTTCTTCATTCGTTCCAGATATAACTTCAGTGCAAAGTGAATTCAGGGCACGCATACATGTAACTGAGACATAACCTGCATTGCGCGCCGCAGAAATGTATTGCTGAATTTTAGTAGGTTGCGTTAGGTATTCAATGGACAATACTCTCTTGCTGTTTGCAATGTATTCCTGCAATTGCTGCATGCGAGTTACATCTGGAGTGTAAGGATTATCCTCATCCAACGTTCCCGCAAAAAAGACGTCTTCCACTCCTACTGCATTGATGACGTTAAAATATTTAGACTTTAGACTTTGCGACACATTGGTTGAACTAACCACACTTTCTCCATTCTGCGGAATCAAATAGAATTCTTTTGTAGTAGAAGAAGAGATATGACTGCGGAGTTTTGCTACAAACTCAATCATCAACGAATCTGCATTCTGTTGCGACTGATTCTCGACCTGCCAATAATAGTATGCATCAATGATGTCCATATAGATACCATCGAACCCTTGCGAGACGATTGTATCGATGTAATTGTAAACGATCTGTTGCCAATTAGTATCCCAGAATTTTACTTTGTAGTTGCCGGGCCAATTAGGGTTTTCAGCACCCAACCACGGAGGAGGATTCGTTGTCCAGCCGCTTTGCCAGTAGTAGCGATAGTTTTCCGCCTCTCCAATAGAGATATAGGCAATGGCTTTCTTGCCGCTGTTTTTGACCTGTGAAATTTCCTGGGCAGAAAATTTACCAGCATCAGTTCCATCAGCCGAATAGTCTATAACGATCAACTCGAATGTACTGTTGTCTGCAATCTGGTTGATGTTTATGTCTTGAAGTTGATACTTCCAAGAATTCACATTCATCAGCGATTGAGCGAATGAAAAAGAATTCGCAAAAACGGTCACAACAAGAAGACTCGATAAAAAACTTGACACTGATGATTTCATGGTACCATCTATAGAATGATCTATATGGGTTTATGCGGACAGCAATTCAATGATCCGCGCAGGCTTACTCGGTTCGAACGCCTTGATTGGCTTGAGCAGAATGTTCGGGTAGAAGCCAGGGTTAATAATCCGCTCGGCCAAGCACGCAGTGCGCTCGTCGAGAGCATGGATGTAGGGGGCTCGTCGTGCTTCGTCCATACCGTGCAACTCCACGGCACATCGCCAAGCTTCATCGCGCGCCACGCAGATGCTGAAATGTGCAATGTCGTCGTCGTAGTTCTGACCGATGTCATCGAGAAAACGCATCGGCCACGAAATGGTGTGAAGCTTACGCTTCATTGTGTTTGTGAGCGTGGCGATAACATTATTTATGAAATCGAAGTCGCTCTTCATAGAAAGAATGTCTGTGTCCTTGCACGTATCCGCTGCGGCAATTGCAAGGTCGAGATTAATGTGAGCATTAATACCGCACAACAAATGCTGAATGACCGTGATGTTATTGCGCCTCGTCTCTTCGAACGCTACGTCCCAAGATCGTGTCGGCTTCTCACCCTGTAGCCACAGATCGAGGGCATCGAGGTAGCGTCCGGCAAAGAGCGTGCACAACGTCTTCATGCGCGTGTTATCACCAAACGCCGCGCCCGCAGTTTGCTGCTTAAGAGCACGCGTCATATGCATATACAGGCTTGCGAAGTACCCGTGCCGTGCATTCGTACGTATCGCCTCACGTATGATGTCCGTTTGTAGCGCCAAGACTTCGTCTATTGTTCGTGCCATGTTGGAATTTAGGAAACAGATAGCTTCTCATTAGCGAATCGCGTCAGCGTGCATTAACAGCGGACAATCGTGAACTCGTTCTACTGTATTGGCACATCGCACGTACGATTGTCGAACAGCAGGCAAACGCAACGTGGGGTGATGCCATAGTTGTGCAGTTGGCTAACGACCTACGCGCTCAATTTCCGGACATGAGAGGTCTCAGTCGCGACAATGTGTTCCGAATACGGAAGTTCTATGTCGCGTGCACGAACGTAGATCATTGGTTCCAAGAGAACCCTGACCATGACAGCGATAGAAAAGTCGGGACAGTGTCCCGACTTTTAGATTCGCCGCCCCTGGTTGAGCTGGCGCTAAAGATTTCATGGTCGCACAACTCCGTAATAGTCGGAGGATGCCAGTTGAGCGCTACACGTCTGTAAAAAGCGAACCCGATAATTATTTGCCGACCGCATCCGAGTATGGCGACCTAATGCCTTTCAAGGATCATTACGTCCTTGAATTCCTCGGACTCGAAGATGAACACACGGATAAGGAACTGCGCAAAGCGATCCTCGCGAATATGCGCGACTTCTTTCTGGAGATTGTCACGTTTCTATTGTGCTGCATTGGACGAACAACTCCGTATGTCGCACGAGAACCCCTCGCTCGGTCTCGTGCTATGTAGAACGGCCGACGCCAGCCAAGTTCTCTGTCGATGCGTGCGACTCCGTACAGTTTTATCGCGGGTAAGGATGTAAGGGGCTCGTTGTGCTTCGTTCTTGTCGTGCAACTCAAAGCGCAACGTCCTGCTTCGATGTTTGCAACGCAGATGCGGAAGTGTGCAATGTCGTTGATCCTACGGTGTGCTGCATGGGGGAAAACTAGGAAAGGCTGTTCATGCTCACGTTATCGGGGGTAATGAGGAGAAGGATGGTTAACAGGGGTAATTCGTCGCACTTTTTTCGAGAATGATTGTCATTGGCGACAAATAGCGTCGTTTACAGTTCTATTTTAGAGCGAATTGATCATGCACTTGAAGCTTCGGTCCATTGTGGAATCTTGCCGATAAGAATGAAGCTTGAACTATTTTACAGCCGCATGTCCTGACATGAAATGTCCATACTATGCCGAGGTATCGTCGTAGGTTGTGCTGGTGTCAGTTGATATCGCGTTACGGTTTCCGTTTCCGCAGAAGTTAACGTCTCTGCATCCATAGGGCCTACATGGTGTGAGTGAGTTTTCCGACCATAGCAGTGATGATTTGCGAAATGATCGCACGATGTCTGGAGATCGAGCGTGGACTGCTACCGGTGATTGATGGCGGCACGGGGTTACGCAAAGCCATTGATGATGTGTTCGGCGTGTTTGCAGTTGTGCAGCGCTGCCAGGTGCACAAGCTGCGCAACGTTCTGAGCCATTTGAATGAGGACGACAAGGCAACATGGCTACGGCCCTGATCGCTGCGTGCTCTGCGTGCGAAGATTACAGCATTGCCAAAGCGATGGCCAGGAAGATTCATGCTGGCGAGACTTGGTCTTCACAAGGTGTTGGGCCGCAGTTTCCGCACGACGAACATCATTGAAAGTGTGAACAGTGGCATTGCGAGATACACACGGGGGTCATCACACGCTGGACCACGGCCGATCGACGCATGCGATGGTCAGCGCTTGCACTCATGGAGCTGGAACCAGGATGGAATAACGTGCATAATTTCAAACGTCTGCCCATGTTGCAGCGCGCCGTTCAGAAAGAACTCGATAAACGGTGACTCGATCGCTTGTCAGCCCTAGTGCCGAAGAAATTTTCAACTAGGAAACGGACATAACCGCGTAGATTCCCACGATCGCAATACTGTGCAAATCGATTACGCAAAAAAAAAGGCGACAGTTGCCTGCCACCTTGGATGTTTTCACAACGGAATAATCCTTATTGTGATTTGCCTCGACGGCAATCTAAGTAGACTCTTACCACTTTCCTAGTACCTCAATGGAAAAAATTCTCGGACTCGACCTCGGAGTCGCTTCTATCGGCTGGAGCCTTATCGAGCGTGATAATGCTTCGTCATCGATTATCGCAATGGGAACTCGCGTCGTTCCGCTAACTACGGACGACGCCGATGAGTTTTCGAAAGGCAATGCGATAACGAAGAACCAGAAAAGAACACAGAGGCGAACGGCGCGTAAGGGGCTTGATAGGTTCCAGCTGAGAAGGAAATACTTGACCGATGCTCTTACGAAGATTGGGATGATGCCTAGCTTAGTACTGATGCACGGCGAACAACACCGTGTCTGGGAGTTACGGTCACGAGGCGTCAGCGAGAGGCTCTCGAAGCCAGAACTGGGGCGCGTTTTGTATCACATGCTTCATAAACGCGGATACCGGAGTGGCAGGTCGGAGGCGAACAAGGATAAAAAAGAAACTGAGCATGTGGCAGGCATACTATCGAATGCACAGCGCCTGCATGAGAGTAATCGCACGATTGGGCAATACATGCATGAGGAGCTGGTAACGAATCCTCATTTCATGGTCAAGAACACGATATTTCCTCGCAATGTGTACGCAGAGGAATTCGATGCGATCATCAAGCAACAGCAGCTGCATTACCCCGAGGTACTGACACACGATGTGGTATTAAATCTGCGCGATCGCATTCTATTTTATCAAAGGAAGCTGAAATCGCAGAAAGGTCTGGTTGGGCGTTGTGAGCTCGAGAATCACACGGTAGCGAAGACTGTTAATGGTATTGAGCGTACGTTTGACTCCGGACCACGCGTTGCACCACGGTCATCCCCACTTGCACAACTGACGGCTATTTGGGAGGCTGTAAATAACCTCTCAATTCGCGATGCAAGCAATAATGCTTACACGTTCACTCTCGAAGACAAGCAAAATATCGTTGTTGAACTGAACGCAGGCGATGTGTCAGAGACCGAACTGCTTAAAATTCTAAAGCTGAAAAAATCTGATGGCTGGCGTGGCAACAAGAGTATTGCCAAAGGGATTCGAGGAAACGATACCCGACGCCAACTCGGTAAAATTCTAGGGTTCGATCACCCAGCATTACGATTTGATCTTCAGTTTCTGAGTCTTAACGTAGACGCTCACACATTTGACCATGGGTCGGGTGAAATTCGCGAGACAAAACCTGGCGCGCAAGTCGATCCAGCATTCGAGAACGAACCGTTGTATCGGTTGTGGCACATCGTCTACTCTATGCCAGACGACGATGAGTGTAAGAATGCTCTGCGCAATTTCAAGATCAATGGTGAGCCATGGCCAATTGAAGGTCAGCAAGCCCAAGACATGGCCGAACTTGATTTGAAGCATCCCGGCTTCGCTAATAAAAGTTCGCGATCAATGCGGAAAATTCTCCCGTACTTGATGCAGGGATATGGTTACAGTGATGCTTGTGAACTGGCGGGTTACAACCATTCAGCATGGCAGACTGTGCACGAGAACGCACAGCGCACACTTCTGCCGAAGCTGGCCCTACTGCGGAAGGGAAGTTTACGTCAGCCTGTTGTAGAAAAAATTCTCAATCAAATGATTCACATCGTCAATGACATCATCGATCCGGAAAGAGGCTGGGTTACGACAGAGGACCGTGAGAATGGACTCTTCACTGTACACATCGAACTCGCTCGGGAGCTTAGGCAAAGTCAGGAAGAGCGCAACAAGACGTATAAATCAAACAGTAAGCGCGATCGCGAAAACAAGTCCATCGCAGAGCGCATTGGCAGCGAGTACGCCAGTAAAGGCATCAGGCCGACACGGCGCAACATTGTGAAATGGCGGATGTTTCAGGAAATCAGCAATGAAGAAAGCAAGCTGAATGCTCAGTGCATCTACTGCGGACAGCCTTTCTCACTTACGGCTGCGATGTCTGGTGCAGAAGTCGATGTCGAGCACATCATTCCACGTACGTTGCTCTTCGACGATTCACAAGGGAACAAGACCCTGGCCCACCGGACTTGTAACGCGAAGAAGGAGAATCGAACCGCTTGGGATTACATGGAAAGTTTGGGCGACGCTAAACTGCAAGCGTACATCGAGCGCGTAAACAACCTGCATAAAAATGACATCATCTCTTCGTACAAGCGCGACCGTCTGCTGATGCCTTCATCGAAGATCCCAACGGACTTTATCAATCGACAGCTCGGCGAAACACGTTACATCTCTCGAAAAGCCAAGGAGATTCTGTCGGATATCACGCGTGATGTCGTAGCAACGAGTGGTGCAATCACTGGATATCTGCGTGAGAAATGGGGTTGGGGCAATGTAACCATGTCCCTGAACTTGGCACGATTCCGCGCAGCGGGTCTTACGGAGACCCGCGAAGAAGTGCACCACGACGGCACGGTCCACCAGCATGAATACATCAAAGACTGGTCCAAGCGCAACGATCACCGTCACCACGCTATCGACGCGTTGGTCGTAGCGTGTACAACGCGCAGCCTTATCCAGCAGATCAATACTCTTGCCGCCAAAGAAACCTCGATAAGCCTGTTCGGCAAGTCGGAATTCGAAAGCGAACGCCGCGCTCTACTTGAGGGGTACCTTGTTGGACAGCGCCCATTCAATACATCGCAGGTACGTGATGCGGTATCCAGGATCCTCGTATCATTCAAGGCGGGCAAAAAGGTTGCTACCAAGGGTACACGACGCGTCCATCGCGACGGTAAGACCTCGGTTGCGCAAACGGGCATCATCGTCCCTCGCGGCCCCCTGCACGAGGAGTCTGTGTATGGCAGCATCACGGGTATCGAGAAACGGCGCAGCGTCAAGGAAATGTTCGCCGAACCACATCGAATCTACAAACCCTACATACGTGACCTAGTGCAGGCACGCATAGCGCAGTTTGATGGCGATTACAAGACCGCATTGAAGTCATTAAAGACGGATCCAATCTATCTGGACAAGGAGAAGAGTGCGGTACTCGAGTACGGCACCATGACTTCGAATGAAGTTGTGATCAAGTATCCTATCACATCTGTTAAGGCAAAGGACGTCCCATACATCGTGGACCATGGCGTGCGAGAAATCGTACGTTCTCGATTGGAGGCTTTTGGCAATGACGAGAAGAAAGCATTCGCAGAGCTTGATGAAAATCCAGTATGGTTCAACGAGGAAAAGAACATCAAGATCCGCTCAGTAAGAATGTACACGGGTCTATCCAGTGCGGAATCGGTCCGTAGAACGGATGATGGTCGGCCACTCGATTTCGTTAAGCCAGGCAATAACCACCATATCGCACTGTACAAGGACTCGGAAGGAAAGGTACATATACACGCGTGTACATTCTGGCATGCAGTCGAACGCAAACGCCGCGGACTGCCGGTAGTCATCACCGATACCCGGACCGTGTGGAATGAGGTACTGAATAGCGAATCGCAAGATGAAGCTTTTCAGTGCAAACTGCCACCTGATGGTCTTACTCTCGAACTGTCTTTCCAGCAAAACGAGATGTTTCTACTCGGCATAGATCCCGCCGAGCGTTCGCGTACTTTGGAAGACGGTAGGTCTGATGCGCTTAGCGAATATCTCTATCGCGTTCAAAAGCTTTCCGGTGGTGATGGTGAACTTTACCTAGTATTCCGTCATCATGTTGAAACGGAGCTTGTGGATAGTGGTGAAGCGATAAACGCTCGTCGCTTTGTCCGTATTCAAAGTACCAAGGCACTTTATGCAGCGAACCCATTGAAGGTCTCAATATCGCGTGTCGGAACAATAGACATAGCGAAATGATTTCACGGACGATATACTTCGGCAACCCCGCGTATTTATCGATACGTAACGATCAGTTGGTGCATCGGCCATCAGAAGGTAGTACCGAGACTATCATCCCAATTGAAGACCTCGGTGTTGTGATATTAGATCATGGCCAGATTACGATTACGCACGCCGTGTTCGACCGTCTTCTTGTAAATAACGTCGCCGTGATAACATGCGACAGAACGCATCATCCCACCGGACTGCTCTTGAATCTGGCGGGACATACCCTGCAGTCGCAGCGCTTTCGAGCACAGATCGCAGCCTCGAAGCCCCTTCTCAAACAATTGTGGCAACAAACTGTAAGGGCCAAGCTTATTAATCAGGCTGCGGCACTCGAAGTTGTCGGTGTAGAAAGTGGCAATATGCGAGAGTGGTCTAGAGCAGTGGCGTCTGGCGATTCCACGAATCTGGAAGCACGTGCAGCTTCTTACTACTGGAAGCGCGTGTTTCCGGGACTAAAGCGATTCAGACGTGATCAAGAGGGCGATGCTCCGAATAACTTATTGAACTACGGCTACGCCATCGTGCGTGCATGTGTAGCGCGCTCACTCGTCGGTTCGGGATTGTTACCCACCTTGGGGATTTTTCACCGCAACCAGTACAATCACTACTGCCTTGCAGACGACATCATGGAACCATATCGCCCATTTGTCGACGTATCTGTTCGTCGTTTAGGAAAGAATATCGATGACGCAATCATCACTCCAGAAATCAAGCGCACGCTGCTGTCGTTACCAACCGAAGATGTCGTCATCGGCGGCAACAGAAGTCCGCTGATGGTGGCGGTCCAGCGCACCACAGCATCGCTAGCTCGATGCTTCGAGAAAACCGACAAAACAATACTCTACCCAACCTTTCCGCAATGAACAGTCGCCTTAGCGAGTACCGCATCATGTGGATTATGGTCCTCTACGATCTTCCTACCGTGACAAAAAAGGACAAGGACAATTACGTCCGTTTTCGCAAGAGTATGCTCAAGGACGGGTTCAGCATGTTCCAATTCAGCGCGTATCTGCGACATTGCCCAAGTGCAGAGAACGCCAGTGTGCACATGGAACGTGTCCGGCAAACGCTTCCACCTAAAGGCCATGTCGGTATCCTCTCCATCACTGACAAGCAATTCGGTGCTATGGAAGTCTTTTACGGCCGAGAAGAAGCAGAAAAGTCCTCATCGCCCCAACAGCTCGAGCTGTTTTGAGTCAATGAGGACTTTCTGGATAACCACGACAACACTTTTCAGCCTGACAATCGGGCTTAAGCCCTTGAATTGTAACAACTAGCCGAAAACTGGTTGTCAAAGATCTTTCGATGAAGGCAAATCACAACTGCATCAGATGGATGCTATCGCCGACATTGTTGTCAAAGATCTTTCGATGAAGGCAAATCACAACGCACGTCGTACCAGCGTAGCACCGTGTCCTGTTGTCAAAGATCTTTCGATGAAGGCAAATCACAACTATAGTGCTTTCACAGTATCGTCGTTGCGGGTTGTCAAAGATCTTTCGATGAAGGCAAATCACAACAGCGTGTGCCAGCAGGAGGCACGAACAAGGTTGTCAAAGATCTTTCGATGAAGGCAAATCACAACTGGTAGCCAGCCCCCTATATGTAGTAACCGTTGTCAAAGATCTTTCGATGAAGGCAAATCACAACCGCCTTCGACTTCTAGGGCCAATCGTTGCGTTGTCAAAGATCTTTCGATGAAGGCAAATCACAACCGTCTGCGATTGTTGGAGCAGTCACACGCAGTTGTCAAAGATCTTTCGATGAAGGCAAATCACAACGGTCGCGGACTAAACCTCGTGCACACCACCGTTGTCAAAGATCTTTCGATGAAGGCAAATCACAACTCTCGATATGTCCATCGGTGCGGCCAGCCAGTTGTCAAAGATCTTTCGATGAAGGCAAATCACAACAAAAATTGCGAAGGGGCCACACGCAACGCGTTGTCAAAGATCTTTCGATGAAGGCAAATCACAACACAGAAGCCGACGCCTTAGCGATCAAAGCGAGTTGTCAAAGATCTTTCGATGAAGGCAAATCACAACTCAGCATCGCCTCTGGTGTCGTGTGCCAATGTTGTCAAAGATCTTTCGATGAAGGCAAATCACAACACAAAGCGCTAGAGGAAACGCGTAAGAAAAGTTGTCAAAGATCTTTCGATGAAGGCAAATCACAACCCTACGCTGGACGATGGTGAGGAAGAAGTCGTTGTCAAAGATCTTTCGATGAAGGCAAATCACAACCGCTTTGTAGATGTTACGTACCACGATAGCGTTGTCAAAGATCTTTCGATGAAGGCAAATCACAACAACATGGAGAGCGTTACGGCTCGCTTTGCGTTGTCAAAGATCTTTCGATGAAGGCAAATCACAACTACGTGAACGCTTCGCTATGGTAGATGTACGTTGTCAAAGATCTTTCGATGAAGGCAAATCACAACGGGGTCTATGGTGTCACCTAAAAGCGTCACGTTGTCAAAGATCTTTCGATGAAGGCAAATCACAACGATGTCGGATACTCCAAAGACGGCAAACTGTTGTCAAAGATCTTTCGATGAAGGCAAATCACAACGTGTGGTCGCTTGCTCCATCGCCACAGAAGTTGTCAAAGATCTTTCGATGAAGGCAAATCACAACTGGCAAGCGAGCATAGCCGCGTCGTTTGCGTTGTCAAAGATCTTTCGATGAAGGCAAATCACAACTCTTCCGTTGTTTGCGTCGTTACAAAACCAGTTGTCAAAGATCTTTCGATGAAGGCAAATCACAACTGACCCGCCCCCTTCTGAATTTACCGATGGTTGTCAAAGATCTTTCGATGAAGGCAAATCACAACAGCGCGAAGACTGCGGAGGAAGTAGACGCGGTTGTCAAAGATCTTTCGATGAAGGCAAATCACAACGCGGTTTCGTTGCTTCGCGTACTGATACCGTTGTCAAAGATCTTTCGATGAAGGCAAATCACAACTAGGAAGTCCTTCGGGTTGAGCGTCGTTATGTTGTCAAAGATCTTTCGATGAAGGCAAATCACAACTCAATTCCGTTGCCCGCATTTGCAGTGCTGTTGTCAAAGATCTTTCGATGAAGGCAAATCACAACTGGCTTTTGTTCGCACCTTAACCAGTCGGGTTGTCAAAGATCTTTCGATGAAGGCAAATCACAACTCGTAAGATGTTGGCGTGGACGGTTGCCGAGTTGTCAAAGATCTTTCGATGAAGGCAAATCACAACTGCGATGACAGGCCCGCCCGCTCCGCTCCGTTGTCAAAGATCTTTCGATGAAGGCAAATCACAACTATGAGGAACGAGCAGGGCCGGACAAAACAGTTGTCAAAGATCTTTCGATGAAGGCAAATCACAACTGAACGCGCCAGCGACAATGCGGTCGCCCGGTTGTCAAAGATCTTTCGATGAAGGCAAATCACAACCGCATTGGGTAGATGATAGGCCGCCGACGGTTGTCAAAGATCTTTCGATGAAGGCAAATCACAACTATGCTTCGTGACGCCACATTCTACGTATGTTGTCAAAGATCTTTCGATGAAGGCAAATCACAACTCATATCTGTTATTACTGATTTTGCGATGCGTTGTCAAAGATCTTTCGATGAAGGCAAATCACAACTTATAGTCATTGGCCGTTACAAAGCCCACGGTTGTCAAAGATCTTTCGATGAAGGCAAATCACAACGTAGTTATTCGTGACCCAGTCGTACAGCGCGTTGTCAAAGATCTTTCGATGAAGGCAAATCACAACGCGCATGGTACGACGCTCCACCGGAAGGGGTTGTCAAAGATCTTTCGATGAAGGCAAATCACAACTGTAAATCAATGATGTACGAGCTTGCCTCTTGTTGTCAAAGATCTTTCGATGAAGGCAAATCACAACTCATACGTGTGGACGGCGTACACGCGAAGGTTGTCAAAGATCTTTCGATGAAGGCAAATCACAACTGAATGATTCCACCTCTACGCATCAGCTCAGTTGTCAAAGATCTTTCGATGAAGGCAAATCACAACGGCACATCGTAGCCCGTCTCGTTCAATCCGGTTGTCAAAGATCTTTCGATGAAGGCAAATCACAACGATAATGACGACGCAAGGCCCCGTATCAGTGTTGTCAAAGATCTTTCGATGAAGGCAAATCACAACTCATATCCTGCGAGTGCGTTGTGTGCTAGTGTTGTCAAAGATCTTTCGATGAAGGCAAATCACAACAGGGATTGTTAGTTACACTTCCAATCAGGGTTGTCAAAGATCTTTCGATGAAGGCAAATCACAACACGCGCAACTGCGTGGTGATGGCTCGTGCTGGTTGTCAAAGATCTTTCGATGAAGGCAAATCACAACCATGATCTACCAACTCCAACTTCTGAAGCGTTGTCAAAGATCTTTCGATGAAGGCAAATCACAACCAGGTCGCAGACCCCTCGCTGGGGCTATCAGTTGTCAAAGATCTTTCGATGAAGGCAAATCACAACCAAAAAATGCGCGGAGAAACTGGCCGCCACGTTGTCAAAGATCTTTCGATGAAGGCAAATCACAACTGTGAAATCCGAACTCAGTAGCTCTGCACCGTTGTCAAAGATCTTTCGATGAAGGCAAATCACAACGCCGTTGCAAGTCGTTTCGACGAAGAGACCGTTGTCAAAGATCTTTCGATGAAGGCAAATCACAACGTAACTTCCATACACCTATTTATCACTTCTGTTGTCAAAGATCTTTCGATGAAGGCAAATCACAACCTGATTGTTACGATCCTTGTCCCGATCATTGTTGTCAAAGATCTTTCGATGAAGGCAAATCACAACGCTTTCGTTACGGGTTTATTGTCATGCTTTTGTTGTCAAAGATCTTTCGATGAAGGCAAATCACAACTGCGCCGAGGGCGGTGCGAATAGCACCCAGTTGTCAAAGATCTTTCGATGAAGGCAAATCACAACACGGAGCTTTGGCTTGCTGTCGCGCAAATGGTTGTCAAAGATCTTTCGATGAAGGCAAATCACAACCAGGGCTTGATGCTTGCGTCAGATCGCAACGTTGTCAAAGATCTTTCGATGAAGGCAAATCACAACTCCAGCACTTCGAGCCCGTGACGCGAGGTGGTTGTCAAAGATCTTTCGATGAAGGCAAATCACAACTAAGTCCCTGCCGCTGGCAACTGAAAGCCGTTGTCAAAGATCTTTCGATGAAGGCAAATCACAACGCAGAATCGCTCACGCCTTTGATAGGCTCGGTTGTCAAAGATCTTTCGATGAAGGCAAATCACAACACCTAAGTTAGGCCCACGCAGGGAGTCGGGTTGTCAAAGATCTTTCGATGAAGGCAAATCACAACTGGGCGGCGGGCGGTCTCGTCGTCGGTGGGTTGTCAAAGATCTTTCGATGAAGGCAAATCACAACCATGGAAGTAGCCGCGAATAATGTGACAGAGTTGTCAAAGATCTTTCGATGAAGGCAAATCACAACTTGATCGCTGAGCTTAGGACGTTCACTGAGTTGTCAAAGATCTTTCGATGAAGGCAAATCACAACCATTCTGGAACCTGTTCGGTAACGTCACCGTTGTCAAAGATCTTTCGATGAAGGCAAATCACAACCTTGATGCCGCCGCAACTCCCGACATAGAAGGTTGTCAAAGATCTTTCGATGAAGGCAAATCACAACCTCTAATGGCAACCGACGAAACCGCGCAAGGTTGTCAAAGATCTTTCGATGAAGGCAAATCACAACAGTAACCGCCGCCTCATGATTCCACGTAAGTTGTCAAAGATCTTTCGATGAAGGCAAATCACAACTCGATGGTACTACACCGTCGGCAACCGTTGGTTGTCAAAGATCTTTCGATGAAGGCAAATCACAACTTGCATAACATTTCCCTTCCTTAATGGCTATGTTGTCAAAGATCTTTCGATGAAGGCAAATCACAACTAGCATTGATTGGCAACGACTGTGTGTGTAGTTGTCAAAGATCTTTCGATGAAGGCAAATCACAACCCGATTGATGAACCTGCGGGTCTTGAGTGGGTTGTCAAAGATCTTTCGATGAAGGCAAATCACAACCTAATACTCGGCGCAACCGACATCGCTATCGTTGTCAAAGATCTTTCGATGAAGGCAAATCACAACCGTTGTGTGTGTACTCCGTTTGTCGATTCGGTTGTCAAAGATCTTTCGATGAAGGCAAATCACAACGCGCTGACGTCATGGCCGACGGCTTAACAGGTTGTCAAAGATCTTTCGATGAAGGCAAATCACAACAGCCGTTTCGCGCAATACAAGC
>Ga0163150_10006611_pt1 | contig 14078 bp, 8 predicted proteins | sample OliLakLV19P2IB_FD_148628 | JGI IMG/M metagenome (GOLD analysis project Ga0163150, IMG submission 148628) | Freshwater microbial mat bacterial communities from Lake Vanda, McMurdo Dry Valleys, Antarctica - Oligotrophic Lake LV.19.P2.IB | ecosystem: Environmental > Aquatic > Freshwater > Lake >...
ACGCCGATATCCGCCGATGCCACGCCGATGGCCGCCGATAAAAGCAAACAGAGAATGGTTCGCGGCAATCTCAAGCCGTGGCACGAAACCCATATGTTTTCTTGGTTCGCGAGGTGCCAGGCCTGGGCACGAAACTCACGCATTGTTTTCTTCGTTCGCGAGGTGCATCGGCGGCAATCGGCGTGGCATCGGCGGATATCGGCGTTCCCTGCAGTAACTCACCGCAAGCTCGCAGCCCCAGCTTCCACTACCTTGCGGATCGCCTTCCACATCTTCGTCTTCGAGTCGGGCTGGTAGGCGAGCGTGCGCTCGACCACCTCCTCGATGATTCGCCGCGGCGTGGTGATCCCGCAGTGGAGCTGCGCGAACCGTTCGAGAGCCGGGCGCAACGGCCACGCCTTCGTGCCGTCCAGGCCCAGGGCCAGCGTGTCGCCGGGAATCCAGATGGGTGTGCAGATCATGTCGTACACGGGCGCCAACCGCGCGTCGTCGTAGGCGCCGGCCGGGTCGGAATAACTCACGCCCCAGTTCTTCAGGTGGGCGTCGCCGTTGCGGATGACGCAGCAGAAGACCAGCTGGCGGAAGAATCGCTCGAGGGACTGCGCACGGTGGATCGGCGCGCAGAAATCCGTGATCGCTCGCGCCACGTCCGCATAGGCCGCGTTGTATTTGTCGCGCGGATGACGCCCGGTGAGGCTCGCCGCATCCTCGAAGCCCAGGTACCCGCCGTCGGGGCGCATGTCGAAGCGGCGGATCACAAACAGGTTCCCGTCATCTGACAGCCAGCACTCGGGCACTTCCAGCCCCGCCGCGCGCGCCATGCCCATGCAGAGATATTCGTTTTCCGCGATGCCGGGAAATTCGCCCCCGGACTTCACGATGAGGTCCGGCGCATGCAGGGCGGATTTTTCCGCGGCCTTCCGGGCTGGGCGGGCCTCGGGCACCACCACCTTTGGCTGCACGCCGGAGATCGCCGTATTCAGGGCATAACGCTCCACCAGCTGCTCGAAGAGCGCCTCGGTGCCGGGTGCGGCCAGGATGTCGCGCAGGCGCATCGGCGCGGGTGCCGGCGCGGCCTCGCCTTCGGGATCCGGCAGGTGGGCCCACACCCGGCCGCTGCTGGGCGTCGACGTGAGGGCGAGCAGGTTCATGTCGTCGTTCACATCCATCACCTTGCGAAAGCGCTCGGCGACCACGTTGAGCAGGAAGCCTTCGGGCAGGTTCATGGCGAGCACCGGGGGGATCACGTTGGAGCGATACCCTTCGGGCCGCGGCGGCATGCTGAGGGAAAGCGCCAGATCCGGATGTCCCAGGGCGTGGTCGCCGTAACGCGTGACGAACTGCGATTCGCGCGTGAGCTCCGCCGCCCGCCCCTGGGTCGTCTCCAGGACGAGGGACTTGATGCGGCCCGGTGCACGTGTCATTTGCGCCGTCGCGCCCGCTGCGGGGCCGGGGCCGGAGATTCCTGGGAGCGGTATCGATCCTCGAGCTCGTCGAGGGTCGGGCGCCGGCTGGCCTCACGGGTCGCCAGTTCGAGGCCGACGGCGGCCAGTAAACGCGAGAGGTTGCCCAGGCTGATGGAGCCGCGACCGTTTTCGAAATCGCTCACGGTCTTGCGGGTGAGGAGCGCGGCCTTGGCGGCCACTTCCTGCGTCATGGCGAGGGCCAGGCGGCGCTGGCGGAAGGATTCCCGGATGTCCATGACACCCAAACTACTCAATAACCTCTGCTAGGTCAATATCGAGTAGTTTGATACTCTTTTTTTGTAGGCGGCCTGCGACCGATTTAACGAATTCATTCAGGGAACGCCGATGTCCGCCGATGCCACGCCGATGGCCGCCGATGCACCCCGCGAACTTAAAAAACATATGGGCTTCGTGCCATGGCTCGAATTGGCCGCGAACCATTCTCTTTTGCTTTTATCGGCGGCCATCGGCGTGGCATCGGCGGATATCGGCGTTCCCTGAAGTAGTCGTTCCCTGAAGTACGTTCTCCATCACCACATGACGAATCTGTCGTAATACCCGCAGCTCGCTGGCGCGCACGGCCGTAGCCGACCCCGGGTAGGGGGACCGCTCGAATTGCACGATCAATGCGTCCATTGCGGCCGGCGCGTCCCGCAGCATCCTGTCGAGGATGCGCTCGGCCGTGGGGCGCCGTGGACCCTGTCGCCCACATCGAAGGCGGCCGTGCTCAACAGGTCGTAGTGCGGCGAAAGTTCGATGCCGCGCGCATCCACCAGGAAGGAGAGGTTCTTGAGATGCGCGTCGCTGTTGCCGACCAGGACATTGAATACCGCCCACTGGTAGAGGCGAAGCCGGGTAACGCCCCGCGAGCGCGTCGCCTGGATGATGTTCTGCAGCGCCTCGATCGTCATCGCGTTCAATTTGTAGGTGCGATCGATGCTCAGCAGCTGGCAGGCGTCGATCGCGTGGATCCGGCGAACATGGCCGTTGTTGCGCACGCGGTCGAACCGCTCGATCAGGAAGATAGGCACTTTGCCCTCGGTGGATTCGCCGGCGGGGCAGTAGCGCGAGCTCGGTAGTGCTGTCAATAAAACTAAACGCTCATTTCGATTTCTAGCGATGAGGCTTGCAAGTCGCAGAAACTAAATGCTCAGTTAGATTTTGCTTTGTGCTGGCGCGTTTATTACTTCAGGGAACGGGATGAAAACTAGAACTTCCTGAAATACTCGATCGTCCGCCCCAACCCCTCCTCCAGAGCGATCGTCGGCTCCCACCCCAGCTTTTCCTTCGCCAGCGAGATATCGGGGCGCCGCTGCTTGGGGTCGTCGCCGGGAAGCGGTTTGCGGACAATCTCAGAGCGGGAACCGGTCATCTTCACCACCATCTCCGCCAGTTGCAGGATCGTGAACTCGCGCGGGTTCCCCAGGTTCATGGGCCCGGTGACGTCATCACCCGTCGCCATCAGGCGGATCAGCGCCTCCACCAGGTCGTCCACATAGCAGAAGGACCGCGTCTGCGATCCATCGCCGTAGATGGTGATGGGCTCGCCTTTCAGGGCCTGGATGATGAAGTTGGACACCACGCGCCCGTCGTTGGGGTGCATGCGCGGCCCGTAGGTATTGAAGATCCGCGGCACCTTGATGCGCAGCTTGTGCTGGCGGTGGTAATCGAAGAACAACGTCTCGGCGCAGCGCTTGCCCTCGTCATAACAGGAACGGATGCCGATGGGGTTCACGTGGCCCCAGTAGCTCTCCACTTGCGGGTGCACCTGGGGGTCGCCATAGACCTCGGAAGTGGAGGCCTGCAGGATCTTGGCCTTCACGCGTTTGGCCAGGCCCAGCATGTTGATGGCGCCGTGCACGCTGGTCTTGGTGGTCTGCACCGGATCGAACTGGTAGTGGATCGGTGCGGCCGGGCAGGCCAGGTTGTAGATCTCGTCGACCTCGACGTACAGCGGGAAGGTCACGTCGTGGCGCGTCACCTCGAAGTGCGGGTGGGCCATGAGGTGGGCGATGTTGTCCTTGGTACCGGTGAAGAAATTGTCGACCACCAGCACGTCGCAGCCCTGGTCCAGCAGGCGCTCGCACAGGTGGGATCCGACGAATCCCGCCCCTCCGGTCACGAGGACGCGGCGGCGGTTGGCGTAGTTTCTGGCGGTTGGATTTGTCATGTTGCGCACAGTGTAAGGGGATTCCCACAAGGCAGGCAAATTATCCTTCGACATCAACCACTTGCAATGTCGAATATTCCTCTATTCAACCCCACCTCGAGTCCGGACAATGGAACCCTTTCCGACCCGCCATCGATGGCGGGCGGCGCGCACTCTGGGAGTAAAAAAAATGAAAGTCCGGGCCTTCCTGTCGTTCCTCTTCCTGGTCCTTGCCACCGCCTTGTCGATGGATGCAAGGGCGCATTCGGGCAACAGCGTCGATGGGATGCTCACCCACATCGCCAGCACGCCCAGGCCGGACCTCGGGATCGGCGGCACCCGCAACTTCTATGTCGTGGCCGATGACGGCCACAACGTCCCGGTAGACCTCTCCGCCGCCACGCTTCCGGTGGGTGGCGTGCAGGCCCTGATGTTCAAGCGCGTGCGCGCAACCGCCGCGGCGGGTGTCGCCTCGCAATCCCTGGCGCCCGGCCAGAAACTCCAGGTGCGCACGATCAGCCTGCTCGACGCGTTTTCATCCAACGACGTCTTCCCGACGTCCGGCAACCGCAAATACATCTCGCTGCTGTGCAAATGGCCGGATTCGGGCAACGGAGAGCCGCGCACGCCCGCCTTCTTCCAGACGCAGCTCGGCGCCACGGCCCCCGGCTTCAACGATTATTTCCAGGAAATGTCGTACGGCGGCTCCAACATCACGGGCAGCAACGCGGCGGCCGCATGGGTGACCATGCCCCAACCCCGTTCGTTCTACTACCCGCCCGGCCAACCCAACGACGGCACGTACCTGACGGCCATGGCCCAGGGTTGCATCGATGCCGCGCAGGCCTCGGTCAACTTCAGCGGCTATGTCGGCGTGAACATGATGTTCAACGACCTGGTCGACAGCTGCTGCGCATGGGGCGGCGGCGCTTTCCTGAACTTCCCGGCCGGTGAAGGTGGCAACCGCGTGGTCTCCGTGACGTGGATGCCCTTCATCAACGGCAACGATTTCGGCTGGCTGGACCACGGCGTGCTGGCACACGAGCTTTCACACTCCTTCGGCTCGCCGCACTCCAACGGCCCCGGCGGTTATCAGTACAACAACTCCTGGGATGTGGTGAGCAACCCCGGCGGCACCTGCGCCGTGTCCGACGCCAGCTACGGCTGCCTCGGCCAGCACGCGGTGGGCGACAACAAGCTCGCGATGGATTTCATCACGGGCGCGCGCATTGCGACTCATCCGGCGAACGGCGCGATGGCGACCTACAACATAGAGCGCATGGCACAGCCTGCGAACGCGGGTGGCACGCACCAGCTGCTCAAGATCCTGACTTCCGACCCGCACAAGTACTACACGGTGGAATCGCGCCAGCGGGTCGGCTACGACCAGAACGTCCCCGGCGATGGCGTCATCATTCACGAAGTCATCGACAACCGTCCGTTCGTCTCCCCCAACAACCCCGGCGATCCGGCGCGGCTCCTGCGCCCGGATGGCGTCACCACACCGGCCCTCGATTTCAACCTCGGCGGCCTCGGCGCCCGCTGGAGTGTCGGACAGGTGTACCTGAACGCCGGCTCGAACGTGAAGATCACGGTCGTCTCCTACTCCGGCACGGGTACTGCCAACATCAAGGTGGAACCCGCCACGGCGCCCGGCGAATACACCTTCACGCTCGCGTCCATCGACGTGATCGAAGGCGTCAACACCGTGAACCTGGCCGTCACGCGTTCGGCCCCCTTCACCACCGCGGGCTCCCTCACGTGGACCACCTCCGACGGCACCGCCGTCGCCGGCACGGATTTCGGCACGGCGGGCAACACCACGCAGAAAACCGGCTCCCTCACCTGGACCGCGGGTACGGGCGGCACCAAGAACATCACCGTCGGCGCGGCGGGAAGTGTCATTCCCGTCATCAACAACCCGGCCATCGAAGCCACCAAGGCGTTCACCGTCACGATCTCGGCGCCGGTTGGCGGCGTGCTCGGCACCACCACGGCGGCCACGGTCAACATCCTGGACGTCAGCAGCGTGATCCAGCTGGCCAGCAGCACCGCCTCCGTGAATGAAGCAGGCCCCAACGTGACGCTGGAACTGACGCGCACCGGGTCCACCACCACCGCGCAGGCTGTCACGTACACCACCACCGCGGGCACCGCGACGGCAACAACGGACTACACCACCACCACGGGCACCATCACCTTCGGCATCGGCGAGACCTCCAAGGTCATCGCCATCGGGACCACGATTGTTGCCGCACCCTTCATCCGCGTGATGAACGACACCACCATCGAGGGCCCGGAGACGTTCAACGTCACGCTGTCGGCCCCCACGGCCGGCGCCTCGCTGGGCGCCCCCACCGCGGCGGTTGTCACCATCGAAAGCGACGACAGCGGCTTCACCATGGCCTCCGCCACCCGTTCGTTCACGGAAGGCGCGGGCGCGCAAACCATCCTCGTGAACCGTTCGGGCTCCGCCGGCGCGGTTTCGGTCAACTACACCTTCACCAACGGCACGGCCACCAACGGCAGCCACTACACGGGCGTCAACGGCACACTCAACTGGGCCGACGACGATGCCACGCAGAAGGCGATCCCGGTCACCATCGGCGACGACGCCGCACCCAACGCGGCGCGCACCTTCACGGTGACGTTGTCGGGCGCCGTGGGCGGCATCATCGCCGCACCCACCGCCACCACCTCCACCATCGCCGATAACGACAACTCGGTGCAGTTCAGCCTGGCCGCCACCACGGTCGCCGAAGGCACCGCGAACCTCGTGCTCAACGTCACGCGCACCGGCTCGACGACGGGTACCGCGCAGGTGACGTGGACGGCCAACAACGGGACCGCCATTGCAGGCACGGATTTCGGCGTCCTGTCGGTTCCGGCGGCGCCCACCGGGGTCATCAACTGGGCCGCGGGTGATGCCGCCGCCAAGTCGGTGACGATCCCCATCCTCAACGACGTCATCGCGGAGCCCACCAAGGCCTTCACGGTTTCGCTGAGCGCGCCGGTGGGCCCGAGCCTGGGCCTGGGCACCAACACGACAGTGAACGTCACCCTCACCGACAACGACAAGGGCCTGGCCTTCCTGCCGAGCACCTATACGGTTTCGGAGGGCGTGGGCAATGTGGTGATCACCGTCCAGCGCATCGGCCCGGTGACCACGGCGGCCAGCGCCACGTGGGCCACGGTCAGCGGCACCGCCGTCATCGGCCAGGACTACGGCACGTTGAACAGCGCCGTGCAGAAAACCGGCACCCTCAGCTGGCCGATCGGCAATGCAGCCAACAAGACGATCGTGGTCCCGATCATCAACGACCTGGTCGGTGGTGAACCGGACAAGACCTTCACCGTCGTGCTCACGCCGGGTGCGGGTTACGTCATCGCCGGCCCCAACGCGGCCTCGGTCACCATCCAGGACAACGACATCGCGCCGCAGACCAACGTGCAGTTCGCGCAGCCGAAGTACCTGGTGATGGAATCGGGTGTCACGGTGGCGCTCACGGTTGATCGCGTGGTGCTCAGCAGCTGCGCGCTGGCATCCACGGTCAACTACGCCACGGTGGCAGGCACGGCGCTTGCGACAAGCGACTACACCACCAAGACCGGCACCCTCAACTGGGGCGCCGGCGACTGCACCTCGAAGCAGATCACCGTCAACATCGTGAACAACGCGGTGCCCGAGGCGACCGAGGCCTTCCGGGTGGTGTTGTCCGCGCCGCTATCGGGCACGGGCCTGGGCTCGCCCGGCGATGCCACGGTGGTGATCCTTGACGACGACGAGCTCTTCCCCGCGGGCGGCGCGATACCCGCCGGGTTCAGCATCCCCGTGGGCGTCACCAAGGGCTGGCACGTCTCCAGCGATACGGGCGCCTATGCGGGCTTCTACACGCTCAAGACCGACGATCTGGATGACGGCGAAAGCGCCGGCCTGCAGATGGCGGGCACCTTTGCCGCGGGCAACGTGAACTTCCGCGTGAAGGTCTCGAGCGAGCTCAACTTCGATCTGCTGAAGTTCTACATCGACGACGTGTTGCAGACGCCCAACTGGTCGGGCACGGCCAACGTGGCGTGGCAGCTTTCGCCCAACTACGCGATCACCGCCGGCGCGCACACCCTCAAGTGGGTGTACACGAAGGACGCCAGCGCGGCGATGGGCATGGATGCGATGTACATCGATGGGCTGGTGACGCCGGCGTTTACGCCCGCGCCGTAGGCCAGTGATGTTTTCACGGCTATATATTCTCCGACCCGCCAACCATGGCGGGCGGCGCGCACTGAGGGAGTCACAAGAATGAAGCTACGCGCTTTTGTTCCTTTCCTGGTCCTGGCGGCCGGCCTCGTGTCCTCGCTGGATGCCCGGGCCGCCATCGGGTTCACGGCCACGACGCTCAACGCCACCGAAGGCGGCGCCGTGGTGACCCTCACGGTCACCCGCACCGCGCCGCTGACGGGCACGGCATCCGTGGTGTGGACCACCGCCAACGGCACGGCCGTCGCGGGCACGGACTTCGGCACCCTCAACAACCTCGCGCAGAAAACCGGCACGCTCACCTGGACGGCGGGCGTCGGCGGGGCCAAGACCATCTCGGTGGTCACCGGCATGATCCCGATCATCAACAACCCGGCGGTCGAGGAGGCCAAGTCCTTCGTCGTGAACCTGTCCTCGCCCACGGGCGGCGATCTCACCGCAAACTCGCAAGCCACCGTCACCATCCTGGATACCGATAGCGTGATCGAGTTCGCGGGCAACGCCTCCGTCAGCGAGGCCGGGCCCAACACCACGCTGCAACTGGTGCGCACCGGCAATACCGCGGTTGCGCAGTCGGTCAAATTCGTAACCACCGTCGGCACCGCCACCGCGGCCGACTTCACGGCGGTCACCGCCGGCACGGTCACCTTCGCCATCGGCCAGACGGCCAGGACCATTGCCGTGGGCCCAACCACCGTCGCGGCGCCCTCGATCAAGATCACGCAGGACGCGGTCATCGAAGGCCCCGAGATATTCACGGTCACGCTTTCGCTGCCCACGGCCGGCGCCACCCTCGGCGCCGCCAAGACCGCCGCCGTCACCATCATCAGCGACGACAACGGCGTTTCCATGGGTGCGGCGACACGCAGCGTCGTGGAAGGCTCGGGCGCGCAGGAAATCCTGGTCAGCCGCTCCGGCACCGGGGTCGGCCCCGTCAGCGTCAACTACGCCATCAACAACGGCACGGCGCAGAACGGCACCCACTTCACCGGGGTCAACGGCACGCTTAACTGGGCCAACGGTGACCTGGATCCGAAAGCCATCCCGGTCAGCATCCTGGATGACGGGGCGCCCAACGCATCGCGCACCTTCAGCGTCACCCTCTCGGCGGCCATTGGCGCGCCCCTCGGGGCGCCGGCGACCACCACGGTCACCATCACCGATAACGACAACTCGGTGCAGTTCAGCGTGGCCACCTACGCCGTTACCGAAGGTGTGGCGAACGCCACGTTGTCCGTCACCCGCACCGGCAACAACACGCAAAGCGCGCAGGTCACGTGGACCGCCATCAACGGCACCGCGGTGGCCGGCCAGGACTTCGGCATCCTCGGCAACCCCGCCGCACCCACCGGCGTGTTGACGTGGGCCGCCGGTGTCTCCACCACAAAGACGGTGCTGATCCCGATCATCAACGACACGGCGGCCGAAGGCACGCAGACCTTCTCCGTGGCGCTGGGCAGCCTGGTGGGCAACAACCTGTCGCTGGGCGCCAACAACACCGTCAACGTCAACCTGAACGACAACGACAAGGGCTTCGCTTTCTTCCCGAATACCTATACGGTCTCGGAAGGTGTGGGCAACGCGGTGATCACGGTGCAGCGCATCGGCCCGGTGACCACGGCGGCCAGCGCCAAGTGGACGACGGTCAGCGGATCGGCCGTGATCGGCCAGGACTACGGCACGCTCAATAGCGGCGTGCAGAAAACCGGCACTCTCACCTGGCCGATTGGTAATGCGACCAACAAGACGATCCTGATCCCGATCATCAACGACCAGATCGGCGGCGAAGGCGACAAGACCTTCACCGTCACGCTCACGCCGGGCGCGGGCTACGTGGTGGCCGCGCCGGGTATCGCCACGGTGACGATCCAGGACAACGACATCCCGCCCGAAACCAACGTGCAGTTCACGCAGCCGAAATACATCGTTGGCGAAAGCGGCCCCACCGTCACGTTATCCGTGTCGCGCGTCGACATCGGCGGCGGCTGCGCGCGCGGCCCGGTGCAGGCGTCGTACGCCACGGTGGCGGGCACGGCGCTGGCAACCACCGACTACATCACCAAGACCGGTGTCCTTTCCTGGACCGCGGGTGAATGCACCACCAAGGACATCACCGTCAACATCGTGAACAACGCCGTTGCCGAACCGCTGGAGGCCTTCAAGGTCGTCCTGTCCGCGCCGACACCCGGCATGGGCCTGGGCACGCCGGGCGAGGCCTCGGTGCTGATCGTGGACGACGACGAGGTGTTCCCGACCGACGGCATGATGGACCCCGCGATTTTCTACGTGCCGGGTGAAGCCACAACGGGGTGGCACGTTTCGAGTGATCCGGCGCCGTTCGAAGGCATGTTTGCACTCAAGTCGGACCAGCTCGACGACAACGAATCGGCGGGCATCGGCATCGTCGCCAACTTTGCCGCGGGCAACGTGAGCTTCCGCGTGAAAGTATCGAGCGAGCTCAACTTCGACCTGCTGAAGTTCTACATCGACGACGTGCTTCAGACGCCGACGTGGTCCGGCACCGCCATCACCACGTGGCAGGCCTCGCCCACCTACGCGATCCCGGCCGGCGTGCACAACCTGAAGTGGATGTACGTGAAGGACGCCAGCGTGTCGGTGGGCAGCGACGCGGTCTACCTTGATGGGCTGGTGACCCCGGTCTTCACGCCGGTCCCGTGATGCGTCTGATGTGAAGGTGACAACCTGCGTATTGCCACCTTGATGCAAAGGCCCCTTTCCGCACGCCTCCTCCTCCTCATCGCGCTGTCCCTGCCGGCCACGGCGATCGCCGCCGAAACAGTGGTGCAGTTCGGCGCCCCGTCGATGACGGTGCGCGAAGCCGGGCCGGGCGTGCTGGTGGAGGTGAAGCGCACGGGCTCTGTCGACGGTCGATCCGAGGTGCGCTGGATGACGGTGGCCGGCAGCGCAACCGCGGGATCCGATTTCGGCACGCTCTTCGAAGCCTCGGCCCCCTCGGGCGTGATCACGTTCCTGGCCGGCGAACATCTGAAGCAGATCCTGGTGGGCCCGGCGCCGCCCGATCCGATGGAAATGGAAGGCGATACGCCTTACGTCCGCATCCTCCCGTCGCCCGGCTTCGAGCCTTCCGAGTCGTTCACGATCCGGCTCACGGGCACGCAGGTCGGAGCGCAGGCCGACATTGCGGTGGAGATCGCCGCGCACGGTCGCGCGGTGGCGTTTTCGAATTCACGCACCGACGTGGCAGCGGGTTCCAGCACCGCGGTGCTGACCGTGGAGCGGATCGGCGATGCAACCGAGGGCGTGTCGGTGCAATTCCGCACGCGCGACGTGGCGTCCGCCCCCGGCCGCGCCTATACGCCGGTTTCGGGCGACCTGACCTGGGCGCCCGGGGACATGGATGCCAAGCGTATCGCCATCCCCCTGCTGGGTGATGCAGCGCGCGGCCCCGTGCTGGCGGTGGAGCTCAGCGATCCGCTGAATGCGTCGCTGCTGGGGCCGGCGATTGCGCTGGTGGTGAAGCCTTGAATCCCTATTTCTTCGTGAAGTCCCCCGCCTTCACCACGGTGATCTTCGCGGGATCGACGTGTTTGCGCAGCGCGGCGTTCACGTCGGCCACCTTGAGCTTCATGATGTTGTCCTCGAACCGCTTGCTGAAGGCGAAGGTGCGGCCCAGGTACATGTAGTTGACCCAGCCGTTGGCCAACGCGCCATCCTGGGCCCGCGTCTGCACACGCATCTGGATGATGCCGGACCTCGCAGCGGCAACCTCGGCCTCGGTGAAGCCGTCCTTCAGCGCGCGCGCGATCTCTTCCTTGAAAGCGCTCTCCACCCTGGCGATGTTGCCGGGTGCAGCGATCGCGTAGGCCGAAATGCGCCCGAGGCGGTCGAGCGACGGGATGCCGAGGTCGGAGCCGACACCGTACGAGAGGCCGTCCTTCTGGCGGATACGCGTGGCCAGGCGTGAATCGAAGCCCGCACCACCGCCCAGAATGTAGTTGGCCACGTAGAGCGCGGGGTAATCCGCGTCGTCATCACGCATGTTGACGTTCTGGCGCGCGACAAACACCGCGTTTTCCTTGTCCGGCGTGTTGACGGACCGGTTGACGGCAGCGATGTCCTCGAACGGATTCGGCACGCGTTCGTAGGGCACCTTCGGCTTCCAGCCCGCGAAAATTTCCCTGAGCACAGCGGTGGCCTGCGCCTCGTCGAAGTCGCCGACAATCGAGATCTCCGCCATCTGCACGCCGTAGAACTGTTCGTGGAAGCGCTTTGCATCCTCCAGCTTGACGGCCCTGGCCTCCGCCAGCGATTCGTCCAGCGTCGGCGTGTAGCGCCAGTCACCCTTCGGGTAGGTGTTGAAGATCCGCGACATCTCCTCGCCGGCGCGCGCGTCGGGTTCCGCAAGCTGGCTCTCGATGTCGGTGACGTTCTGGGCGCGCAGCTGCTCGAATTCCGCGGCGTCGAAGGACGGCTCGCGAAACACGTGGGCGGCCAGGCGCAGCGTCGCTTCCAGGTTGGGGCGCGTGGTCTGCAGGCTGGCCGTGGGGCCGGCGACGCGCCCCGAGACCTTGAGGCGCTCGAACTCGTCGGAAAGTTGCGCGCGCGTGAACCTGGTGGTGCCACGCGCGAGCATGCGCCCGGCCATGCCCGAGTTGGCGCGCTGCCCGAAAAGCGCCTTCTCGTTGCCCAGGTGCAGCGAGATCGCCACGGTCACCGTCTCGCCGCGGTTTTTCTTGGAGAGCAGCGCCACCTTGATGCCGTCGAATTCAAGGCGTTTCGTGCGTTTCTCGATGTTGGCCTGCGACGGATCGAAGGTTTCGCCCGCCGCCGCCGCCACCTTTGGCTTGAAGTCCTTCATCACTTCCGCGATGGTCGGCGCGGTGGGGATCTCCGCGCGCAGCGGGTTGTCCTCCGGCATGAAGTAGCCGACGGTCCGGTTGTCGCGGCGGAAGTAGGCGCGCGTGGATTTCGCCACCTCTTCGGAGGTGATCTTGTCGAGGTCGTCGCGCGCGAGGAAAAAGAGCCGCCAGTCGCCCAGCGCGATGTATTCCGACATCTGCACGCCAAGCGATTCGTGGTTCGCCAAGGTCTTTTCGGCCTGGTTGCGCAACGAGAGCTTGGTGCGCTCCATTTCCTGGGCATTGGGCGGGTTGTCGGCGAAGCCTTCGATGATCCGGATCAGCTCGTCGCGCACCGGCTCCATCGCGTCGCCCTTCTTTACCACCGCGCCGAAAAGCTGGATGCCCGGCTGCTTGCCCTGGAGCGGGAAGCCGAAGACCTGCGTGGCCTTGCCCGTTTCCACCAGCGCCTTGTGCAGGCGCCCCGTGGGCACGTGCGACAGGATGTAGCTGCCCACACCCATGGTGTCCGAATCCACATGCAGGCTCGACGGCACCTTGTAGGCGACCATCACGATCTGGATGTCGCCCTTGCGGCGCACCGTGAATTCGCGCGGGCCGTCCTGTGTCGGCTCCACCGTCCATTCCGGCGGAAGCGCGCGGTTGGGCTTGGGGATCCGGCTGAAGTGCCGGGAGACGAGCTGGATCGCCTTCGCCGGCTCGAACTTGCCCGCGATCAGCAGCACCGCGTTGTCCGGCTGGTAGTAGGTGCGGTAGAACGCCTGCAGGTTCTCGATGCGGACGTTTTCGATGTCGCTCTTGTTGCCGATCGTGGAGCGGCCGTAGCTGTGCCAGTCGAACACGATGCTCTGCAGCCGCTTGAGCGCCACCTGGAAGGGCGAGTTCTCGCCGCTTTCGAATTCGTTGCGGACCACCGTCATCTCGCTGTCGAGGTCCGAGCGCGCGATGTATGAATTCATCATGCGGTCGGCTTCCAGCTCGATCGCCCAGGCGAGGTTGCTGTCGCTGGCCTGGAAGAGCTCGTAGTAGTTGGTGCGGTCCAGCCAGGTGCTGCCGTTGTAGCGCACGCCGCGCTGGTTGAATTCCTGGTCGATGGCCGGGTGCTTCGGCGTGCCCTTGAAGAGCAGGTGCTCCAGCAGGTGCGCCATGCCGGTCTCGCCGTAGTTTTCGTGCCGGCTGCCGACGAGGTAGGTCATGTTCACCGTGATGGTGGGCTTGGAGTCGTCGGGGAAGAGCAGCACCCTGAGCCCGTTCGGCAGGCGGTATTCGGTGATGCCTTCGACCTCGGTGAACTTGACCGGCGCGCCCGGCATGACCCTGCCCGGCAACTGCGGGGGGACTTTCCGCGCCACCGGGGTGGCCGCTTT
>Ga0163150_10006612_pt1 | contig 14077 bp, 8 predicted proteins | sample OliLakLV19P2IB_FD_148628 | JGI IMG/M metagenome (GOLD analysis project Ga0163150, IMG submission 148628) | Freshwater microbial mat bacterial communities from Lake Vanda, McMurdo Dry Valleys, Antarctica - Oligotrophic Lake LV.19.P2.IB | ecosystem: Environmental > Aquatic > Freshwater > Lake >...
TCGCCTCGGCGGCCCCGACGCAGTCCACCGACTACTCCTGACTCCTCATGAATGCGAACCTTCAGGCGGTTCAGTGCATGGACGGAGCACGGGCACAGCCGCGGTCCAATGCCGTTTTCACGATCTGAGACATACGGCGAAACCGTTATGGCTGCGGGGCGGGGATTCCCGGGCAGACCGTCAACAACTCAATCCGAGTCCCCACAACCCCCGCAAAGGTCGGCTCCAAATTCAATTCAATTCAACGAGTGTCAAACTGATGGAGGAAGGGCTTGAAGTAATTGAGTTTGTGGTGGGCCTGACAGAACTCGAATCTGTGACCTCCTGCGTGTCAAGCAGGCGCTCTAACCAACTGAGCTACAGGCCCGTGTGAGGGTGCTAAAAGCACTATAACACGCGCCTCACGCGATCTCGACGATCCCGTGAATCTCCAGCCGATCCACCGTCGTTCGGACCACTCCATCCCGCCAGGTCCACTTCGCCGGCCGCCCATTCCACTCCACCCGCGCCGGCCGCTTCGCCACTCGCGCCGTTACCTCGATCGGCCCCACCGGCGGCACAAAGTCGATCACGGGATACTGCTCGGACACCGCCATCCCGCCCATATTCGACAGGTGCAGCACCAGCGATCCGCCCTGTCGCCGTAACGCCATCTCAACTACCGGCGGCGCCTTCAACTTCACCAGCGGCTCGAACAGCTTCGCCACCACGCGAGCCAGTAGATCGCGGACCGCCGGCGTGTGCCCCGCCGCATACACCGCGCCCAGGGGTCCGAAGATGCCCGCGATCCGGCCCATGCCGAATGTCCCCAGGGCCGCCGCCGTCCTCGCACTTCCCGCCGAATCGGGATCGGAATAGCGGCTCTCGATCATGCCCGGGCCAGCGGCCACGCGCTGCCACAAGCCGTACACATTCGCGAATACCTCGGCCCCCGGCACCCACGCCGGCTCCGCGACCGGATCGCCCTCGAGCGTCACGCCCACTTCCGTCGCGAACAACCGCGCATTCGCGGCGCCGATGACGATCGCCTTGCCGCCTTGCTGCACATAGTCCCGCACAACGGCCTGAGTCTCGGCCCCGATGTCGAGCCAGTCCGGAACTACCACCAGCGGATATCCATCGAAGCTCTTCCAGTCCGGGATCACGTCCACCGAATAGTGCGCCGCCAGCAGTGCCTCCACCACGCCTCGAGCGGGATCGGACCATCCGCCCCAACCGCCAAACAGCTTGCCGGTGGTCGTATAAAGCGAGTGCCTCGAGAACAGCACGCCCACCTGCGGCACGGTCTCGCTCTTGTGGGACAGCCTTTGCCGCGCCCGGCAGAAACTCGCCACCTTGCCGGCCACCTCAATGTGGCGGTGGTCAACGCGACCCGCTCGCGTCGGCTGGTAGTAAATCTGAAACCCGCCGCCTTGCCCGATCACCACCGATGCTTCCTGCTGCAACTGCACCGCGCTCTTATAGAGGAACCCGCCTTCCTTGGGATTGAAGAAACCCCACGCCATCAGGTCCCACGGCTTGCCGGTCGCCGCCAGGTAGCGCGCTTCCAGATGCGCCGTTGAGATGCTTGCCGCGCCCAGATAGTCCCCGGAGAGAAAGTCCACCGGCAGTTCGGGACGCTCCGGAACGAACGTCGAATACAGCCAGTTGCTCGCCACCTGAAAGCCGGGCCGCGCGCGGTGTAGCGCATCCGCATAGCGCCTGACATAACGCCGAAACTGCTCGCGATTGAACTCCAGAAACTCGAGCCATCCCGCATCCTTTGGCCCGCGCGGCAACGTGCGAATGCCGGTCTTCTCCCCAAAGGCGCGCGCGGCCGCTTCGCTGTAGTCGGGATTCGTCTGCCAGCAATCGCCGTCCACCCAGACGCCATCCAGTTCGTACTTCGCCGCCGCTTCTTCCAACTCGGGGATCATGAGCCGATCGACGTATGGCCCAAACGTGCTGGTCTGTCGCGGGTCGCGCTTGCCGTCCGCGGCCACGCGCGCCCACTCCGGGTGCTGCTCGATCGCGAGCGAATCCCATACACCCGAAAAGTGCGCGAACAAGCCCACTCCGCGCCTCGCGGTCACGCGCCGCCATATCGCCAGCGAGTCCTGCACGATGCCAGGCGACGAGTTGCCGCTCTTCGACGGGAACCCCAGGTAGCCGACGTGACCCTTGCAATCGTACTGGACATAGTCGGGCCGTACGCGGGCGAGCAGTTTCTCGATCATGGCCTCGGTGATGTCGCGGCCGAGCGCCGAGTCGGTCTTTCCGGGATGCAGGTCGAAGTGAAGTCCAAAGAAGCAATCGCGCCGTTGAAGCCGGGCCGGAGCGTTTTGCGCGTGGAGCAGCGCCGGCAGCGCAGCGGCCGCTCCCATAAACTCGCGACGGGTCAGTGCCATTTACATAGCTATGATATGACCCTCGACTTCAGCGGCGCCGCGCCCCGGTGTCGCCGTCAGGAAAAATCCCCGGTTTCTTCCTCGCGCCCGCGGCCAAGCTGATAGCTCAATGCCGTTAGCGGGCAGCCAGGTGCACGTTTACACTAGCTTCGCTGTCTCCCCTCCGCGCTCCGTGTTGCCACGGGACACAGTTTGTTGTTCCTGGACAGCGCATAGACCAAACTTGCGCGCCGGCTCAATTGCCCTATTGCGGTTTACGGCCTCGATCCCAATACGCCTGAACACAAAATATCCCAACTCTCCCCACCTTCATTGGTAGTGGTGAGCCGAAGGATCATCCTGAACCTGCTCACGCACACGGCTCAGCTAGAGGACTCAGGGCAAGGCGAGTGGCGCGCCAACGCGAGGGCGCGGGAACCCGAAAGGCGAGGGAAAGCAAGTGGTCAGTGGCTTCGGTGTGCTTACGCGAGGATGTCGAGCGTGGACCTGGCGATTTCGTCGGTCACCTGGATGGTTTTGACGTTCACTTTGATGTCGTTGCGGGCGCTTAGTATGGCTACCATTTCGGCGCTGAAGTCGACGGTGTCGCCGCCATTGGAGGGTGGCGTATTTCCCCGGGCAATGCGTCCGGCGGCGTTCTGGAAGCGCTCCATGGCGCTGGAAAGACCATCAAGGCTGATGCTCATGAAACCCTTATCGGTTCGTGAGTGTGATTCAATAGGAAAAATTTTAGGGGCCGGCTGTCCAGCCCCCAGACACTGACTCTTACCAGCGCAAACGCAGAGCAAGCTGCACTGCGCGAGGCAGATTTGCGGCGCTGGTCAACCGGCCAAAAGTGCCGCTGGTAGGATTCGTATCGGGCTCGTTGAACTGAGTCCGATTGAGTGCGTTGAACATCTCGGCGCGGAACTGAAGCTGCAGGCGCTCCGCGATGGGGATGTTCTTGATCACCGAAGCGTCGACGTTATTGACGCCGTCCGCCCGCAGGTTTCCGAAGCGGCTGCCGAACGTGCGGAGATTGCGGTCAAGCTGGCGCGCGGCGATCGTTTCGAACCGCGTGGTGTCGAATACGGTCGAACTCAGTTTGCTTCTTTCGACATGCGAGCTCAGGTTGAGCGGACCGCCGTAATAGATCACGTTCCGATCTTCGAAGTTGATGGGCGAGCCCGACTGTCTGATGACGATCGCATTGAACACGAACCCGCCGATCAGCCGATTGAGCCACGCGCCGGAGTTGCCCCCCACCGGCTTGCCCTTGCCGAACGGCAGCTCGTAGGTGCCGCTGAGCACGAAGCGGAACGGCCGGTCCTCATCGGCGATGCGATGTTCGAGGAACGGATCGGAAGCGTTGAGCCGGCGGACTTCCTCGATCATCTTCGACCACAGGACGTTGGCGAGTAGATTGAGGCCGCCCGAGTAGCGCTTCTCGGCGCGCGCCTGCAGCATGTGATACCAGGAGCGTCCATCGTTGATGGAATTGGTGCCGACGCCACCCTGCCCGCTGAACTGCGGGAAGGGGCGAAGCAACTGCTCCACGTTCGTGGTGGCGCCGTTGAGACTGGTGCCTGGCAGCAGGGTGGCGAACGGGTTCGGTACGACGCGAGTGAGGCGATCGGTGTTGGCCTGGTCGCGGGTTGGCGAGGTGCTGAGCAAGTTGCGCGGGATGAAGTTGAGGTCCCGGTCACCTTCCGTGAGGTGCGCGCCGCGGCTGCCGATGTAGCCGACCTCGGTGATGATGTTCTTGCCGATTTCGCGTTGAATGTTAAAGCTCCACCGCCACAGGAAGGGCTGCTGTAGATTCGGGTTGATGTAGCGGAAGCCTTGTCCGAGGAATGTGTTGACGCCGTTGGCGGCGCCAACCGGCTGAAGGATGCCGGTGGGGAACGGATTGTTGATGGTCGCAGCCGTGGCCGGGTTTAAGAACTGATCCGTATTGGCAAACGGCGTGGTCTGGCTGAAGCCCGGCTGCTGGATACCGAAGGTGCCATAGGTGTTGTAGAACAGGCCGACACCGCCGCGGAAAACGGTCTTCGGTCCAATCGGCGACCATGTGAAACCAAGCCGGGGACTGAAGGCCCAGGGCGAAGTGCTGTAGACGTTGCGGCGTTCATCGGAGGCGAAGATCATGCCACCGGTGGCGCTAAACTGACTGGCGGCAAGCAGATCGACGGGGCTGCCCGCGCTCGCGGCATAAGCGGCCTTGGCAGCCGCGCTGACTCTGTTGGTAGCAGCGGGATCGAAGCCCACGATGGTGCGGTTAAAGCGCTCCGTAGTGCCGGTTTCGCGCTCGTAACGCAGCCCGAGGTTGAGGTTGAAGTTGGAGCGGACGCGCCAGTCGTCCTGAACGAAGAACGCAGCGTAGTAGGCCTGATTGGTACGCGAAGCGGTGAGGTCGTAGCCGCCGCCGGTGGTGAGGCCGAGCAGGAGCGAAGCGATGTCCTGGCCAAGAGGCGCGCCGGCGAGGCCTCCGCCGCCGTTAGTGAAGTTAGTTCCAAAAGTGTACTGGCCTACGGAGTTGCCGAAGCTCTTGGAGCTTTCGATCTGGCGCCGCAGGTCCGTCCCGAACTTCATGGTGTGGCCGCCGACGATCTTTGTTAGAGCCGCGAAAATCTGAAAGGTGTCGAATGGAGTTTTATCACCGCCCGAGTCGCCGAGGTCGGTAATCTGCCCGAAGTCGATGCGGGGGAACAGCAGGCGTGAACTGCTACCGGCGATGTAGGCGGGAAAGCCGAGCGTGGTGGGGTCGAAGCCGTTGCTCTGGCGGGTACTGCCTTCGATGAAGCGCGTCCAACCGGCGCGCACGTTCAGCAGCACGGTGGGGCTGATAGTGTGCACGTCGTCAAACGTCATGCCGTAGTTGGTGCGGCCGAGGAAGTTGCCGGTGATGTCGTTGCTGAAACGGTCGCCGCGGTCTTCTAGCCGGTCGTTGAATCGGAAGTTGAAGAACAGCTTGTTGCGGTCGCTTACGTTCCAATCGAAGCGGCCCATGTGAGCGTTGAAGGTGTCGGCACGGACCATATTGTTGAAGTAGTTGTTGGTGCCGTTGAAGGCTGTACCGCCAACGCTTTGGCCGTACGGCTCCGCCTGGTTAGGCAGCGGAACAAATTCGAGGATCTTGAGCGCGATCGGGTTCAGTCGGGCAGTTGGAATCTTGTTGTCTTGGAAAGGGGTGCGGCGGACTTGGCCGTTCTGCAAGACACCCGTGGTGGGATCGTAAATGGTATAGGGATGGGGCGTTGCCGTGGACGGGATTCTTAGCAACTGTGAGAAGTCGCCGCGCCGCTGTTCCGCTGAAGGAACGGTTGAAAATTGCGGCTCCGGCTCGCTCTGCCGAATTCCCTCGAATGAGTAAAACAGGAAAAACCTGTTCTTGCCGTTGATCACCTTTGGGATCCAGAGCGGCCCGCCGAGCGTGAAGCCGTACTGGTTGAAACGCGTGACCGGTTTCTTGGTACCGGCTATCTGCGTGAAGATCGGCGTGGCCTTCAGGCGCGAGACCTGGTTGAACTCATACACGGTGCCGTGGAACTGGTTGGTGCCGCCGCGCATCACGACGTTCACCGTGCCGCCACCGGTGTTGCCATAGGCTGCGTCGGTCTGGAACGCTTCCACCTTGATCTCGCTGACGGCATCGACAGGCGGGTTGTATGCGACGCGGCGGTTGCGGGTCATGTCGGGCGTGCCGTCGAGAAGCAGTTCATTGCTTTGCGACTGGCCGCCGCCCATGGAGAATCCGGACGGACCGGCATTGTCGAACGGCCGCGTGAAGCGCGGATCGGAACTGGGGACTACGCCGAAGGAGAGCTGAGCCAGTGAGAGCGGCGTGCGCCCGTTCATCGGCAGATTCTCGATCTGTTGAGCATTGATCACCTGGCCGACAGCGGCGCTGGTGGTGTTGACGAGCGTTGCGTCGGCAGTGACGTTCACGGTCTCAGTGGTGGCGCCGACTTGGAGCGTGATGTCCTGAGTGACGCGCGAGTTGGTGCCGATTTGAATACGCTCCTGGAGGTATTTCTTAAATCCAGGTGAGTCGACGGTTAACTGATACGGCCCCGGTGCGAGAAACGGGAGCGTGAATTCACCGGCGTCGTTAGTGGTGGTCTCCGAGCGAGCCCCATTATCATTATTCACGACGGTTACTTTGACATTGATAATGGCGCCGCCGGACGAGTCGGTGACACGGCCGGACAGTGTGCCCCGGAATTCCTGGGCAGGCGCGAGACTGATGAGCGAGCATAAAACGAACCATGCACCCAAGACGCAACGTAGCATTTCAGAACCCCTTTTGAGCCCTTAGGCTCCCAGCCGGACGTGGTTCATTATACCTCCCGCTGCATCTCGCTAATCGGGGCGCTGACTTCGTTTCGGGTCTATTTCGGATCTCAGAGCGTCATATGATGATGGTTTATCGACATGCCAAAATCGCGGACTGTAGGGCTGATCGGCGCCGGCATGGTGGTTCGGTCAACCGTAAGCGCTCTGCCCAGACTCGCCGAGCATCTGGGACCTGTGAAGGCGTCGTCCTATCGAGTGTCCCGGCGCATCGTGAACGCGATCAGAGCGGGTGAGGCGGTTCACGAGCTTCGCGCTTTCGCCGACTGTCGAGTGATCCTGGTATGCGTTGAGGATCACACGCTCGACGGTGTGCTGCAACAACTGGCGGAATCCGGACTGGCCCTCGCGGGTAGAACCATCGTTATCTGCGATAGTTCGCGCGAGGCGTCCTCATTCATATCGATGTCACGTCTGGGAGCACGGGTAGCGTCGATCATCAGCGTGCCGGGGACGCTGGTGTCTGAGGGCGACGTGAGAGCGGTACGCGAGTTCCGGCGATCGATGTTGGCGGCAAACACACGATTGGTAACTCTCGAGCCGGGAGGCAAGCCGTGGTTGCTGGCGGCGCTAACCGTGGCCGGTCTAAACTCGCATTTCGCGGCGGCGGCGGATGCCTGTCTTCGCGAGGCCGGTCTCACGCCATCGCAGAGCCGGACGATGGTGGCGCGGTTGATGACGGACGCATTGCGGGCGTGGACCAAGGCCGGTCACCAGTCGCTGGACCGGCGATGGGACGATGAGCGCTGGTCGGCGATCGGGCGCCAGGAGGCACTGATGAGGACGCGGCGGCCTGACCTGGCGGCGTGCTTCTCGGCGGTGGTGCATGCGGCCGTGAAAGTGGTGAGCGCGCCGGAGGCGAGTAAGGCGGCAATGCCGGATTAGTGATCCCCCGCTGGACATGTCACTTTCCGACATGCCGGGTTGCGAGCCGAAGGGTGCGGTTGTGATGCATTGCTGTCTGCTTGCCGTCGTATTGACGGAACGAGACAAGAAGATTCGAGTGATTACGTCCTACGATCTGGATGCGGGGCAGAAGCGCGATTACCTGGAGCGGCGAGCGGGAGGAGAGTGACGTCAATGAAAAGAGAGCAGCCGGTCACAAGCGTTCCGAAGTTCAAGAGCGAAGACGAAGAGGCTTCATGGTGGGCGAGCGCGGACGGCCGCGAGTTTCTTAAGCACAAGTCATCCCGGGAACCGCGAGCGAAAAACAAAGGAGCGAAGCTCGTCTCTAATCTCAGCCGGACGAGCAGTGTGCAGATCGCACTGCGATTACCGGCGCCTGATCTTGCTAAGGCCAGAGAGATCGCTGACCGCAAGGGAATCGGCTACCAGACGCTTTTGAAGATGCTGGTACATGAAGGCCTGCGGCGCGAGGCGCGACGACGATAGCCGCAAGCGGGGTGGTTGAGCGAAGGCGTTGCGAACAAGTCTTCATCGAGTCGGATAGTGATTCTTACCTTCCCGGGTTCTGGGGGCGGCGCGGCCCGGACGCGGCCTCGAATCCCACTAGTGAAGCCGTACGTTTTCTTCATCGTTTGCCTCGTACCGTTCCCGCTCGGACTGTTCGGCCGTCCGAGCTGAGACGATCCGGGTGTTTTCGCCGCTGTAACACTAAACAACCACCAGAACGCGCCCCTTGTACATATCCATCTATGTACGGTCAACCCGTCGTCTGATTTTGAAGATGCGGTTTCAGAGCGGTCCGTGCCGGACGTCCAGTTCAGCCATGCGGAGGCCTCAACCTGTTAGACGAATCGTTTCCGCGGGTGCCGGGCAGTGTACGGCTCCGCCCAATGTCATAAAAAAGCAGTACTAAGCGCTTGACTCCCGAACGCTGGCAACACGTCAAAAGCCTCTTCGAATCGGCTCTCGCGCTGGCACAGCCGCAGCGCTCGTCATTCCTCGACCAAAATTGCACCGATCCGGAGCTGCGCGAAGAGGAAGAGTCTCTACTGGCATCGCACGACGAGACCGGTCAGTTTCTCGAGGAGCCAGTCGCATCGCTGAAATCTTTTGAAGTCGAGCGGCCCGGGGACACGGCGTCGATCGGCATGCGCCTGGGTCCGTGGGAACTGGTGGAGGAGATCGGCCGCGGCGGCATGGGGACGGTTTATCTCGCTGTTCGTGCAGACCAGGAGTATCGGAAGCGGGTGGCGATCAAGCTGATCCGGCGCGGGATGGAGACGGATTTCGCTGTCCGCCGCTTCCGCAACGAGCGCCAGATTCTGGCTAAGCTGGAGCACCCGAACATTGCACGCCTGATCGACGGCGGCGCCTCGCGCGACGGCTTGCCGTACTTCGTGATGGAGTACGTGGAAGGCAAGCCGCTGAACCGCTACTGCGAGGAGCATGCGCTGTCGCCGGGCGACCGTGTCGAGATCTTCCTGAAGGTCTGCTCAGCCGTCCACTACGCGCATCGGCGCATGATCGTGCATCGCGATCTGAAACCGGGCAACATTCTCGTGAAGCGGGAAGGCGTGCCCAAGCTGCTGGATTTCGGCATCGCGAAACTGCTCGATCCCGACGTCAGCGAAGGGGTGGAGACCACGATGGTTGGCGCGCGCATCGTGACACCGGCCTATGCGAGCCGGAGCAGATGCGGGGCGAGCCGGCCACCGTCCGCAGCGACATCTATGGGCTGGGTGTCGTGCTGTTTGAACTGCTGACGGGAAGGCGTCCGGCGCAGGATCCATCGGCGTTTGAAGAACTCGAAACCCGGCTTTCGGCGGGTGATCTCGAAGGCTACTCGACAGAATCCGGATGAACGATACGAGTCGGTGGAGACGTTTGCCGCCGATGTCCAGCGCTGTATCGACGGGGAGTTCCCGGTGAGCCTGCCGGACACGAATCCGCGGCAGCCCTCGCCCGGGTCCGTGGCCGTGCTGCCGTTCAAGATGCTGAAGTCCGACGCCACTTCCGACGCCTACCTGGGCATCGGCATCACCGATGCGCTGGTGACCACACTCAGTAATGTCGGGCGCATTTCGGTTCGTCCCACGAGTGCGGTGATGCGGTACACGGAATCGTCGGACGCAGTAGCGGCGGGACGTGAACTGTCGGTGGAATACATCGTGGAGGGTCGCGTCCAGAAGACGGAGGGCCGCGTACGAGCCACCGTGCAACTGGTCCGCGTCAGGACGTGAACGCCGGTCTGGGCGTCAAACTTCGACGAGGAGTTGGAAGATCTACTGAAGGTGGAGGATTCGATTTCAGGGCAAGTGGCGCAGGCGCTGATCCCGCAGTTGACCGGTGAAGAGAGGGAGCAATTGTCGCGCCGGGGGACCGCGAGCGCGAAGGCGCACCAGGCGTATTTGCGCGGGCGATGGTACTGGAGCCAGCACACCGAAGACGGCCGTGCGAAAGCGCTGATCTCGTTTATGCAGGCCATTGCCGAGGATCCGCGATATGCGCAGGCGCACGCCGGGGTGGCCGACTACTACATTCAGCTGGGAGCCTGGGGAGGGTTGCCGCCGCACGAGTCGTTCGCAGCGGCGCGACAGGCGGCGAACACCGCGCTCGAGATCGATCCATCGCTGGCGGAAGCTCGATCGTCACTCGCGTTCGCACTCTGGGCGCATGACCGCGATTATGGAGCGGCGTCGCACGAGTTTCAACTTGCGATCGCGCTGAATCCGGATTATTCCACCGCGCACCATTGGTTCGGGCTGTTGAATTCATGCCGGGGCCGGCATGAGGTAGCGGTGGCGAGCCTGGAGCGGGCTCGCAAACTCGATCCGCACAGCCCAATACTGGCGGCCGCGCTGTCGCTGGCCTACTACAACGCGCGACAGTTCGATCGCGGCATCGTGTTCCTGCGGGGCGCGATCCAGAGTGTGGGCGAGGTGGCCACGCTGTACGAGATGCTGGCTTGGAGCTACCTGGCAAAGCACGAGATCGCCGAGGCTCTTGAGGCTGCGCATCGCTCCGTGGAACTCTCGGGCCGCGGCATTTTCTCGATGTGCGCGCTGGCGCAGGCTGAGGCCGCTAGTGGCAACCGTTCAACGGCGCGCGACCTGCTTGCGGAGGTGGAGTCGCGCACGGCTGCGCGGTATAACTCGGGCTACCTGCTGGCGTCGATGTACATGGCTTGCGGGGAAAGAAAGCGCGCGCTGGCGCATCTGGAGCAGGCTTGGCTCGACCGTGATTGGTGGGTGATGTGGGTGTCGACGAGTCCGCAATGGGACGAGCTGCGGAACGAGCCGCGGTTCATCAAGCTCACGCGCGGCGCGCCGGACTCGCCCAAGGATAACGACCAGCGGCAGGCTCCGGCAACGCCGATGTCATCGCGCGCGGCACGCCCCGTACTGGCGGCGGTGTTCGCGATCGTGGCGCTGTTGGGGGCATACTTTCTCTTTGCGCGCTTGAATCGCGCGGAGGCTCCGTTTCGAACGCCGCGGATCGCGAAACTGACGACGAACGGGACGGCTCAGCGAGCGGCGGTTTCGCCCGATGGTGCGTATGTCGCCTACACGTCGTCGCAGGACGGGAAGCTCTCGATCTATGCGCGGGCACTGGCGAGTGCAACGCCCGCGCAGCTGGCCGGGCCGCTGGACGGCGCCGTGTCGGCTCTCGAATTCACTCGGCGCGGTACGTATATCGCCTACGTCACGCATCCTTATAACGACCCCAATCGCGCGGCGCTCTACACAGTGCCGTTGACGGGCGGCGCGCCGGAGTTGCTGATCAGCCATGTGGGTGGTCCTGTGAGCATTTCCCCGGACGGTTCCCGAGTGGCGTTTCTGCGGCCGAATCCGACGCAAGGCGTGGACGAGCTGGTGCTGGCGGATACAAACGGAACCGGCGAGCGTCAATTGGCGGCACGCAAGTATCCTGACCGTTTTACGTTTTTCAGCGCTCCCGCCTGGTCGCCCGACGGTAAGCGAATCGCGTGTGCCGTGGAGGGCGCGGACTCCAAGGGATTCCACATGGCGCTCAAGGTCTTCGATGCGGCGACAGGAGCGGTGCGCCAAGTGCGTTCGCCGCGCTTTCAGACGCTGGGACGGTTGGGATGGGTGAAGGATCGTCAGGGTCTAGTGGCGATCGGGCAGGAAGCCGACGTGTCGTTCCAGCAGCTTTGGTACATCCCGATTGGCCGCGGCGAGGCTGCGCGAGTGACCAACGATCTCAGTGACTACGACGGCGTTTCTTTATCGACGGATGCGACAGCGCTGGTGTCGGTGCAGAAGCAGACGCTATCAAACGTGTACCTCACGCCGCCCGGAGTGTCAGGAACGGCCGTGCAGGTGACGCCCGGAAGCGGCCGCTATTTCGACCTTGCGTGGACCGGGGACGGGCGCATCGGTTATGCCAGTGATGCGAGCGGGTCAGCGGACATTTGGGTGATGAATGCCGACGGGTCGGGGCAGCGGCAGTTGACCTCGGGCATGGGGCGCAGTTACTCGCCCACGTTCTCGCCGGATGGCAAGACAGCGGCGTTTCATAGCAATCGGACGGGCAACTGGAACCTGTGGCGTATGGACTCCGACGGCCGTTCGGCGGTGCAGTTGACCAACGGCACACAGGACAGTAACTGGCCCAAGTTCACGCCGGACGGCGCATGGATCGTCTATCACCATACTCGATTAAATGCGATGTTCAATGTGTGGAAAGTGCCCGTTGATGGCGGCGCGCCGGTGCAGCTTACTGAGAACCTGACCACCCACCCCGCGGTCTCGCCGGTGGATGGCAAGATCGCCTGTTGGTACAGCGAAGAAGTGGTCAAGCCGGATTGGCGCCTGGCGATTTTTCCGGCAGGCGGGGGCGCACCGGAGCGCCTGTTTAAAGTTGCGCCGACGGTGGAGCCTGACAAGCCAATCCGCTGGATGCCGAAAGGTGACGGGATCGCGTTCGTTGATTCGCGGAATGGCGTGCAGAACCTGTGGGTGCAGCCTGTGGACGGATCGCCCGCGCGCGCGATTACCAACTTCGTGGGGGGCGAGGTGTTCTCGTTCGATTGGGCTCGTGACGGGCGCCTTGCGTACTCGCGCGGAATGTCCACCAGCGATGTGGTGCTGATCCGGCAGTAGCGGGCCATCGCGGCCAACGCAATCTTCTCGCTGATGGACCAGATGCCGCTGCGTCCGCCGCCCGTCTATGATCCGCGGGCAACTGGCGCCGCTCCACCGCGAGTACAGTCCGCAAGGACGCAGTTCGAGCGACGACTTGGAGTCTGCCTTCTCCTCATCGGCAACCGCACGATCACCACACGGCGTTCAGCGGCGTTGTGGCCCGGTCCAGCCCGCGTTGCGCTCTCACGCCAGGGTGGCGCCGATTGTGTTCGCGGTGGATCACCGGAAAGCCGGCTGGCGGGTGATCAGAAGCGATCATCGGCGCTTCGGCCGACCGGATGCTTCGATCAAGTCGAAAGCGGACAGAACGCTCGACAGAGGACAGACCCGAGACCGGCGAAATGATCAGGCGTCAACACGCCGATTCGGCGCTTGATGGCGTCTTTAGGAAGGACCGCAAGCTTGTGTACGCGCGCGGTGGACCGTGCATTCAGGCCCGCCCGCCCGTGACCGGGAAATGATCGGCGCCCCGATGGAGTCCTCATCGGCGGAGTCCAAAATGACGACGGCCGGCCTGACTCTCGCGCCTTGCGCTTGCTGGAACGGTATCTTGATCGGGACAACTTCACCTCGAGAGAGGTTCATTGATCAGGCCCTCATAGATTGCGTCTTCATCAGCGTACGCGGTCGCAAAGCTATCGAGACTCTGCTGTCCCCAAGTCTCCTCTTCGCGGCTTCGGAGCAAGAGGATCACTCGCACCTCGGAACCGTCGGGGATCTGACTCGCGAGGTCCGGAGGAATCTGAATCTCGTTCTTTGTCAATCTCGAATCAAACTCGAAGGCCTTCATGATTGCTAACTTCTCTTGATGATCCCACGCGTTTCATCGCATTTGCGTCCATGCGCTCTCCTGCACGGGACGCTTTCCGGCTGGTTTTCATTTGGGGATAAGCCGCCCATCAGACCGCTCCAGAGCTTGTCGGCTCGACGGTGCGCCTGAACGAACACCTACATTCAGCGTATTACCTTGAGGGGTTCGCGGCATGAAGGTCGTTGTCGGCTTAGCAGCTCGCTTTCGCAATAGGGATCTTTCGAACCGGGTCAACCCCGATCACCCGCGGACTCCTTAACAGTCCGCGCCAGCAACGTCCCGCCGGCTAGTAGCGCGATCACAATCATCAGCGCAACACGTAGCGTGAACGCCTGGGCGGCGAAGCCGACGAGCGGTGGACCCACTAACAATCCGAGATAACCCGCACCCGTTACCGACGCCATGCCGACCCCCTTTGAGAGTCCGGGAATCCGTCCCGCGGCGGCGAAGCACACCGGCACAATCACCGAACATCC
>Ga0163150_10006613_pt1 | contig 14076 bp, 33 predicted proteins | sample OliLakLV19P2IB_FD_148628 | JGI IMG/M metagenome (GOLD analysis project Ga0163150, IMG submission 148628) | Freshwater microbial mat bacterial communities from Lake Vanda, McMurdo Dry Valleys, Antarctica - Oligotrophic Lake LV.19.P2.IB | ecosystem: Environmental > Aquatic > Freshwater > Lake >...
TCCCGAACATCCCCCCGTTTATTTACTCGCTTTTGGGCGCGGTTGGCATTGTTCTAAACAAGACATCCACACAGGTCATCAAGTAGCGTTCTGGCCTTTGGGTTGTTTCCAAAACACCGGTTCATCCCAACGTGCGCGGGGAACGGATAATCATGGTTCCTCCTCCAATAAACTCAGCCCATAGCTCAGGATTTTAAGCTGCATCTGTTTTTTGGCGGCGACGGCGGCGTTGTCGGCGACGGCGGCTGATGTGTTGGCGTCGGCGGCGGCGGCGTAGTCGGCTGATGCGTTGGCGGCCCTTCTTGTCGCCACCGTATCATTCGCCAATACAGCCTTTGCAGCCTCAATATCCTTGCGCAACAGTAGATCTTTTGGATTTTCTGCCTCATAAATATGTAGCACCTGCTCAGCTGAAAATATCGAATAGGACAAACACTGTGGCCAGGTCATCACACGCACGATGAGCCAATTTGCCCAATCTATTTTGTCGTTCCGAACCAGGTTTATCAGTCCGTCGACTGGATCTGTAATTCCCTGAGCAAGAAACCATTCTTTGCCGTTATTGCACGCATCATGACGTTCCAGCCATTTCCGATTGATAATCATGGTTCCTCCTCCAATAAACTCACCCCATAGTTCAGGATTTTAAGGTGCATCTGTTTTTTGGCGTTGATGGCGGCGGCTGCGGTGTGGGCGTAGACGTAATCGTAGGCGGCGTGCCATGCGTAGTCGGCTACGGGGTCGGCGGCGTAAGTGGATGATGCGTAGTTGGCGTAGGCAATGTAGGCGGCGGCTGCCCTTCTTGTCTTCTCCGTATCATTCACCAATACAGCCTTTGCAGCCTCAAGAGCCTTGCGTGGCTCTAGTTCCTTTGGATGTTTTGCCTCATAAATAGGTAGCACTTGCTCAGCTGAAAATATCTTATAGGCCAAACACTGGTGTTTGGTCATCACACGCAAGATGAGCCAATTTGCCCAGTCTAGTTTGTCGTTCTGAATCAGGTTTATCAGTCCGTCGACTGGCTCTGTAATTCTCTGAGCAAGAAACCATTCTTTGCCGTTATTGCACGCATTATGACGTTCCAGCCATTTCCGATTGATAATCATGGTTCCTCCTCCAATAAACTCACCCCATAGTTCAGGATTTTAAGGTGCATCTGTTTTTTGGCGTCGGCGGCGGCGGCGGCGTTGGCTTTGGCGTCGGAGTAGGCGACGAGGTGGTAAGCGGCGGCGTAATCGGCGGCGACGGATGCGTCGGCGACGTTGGCGTAGGCGTATGCGGCTGCGGCGTCGGCGGCGTAGGCGGCGGCGTAGGAGGCTGGTGCGTAGTAGTCGGTGTAGGCTGCTGCGTAGGCGGCGTAGGCGGCTGCGGCTGCTGTGGCGGCGGCTGATGTGTTGGCGTCGGCGGCGTTGGCGTAGTCGGCTGATGCGTCGGCTGAGGAGTAGGCTGATGCGTTGGCTGCCCTTCTTGTCGCCACCGTATCATTCGCCAATACAGCCTTTGCAGCCTCAATAGCCTGGCGTGGCAGTAGATCTTTTGGATTTTCTGCCTCAAAAATATGTATCACCTGCTCAGCTGAAAATATCGCATAGGACAAACACTGCCGTCTGGTCATCACACGCACGATGAGCCAATTTGCCCAATCTGTTTTGTCGTTCTGAATCAGGTTTATCAGTCCGTCGACTGGATTTGTAATTCCCTGAGCGAGAAACCATTCTTTGCCGTCATTGCACGCATCATGACGTTCCAGCCATTTCCGATTGATAATCATGGTTTAGCTTCCAATTCATCCGCCAGTCTTTCAGCCAGATCAGCCATACGCCATGATTCCCACCCCAAGTAGGATTCTCTGAGGGTCGGTGCGTCCTTATAAATGCGGCCACTGTCACGAATAGCACGCTGTTTGACACTCTCTATCAAAAACCGTTCTTCCGTTGTAACGGATAACTTTTTCATCTCATTTGTATCCTCCTTTTATTTTGACTTCTGAAAATCGAGCCAGCAGGGAGTCGAACCCTGTCCCACAGTTTTGGAGACTGTCGTGCTACCGGCAACACTTCTGACTCTCAAATGAATCCCCGCATCCGCTTCTCAAGTAGCGCATTTAGTGAACAACGCCCATCTGCCGGACGGGAACGGTGCCTACGGATACGGGGAAATATGAGGGATGTCCCTATCCGAATTGGAAAGCGCACGAGACAACGGTGGCCTTTTCGGAACATCCCAAAAACTACCAGAGACAAAATCAGTTCTTAATTTCATTATTATCAGTCGACATATCCCGACCGACATACTCAACAAATTCAAGTTCGCCATAGCCGTCTTTCATCAGCATGAACTTCCTGAAATTCTTATTACCCTTAACCCTTAACCACAGTTCGACCTGCTCATATTCCAGAGTCCATGGGAAAATCAGGACCTGCTTGACTTTTGCGGAACGTGCCCCGATCACTGAAACCTGAATCCACCTGGATTTTTCCCCTAGTTTCTTAGCCACGAGGTCGCAGCCAAAGATATCGGCCCCTTTTGTAATCATGCGACCCTTCATAAATATGGGTTTACGGTGACAACGAAACACTTGCCAGCCGCTCATTTCAAGCTGGTTCTTTGCCTCAATTTCAAACTGATTTCCTTTAGATTTCGCGCTCACTGTTGCTTCACAATCTTATTCCAGCACCGTTTACAGAGCGGATTTCCAAGAACTCTTTCGCAATTAGGATTCAGGCAGAAGAAACGATTACGGCATTTAGGGCATTTGTGTTTATGACGCATCAGTTTTCTCTAAACTGTTCAAGCTGGTGGAGGTGTTCCAGCGCGATATCCATACAGTCGACGCAACGAATGGCTTTTATCCAGAGCGGTCCATCCATTGCCACAACCTCTCTCAGTTCATCCACATTGCGTTTGCAGGAAGGACAAATCAACTCAGGCTTCACTGATTCGCTCTGCCCGTTATTTCCGCAACAATGAAGGGGCAATAAAGGCTCGATTTCCCCTGCCGCAGAATTCCGTTCTTTTTTAGCGTTGCAAGAGACCGATAAAGCATAGAGCGAGAGACTGATAAACTTTTCGCCAAGCCATCCACAGATTCGACCAACCAGCCATAGGGTTCTGCTAAACGCATAATGGGCTTTAAATCTTCGAAGACTTTCCTTGTGACGTAATCGCATTTTGTTAACCTTTTTTTAAGAACAAAATTCATTTAACTATCGAAGCAAGAATTTTGTTTGTCTGTTTTTCCGGTAAAGATCCTGCCCATTCCAACTGGCTTCCGTAAACCCAATCAATCGCAAAGTGGTCATAAACATCACACGCTTTATGAGTAGAGGGGGAAAGATCTCCAAATAAAAATGCAGTCATTTCGCGTGTATTTTTTTTCATCGTTTCCATCCGTGAAAACGTATTGACCATTTCCATTTCATCCACGCTAATAGGCTCCATATCTGTAACTCTTTTTTTCAACTCTTGTCGTAAGTTCTGAACTGTCATTTTCTTCTGGTTCATCAATAGAGGGGACAAGCTTATTTCCATCCTTTCTCACTTTTATTTTTACGCCCATAGCTCCCGTTCGCCGAGCTTTGTCAATTTTTATTGTCGAGAGTCCCTGTAACATCGTTTTTTGTGGTTTTCCCATGAAGTCTTTGTCGAAGCGTCTAAACACAATCAGAACGGTGTCGGCTTCCTGAGCAACGAAGCTTGAATCGCGCAGATGTGCCATAGAGGGCTCTTGGTCAAAAGGCACCTTTGAAGCATGGCACACGATAAAGACAGGAATACTAAGAGCCAAGGCCAAGTCACGCTTTAAAAACCTCATCGTGGCTCCGATTTCCAGGCTCATATTTCGATTGCTTGTCATGTCGATAACATAGTGCAGATGGTCGATAAAAACCGCTGTCACTTTGTATTTCGCTATAGCTTCATCGACCCTGTCTCTAAGCCAGTTCAAATCCATGGCTTTATGTTCAAGAGGCAAATAAACGCAATTCTCTGGGTCTTTGTGATTTTGGATCATCTTTGCGGGGGTCACTTCAAACGTGAAAAAAATAGACTTTTTATCTTGTTTGTTCAGATTTTGAACGATGGTATCGCACAACGTAGTTTTTCCCATTGCCGTTGGTCCGCTAATCACGATTAACTCTCCGGGTTCAAACCCATCAAGTGCAGAATCCAGTTCTGTAATTCCCATTTTGTGTTTTGGGATTGCAGGACGGTCCTGTAGCATCTGATTAAACACGACTGACGAGACAACACGATCGGGCCCCGAGTAGTTTTCAAACGTCACTGACTCATCCATGCGGGGGCCTCTGGTGAGGCAGAAACATCAATCGAATGATCGACCCAGTCTCTCCAATTGTTAAACCAGGTGGAGGCCATTTTTATGAACTTTGGCTCCACCCTATCGCGTTCGAGTTGTTTGGTGTAGTTTTTGAGGGCTTTTTGTATATCCAGCCAGTCTTTTTCGGTCTTAACAGATGCCTCAAAATGCCGCTGTGCTGCTTTTCGCCCATCACGCCGTGGGTAGTTTTCCCACACCGTTTCAAACGAAAAACTTGTCGGTGTTTTGTTTTTTCTTATCTTGTCTAATCTAGTCTTATCTAGCGTGACTAGAGGCGGACTACAGTCAGACTTTAGTCTGACTAAGCCATATTTAGCCCAGATCCCTCTCAGTTTTTCAGGGTTACTAGTGTGGTATTTTGACTCGAGGTATCTTCCAGCGTAATCAAGCCAGCTATGTATTAAGCGATTGTCGAGCCATCCAGTTTGTTGGAGCAAGGATACATACCGAGGAGCGTCGCCGTCGTATTGCGAGGATTTAGCGATCAAAGCATCGGACCACATGGAGAGATCGCCATCTTCCTGCTGTTCAAGTGCGTCGTGCCAGAGTGCGTGAAGATGCCCCATTGCGTAGACGGGTTTAATTCGCAATGATAAAGCCAGTTCGTTAAGCTTTCTGTTCCGAGACAAAATACTGTGTGATTTAATCCAAGCCATTTACTTTGCAATCTCTTTACAAGTTTCAATTTCTGCGGACATACTTTTATGCTTTTGTGCGTTTGTGCGTTTATGCGTTTGCTTCCAACGCCATACCTTCAATGCATCTAAAAACAGATAAGGGGGAACATGCGTTAAATCCTTGAGGCGATAGGTGCCATCCGCTTTAAGTTGGAGAACGTAGCGTTTCTCTATTTGTTTTGTTTGATTGTTTTCGTCCCAGAGGATGGCTTGCGCTCCGACCTGTATTTCGACGGCTGGATCAATGTTTGAAGTGGTTTTTATTTCAATAACAGATCTTTGGTTTTCCACAAAGCAAACAAGGTCTGAAGTTCCACAGAAGTCATGGAGTTCGGAATAGAGAGGAATTTCAGAGCCAATGACTGTAATTGGTTTTTCTTTAATGAATTGCTGGTATGCGAAGACGTATCCCTTAATCTCTTCGGCAACACTTTTCTCATCTAAGCACCCCTCATTGATCAATCTACAGGCAGCGTGGGCGGCCTTGCCGCGTGTCGCATACCATTCAAGGTCTGCTACCCCTTCAAATGACTTTGATAGGCCTAGATCCGCAAGCACTTGCGTAATATGAGGCTTACCCTCACCATCTACAGTAAGAATGCGGTTATTTTCGTCCGTGACGAGCTTATGCATTAGAATGGAATATTGTCTTCAGGTACGGCCTTAACGTCTTTCATCCCTGAGCGTTCAACGCCCTTCTTATCAATGAAGTGAGAGACAGTGGCTAAGAATGCCTTGCCCTCAAATTCAGTGGTATCCCATTCATACTGAAACTCTCCAATTTTCTTTGCACCTAAAAATTCCAGAATAGGGCCAGCCTGATTCGCCATAAAAGACTGTTCCCCTAGCCCCTTGGCATATTGAACAGGGAAAATGTACATGGTCATGTCTTTTTTGGGCCCGACCTTTAAAATCTTCACTTCTCCAGCCACCATAAATGAATGCGTGCCTTCCGGGATCAGTTGTAATCGGTCCGACGTGTTTGTTCGCTCTTTCATATAAGCTCCTTGTTTTCGATGATTTCGGATGTTTCGACAGAATCTTTCTGAATCGCTTTCGGCATCTGGATCGTAGGTCGGGATACTAAAGCTCCTTCTTCGTCCATAATCGCGCCCGCCTCGTCGGGGGTATATAAACCTGATATAGCGTCAGGGAATGTAATTCTGAGATTTGCTGCTAAGGCTCTCCACTGACACATAATCCCGAATTGTTTCTTCCAGTTATCCTTGTTGATGAGGCCCATGTCGGTAGCTTCAACGACTCCGAACATGGTGGTATAGGGAGATTGTCCGGTGCGCGTAATAGTCACCGTTGCACCGTCATTTGTAATCTTCATTTGAATATCGTGAAGCTGGCCCGTGCGTCGCGCCAAGGCCAGCATTAGCTGAGGAGAAACGCTAGGTTTACCCTGAATAACGTTGATGCTAGATAAAGCTTCAAGCGGGGGAATATTCAATTCCCGGCCCTTCTGGATAATGATTAACGCTTTTTCTGGTGTGTTGACGCTGGCGGGTAACAGGCCGGATTTCACAAAAGCCTCTGCTTGTGCCATCTGATCGGAAAGTGGTATTGCTAGTTCATTTGTCATGCAGCCCCTTTTTGGTTTTCTCTAATTCTTTGGGATATTTCCATCATTCGTATCAATTCTTTGTTCTCGTAATCGTGTTTGCAGGTCGGGCATTCGTTATCACCGGTGATAACCAGATACCGTCCCCATTCGTCATGCTCAAAACTTTTCTGAGCAGACTGGCAGAACTGAAAGATCAGTCGATGATCCGAGCAATACCCGCGAACACATTGTTGATCGCAAAATTCTTGATGCCAATCATCCTTGCTGATTCTCATCAAACGACCTTCCAGAAAAAATCCCACGACCACTTTTCAAGGATTTCCCATTTCCAATACTGGACCTTTTCAACGGCTCTGAGTCGGCGTTTCGTAATCCCCTTGAAAATAAGTTTCGGATCATTTCGCGTTGTCATTTGGGATTCTCCTTTTCAAAATGGCGCATATGAAAATTGCGCTCCATCCTAAGGAATTCGGCCTCGTCGCTGACTTTTGACACTCGGCATAGCGCGTACGCAAAAACAACCACACACATAAAAATAACCGTGACAATTATTACAAGCAAGTAGCTCATGGTCGGCCTTCCTTTCGTGTCTGGGCGCGGGCATCTGCCCATTTATTTCGGAGTTTGTCCAGGTTGGAAATGAGGGGTTTTATCTGATAGAGCGCGTTGCTTAATGCGCTATAAAGCGTTGCATTGCGGATTTGAGAGGCAATAGCTTCTAAACGATGGGCGAGTGCGCTTAATTCATAAACAGGGGCCTTAAAACGCAAATCGGGCAGGCCCGATAACATATATGAGATTTCATTTTCTGGCATGTTTTTGTAACAGGAGGATGGATCTTGGAAGAAAAAAGATCCCCGGTGGAAAGTACCCGCTAAGATATGCCCACACCGGGGAAAAAAGTTGTAAAGGTTTTCGAATTGTCTTTTATCAGCGGGGACTCTCATATGAGTAATCTTGCAATTCATTTTTGAAGTTGTCAAGTGTTTATTTTTCATCACTTAAACCGCTTCTTTGCGGATACAATTTTGCCTTGTTTAATTCTGAATACACGATGTGTGCATTGTGAGAAATTGCTGGTTATTAACACGTTATGAGGCGCGCTTGTATAGCTGGACCCGCTACAGCTGCTCACATACTCCCATATTTCACTTCCATCAATTTCCATCTGTTTATTCGGTAAGCCCATTTTGTCTATCAGGGCATTAACATCTTTGCCCTGCCATTGCGTTTGTAATGAGGCACAACCTGTTAATATCAGCGTGGAGATAACTAATAGTGTTTTCATGATTGTTTCGCTCCCTGTAGAATCAATGACTTGTCCCGTTAAGCCTTCTTTTATCTCTCTAGACCATACTGGTAGCGACACCAAATTGGCTAGGCGTGCCTCGGCGCGCTAGACTTAGTTTGGTAGTGCCTTCAGCGCATACTTCTCAGCCATCCGTGCCAGAAGCTCCTGTGCTGTTTCGTCGCCGATTTCCGACACGCCGACATCCGACGGATGGATCCCATACGCAGACAGGAGCAGCCGGGCAAATATTTTAGCTGGTAGTCGTGCGCCACTTTGTAAACTCCACACCCATTTGGACACGTGCTGATTTCCGTTTTAGTTTTCATGATTATTTTGCTCCTTCGATTTCGACAGACGCTCGATTATCCGGCTCAATCCAGACTTTAATACCTTCCTTGACCTTCCGCTTCTTCAAGCGTCCCTGAATGAATGCCGCCCGGTAGATGTCCGCGGTAGCTTTTTGCGCCTTCCGCGTCCCCTCGGAGTAGGCTTGATAAATACCATGGATCATGAGGTAACGGTTGTCGCTATCAAGTAATTCAAGTCCTGAGAGTATCTTTCTGAAACAAAACTCTGTTATCCGTTCGCTTCCCCCGCCGTGCTCCACGAGTAATGAAATATATCCGCTTTCCCCACGGACAAGCCGGAAATAGTGAGCCCGATAATCAATATCATTTAAAATTCTTCCACACTCCGAAAACAGTAGCGTGTCGCCGTCTGCTAGTTTTGGCGCGCGGCATTCCTCTGCACCCCAGTTTTTAGTTTTCATAATTAGTTGTCTCCTTTTTTTGAATTGCTTTTAGTTCTTTGTCCACTCCAATTATTTCCTGAACTGTACGAAGCATTGCAAATGTTTTTTGCTCACACTCGAGACAGTGCATCCCGCCCATGCCGTCACACCACAAATCACAGCAACGCGTCCATCGTGTGGCCGCCGTCGTTATTCTTTCTAACAGGGCTAGATGTTCATTCATAATTAGTTGTCTCCCTGCGTTTGAATTCCGAAAGCGTCCCGGCATCTGATCGCCTCTTCGTATTTTCGTATTGCCGTAACTTTTTTCTTCAACGTTGACAAACTAATCAGACAGTTTTTACAGAATCGGACACCTGTAGCCTTGAAAAGTTTAAAGCAGCCATTGCATTCTTTTTTCATAATTATTTATCTCCCTTCACTTGGCAAAGTAGCCCCGTACCGATATCCCCGCGAACATGAACGGGATCCGATTCCTCCCGAATCTGTAACTCCACGACGCCAGACGACGAAACTGCTTTCGCAAGTGCCGCGAGCAGTGCCGCGTCGATTGTTATTGTTACAACAACCGGCTTTTTTGATTCTAATAATGGACGCCAGTTTGGGAAAACTCCCAAATCTGGACGGGGCATTTCGCACGATTTAAGTTTTTGGGTACCGTTTACAAGAATCTCGTTATTGTTTTCCCGCGTGCGGGACGATTTTATTGCATCGACTGATATATACCCCTGAGTGTCCGAGGTATCGGGGATGACGGGAACTACCGCCAGCACCTTGCCGTTCGTCGCTACTAATACGGGCGCGCTTTTGTCTGATAGGTCTAGGTATGGCGCGCTGATTACTACCCGTGTTTCGTCGGCAACGAGTTTTTCAATTTTGGAATCGCTATTAATTTTCATGAGTAATAACCCCCGTGCGATTTGGCTAAATACGCCCTAAACTCCCTACTGCCAGCTTCGCTCATGTCGTTGTATGCTGTATAAGCGATTTTGTCGGCGGCCACTTTATCCGGGGATTCGGCCGCTTTATCGGCGGCAATTTTTTTGGCATCGCAGGCTGCTTTGTAATGAGCGATGTTCGCCGCGATGGCGTCGGCATCATATGAGGCATGTTTTGCCGCTTCTAGGGCGGCATCCAGAACAACTACTTTGTAGGTGTGGGCACCCTTGACGAACGCTTTTGCCGCGTCTCTAGACCTTCGGGCCGTGGCAATTGCCACGTCTCTCTCACTGGAAATTGCGGATTTTTCAGCCTTGGAGTGTACCGCAAGGCCTTTAGATTTCGCCCAGTTATCCGAGTATTGTTTTTTGTCATACGCTTCCCACGCGGCATATTCAGCCGCTTCAAAATTTGCTTCGACGTCGGCGATCTCCGCCTGATAGGCGATACAATTAGCGTCATAGTCTATGGAATGTTTTTCATATGCGATGTTGTAGGTGGTTTCTTTTGGTGTACTCATGATTATTTATCTCCTTGATTTTCCAGCGTCGTCGACGTAGTCGTAGGGCCAAAAGCAACACGGGGACACAGATACCGGCCAATTTTTGCCGCCGGGATATTCCACCGGAAACGTTTCTGCCAATTCCTCATCCGAAAACCGGCTTCCACATTTTTGACATTCATGCATTTCCATGATTATCTATCTCCTTCCCGCCAATAAGTTAGTCCAAAAAGTCCCCCATTTGACTGTAGACGTTCCATTTCGCGTGTTAGGACGGCCCGGTAATCCACACACAGAGACGTAAGAAATTCTTCGTCTGCCGCGTGTAGCCCGTCGTCTAGTGATATGCCCTTGTCGCGCTTGGAGAGAGCTATAAGCGCGGCCCGATTTTTCAGATACTCCATAGCCGTCGCATGCATAGCGCACGCTTCCCCGTGTTCCGCGACGATTCGCGTTGCCGTGGCACTTGCCGAATCTACAAATGTGCCTTTGACACGTCCCCCACGGCCAAGGGCAAATTCTGTGATTTTAAACCCCATCTCTTTTGCCTCGTGACAAACAACCTCATGCCACCGATTGGCTAATTCGGCTAGTAGGTCCCAGTTAGTTTCCATATTATTTGCCCCTCTAGGTAGAATCAATGACTTGCTACAACCTCAGACATACAGTCACATTCGCCGTCGTCATTAGTTGAAAATCCACACCGGAAACACGTCGGCGCGCTTTTACTATTCGGACATCCCGTCTCGTGACAACCGACACCGTTGATAAACAAAAACTCGCATTGATTACAGTTCATGATTATTTCCCCCCATAGATTTTTAAACTAGTAAACTTTGGAAAATCCCGGACAGACTTGAATGAGCGCGGATATGAGCGACGGAATTTCATTTCCTTTTTGTAGTGATTTTCACAGATGAGGATGTTTCCATCTACACCAATTGGTAGCGTCCGAACGTCGGTGTCCACTTCATGTCCGTAGTCGCATGTATTCATGGTTATTTATCTCCTTGGATTCCTGCGTCGGCATCATATGAGGCATTTGTTGCCGCCCCTATGGCGGCATCCAGACCAACCCTTTTGTAGATGTAGGAACCCTCGGCGAACGCTTTTGCCGCGTCTCTAGCTCTTTTGGCTAGGGCAATTGCCACGTCTTTCTCGCGCCACGTCGCAGATTCTTCAGCCTTGGATTGTTTTTTGTCGTATGCTTCCCACGCGGCATGTTCGGCCGCTTTAAATGTTGCTTCACAGGCGGCCATTGCCGCCTGATAGGCGATATAATTAGCGTCGTAGTCTGTATGGTATTTCTCATATGCGACGTTGTAGGCAATTTCTTTTTTTGTAGTCATGATTATTTCCCCTTTATAGTGAGACGCTTCTAGAGCCACTCTGCGTAAATACATACTCATTCCCACGAATACCCTCATCCACATTCTCATTACTCTGAAGATATTCCATCTGGGACCTGAGAATTTTCAGGTAATCTCCACACAACGACTTGCGAAACTCTTCGTCCACCTCGTCCAGCTCTTCGCTCTCGTCCACACCAGACACGGCTACCAGCATTGAGCGCGCTTTTAAATACGCCCGTGCAGTGGTGTAGGTGTCGCACGCTTCCCCGTGTTCCTCAATGATTCGTGTTGCCGTGATGCTTGCCGAATCTGTGAATTCCCCAGTGACCTCTGCTAACCGGTAAATATCGAACCCCGTGATTTTAAACCCGATATTTGATGCATCCTTATACGTAGATTCAAACCAGCGATCATCAAATCCATATTCTCGGTACCAGTCGCGTGCTTTTCCTTTGGACTTGGCGTCAAGTTCGTCAAATTCGTACGTCTTGATCGTTTTAGTTTTCATGATTATTTATCTCCTAGAATTTCGTAGCGTGCATTGATCCCGAACCACGTGATCGACTGGAAACGTGTTGGGGCAATTTGAATCAGCATCACTGGATATCCGGACCGATCGGTAGTGTGGATCATGATTATTCTCCCTTGATCCGAAGGTCCCAGCAATCCATTCCCCGTGAGTCTCGGAGTAATTCCATCGCTTTTGCAATGGTTTCGGCATTTACTCCAGTATCTTCTCCCGATTCGGTGATCCAAGAAAAAATATCACCATCTCTATGAAGTTCCAACCGTATGCGCTCACCCTCGTCTGTGCTGTGGTTGATCGTCGCAGTTCGGAATATCTGTTTATTTTTCATGATTATTCACCCTCTCCACAATCAACCATCACTCCGGTGAGTTTTAAGGGTTTCATCGCGGCAGCTTCTTCTTTGGAGAGCCGAACCCATTCCTTCGCGTCTAGTTTGTATCGGAATCGTGGACAATTTTCTTCGCTCCACGGCATGCCAGTGGAATGGTGGGTCTGCACGTAGAATTTGTAATCTCCGACGATGGAGCACTTCAAAATATCTTTCTGAGTGTAGTTTTTCATGATTATTCTCCCTTGATCCGAAGATCCCAACAATCCATTCCCCATGAGTCGTGCGCTGCGGCCACTGCCAGTTCCAGCGTTTTTGCGCTCACTCCCGTGTCGGCTTTTCCAGCGGTTATCACCCAGATATATTCATCCCCGTCTTGGCGTAATTCGATTCGGACTCGGCGATTCTCTGACGAATGGTTGATTGATGCAGTTCGGAATACCTGTTTATTTTTCATGATTATTTGCCTCCCATTGTTTGATCGTACTCAGCATATGCCCGCTGAAGAGCTGCGAAGCATACAGCCTTCGCTTCCGCTGTGTGCGTCGGTCCGGCATCCTGAATTTCTAAGGTGAACTGAGCGATGGCCGCTTCCGAAGTAAGAATGTGTTTGGTGATTGCGTCGCGTTTTTCGGTTGTCATTGTGTGGCCTCTTCAATCCGAATTTCACCAATGGTGGCCCGGGCCGCGAAGTAATTCTGGGAAATTCCTGAGCGGTAACATCCCACGTTTTCATCCCATTGATAAATCATCCATTGTCCGTTCCCTTCTTTTGTCATGTACGCTTTTTTGTTTTTCATTGTGTTTCCCCCTGTTAGTGTGGTCTGCTTCATGTATATAGTATGCCGGATATATCACCCATAGTCAAGGTAAATCGTATGGGTCTTTAGTCTCATTTATGGATGATAGAGCTTGGGTCTTTAGACCCAGTGATTTTCAGATGCTCGAGGATGGCATCGACGATGAATCTATTCAGGTTGCCGCCGGCTGCTGACTCAATGCGTTGTCGAAGGATTTTGCCAGCGTCTCCGTATCCCAGGTAAATGCTGAATCGGGAAATTCGATTGTTAAGATTATCCATGCGGGGGATATATCATATATATAAGGAGAATGCAATATTTTTTCAATGCCCGCTTGACTTATTAAGGATCGATGCTATGGTTGGGGGAGCGGAAGGTCCGCTTATTCGGGTCCCAGTATTTTGGTGGGAAGAGCGATAAAAAAGAAACTCCCGGAATTGATCGGATGAGAATGTGATCAGCACGATCCCCGCGAGAATGAGCCGACGCAGGCAGCCTTGATCGTTGTGAGAGAGTTTTAGGGTGAGCAGCTTCAGCGCAAACTGGTTTCTCTCCACAATCCCCAATAGGGAAAAAGAATAACCAGCCCTCAGGGAAAGGGTTTTTTTGTTTAAAACTAGGTTTTTCACAAATGCTGTTTAATAATCCCGACTCCTCTCGTATCTACTCCGGTAGATTCTGTGTTCATCGTTGGTCCATCATCAAACGGTGGGAACATCTCAATGATTTCTATATGATCAGAAGGTGTCGATGGTGCGATAAATGGGAGCGAAAGAAAATAAATATTGGGTTGGAAGCGAGCAGAATCGAACCGAAAATTGAAACAGAGCCGATAGTTACTCACAAATCACTGATCATTTAAACGATGCTAGTTATAGAGCAAATAAAAATGAAACATAATTTAGGTTATCAACAACAATCATCTAAAATCGTTGATACTCAACACGTTTAGATAAAACTCAGGAGTACCAAAGGACCCAGTGATGATGATTAATGCAAGA
>Ga0163150_10006615_pt1 | contig 14073 bp, 13 predicted proteins | sample OliLakLV19P2IB_FD_148628 | JGI IMG/M metagenome (GOLD analysis project Ga0163150, IMG submission 148628) | Freshwater microbial mat bacterial communities from Lake Vanda, McMurdo Dry Valleys, Antarctica - Oligotrophic Lake LV.19.P2.IB | ecosystem: Environmental > Aquatic > Freshwater > Lake >...
CCTTTGTAGACTTGCGCGCATCACCTGGGGTGGGTAGCTTTTGTGCCCGACGAGTCTTGCGTAAATATTTCACGCAATCAAAATCGGAGAGCAGCAATGAGACATTCAAATGTAGCAGAACAGTACGGTGGTCGACTTTTGAACATTTGTGTCGTATGTGTAGTGGCATTCGTCTGCGCGGCGGCGATGGCCGGACCACGAATTGTTGCCAAGTCGAACTTAGCCGCCGTCGTAGGCGCCAATCCGGATTGCGATACCCCGCTGGTCTATTCAAATAATTGCCCGACTAAAATTGGTGCGCCGGGCCAATGTCCAACATCGCAAAAATACACTCTGTGCAAGGCCAGCTCACCCGGTAACAACGATAAACTTTGCAAGTCCGGCGGCAATCGATGTACTGTGAACACGAATTGTCAACAGACGATGCAGGATATTGACGGAGGCAAGTGCAACGACACTTGAATTGCGTGATATCGGGAGTCTCCGTCGAGCTCTGTGGAAATCATGAGCGGGGTTGACTCGAGCATGCAGCCTGGCACGATCATTCTTGGCTTGTTGCTTCCATTGGCAACTCCAGCGGAATTGGTGCAGGAGCATTTGCGTTCGGTTGCGCTCTTCGATGGTGTCGAGTTTGAACTGACATTTCGTGAGGTGTGCGAGGCTCCCACGGAGCTTGACGGCATAACGATCCGTGAGGGATCATGCTTTGTGCGTCACGATGGAGCAGATTGGAGGTTATGGCAGCGCGAACTTTATCGTTCCGCCAATGAGACGCGCAAGCTCGAGGAGTCGCGCCTCGACCACGAGTGGCTTGTTAGCAAATCGGTCGGGGAAATTATTGTCGAAACCTCCGACGAGCATCGCACACCACGTTACGTGATTGCAAATCTGACGGCGCGTCCGACGCGAGAGTCTGTCGGAACAGCCGACAGTTTCATGATGCTCCTGGGCTTCAACTACGGCGACGGCGGTCGATCTCTGAGCGATGTATTTGGGGACTCGCGGCTCGAAGCACACGAAGATGTCCTGAATGGACACACGACATGGAAGCTGCAAAGTGAGGGACGCTACGGTCGAACGACGATTTGGTTCGATCCAAGTGCCGCGATGCAAGTATGTCGCCTACACCGGGAAAAAAGCGGCAGTGATTTACTGAATGATATCCCCATCTCGCAACTTCCGGCGGCCAATCCAGACAAGTTCTCCCCGGGAGGGAAGATTAGAACGATTGAGACATTTCTAGATATCTCAAAGTTCGGCAAGTGGAACGACTCGTACTATCCTATCGATGGCGTGATACAGTCCACTACCAGTTACTTTTTAGGGCAGCAGTCAAGTATTCGATATTCGTTTCACATCGACAAGTTTCGCCGATGTGAATTTACCGAAGCGGATTTTAAGATTAGGTCGAGTATTCCTGATGGCTATGCCGTCCAGGTCGACGATCAACCCAATATTGAATACGAGTGGCGTGGTGGGCAAATCGTCAAGGCGATTAGCGCCGTGGCGCGAGCAAATCTCCTGACGTCTAGATTCGGATCGAGTTTTTCAATCGCCGGTTACTTCCTGTCTTTCTCGATAGTCGTGCTTCTCTTGACGACTTTGCTTGTTTGGCGCTATCGCCGCGCTGAAAGTTAAACTATGAAGCGTTCGCTGGCGACAGCCGCCGTGATGCTCCTAGTGATGACCCGTCCTGTGACGGCGGAACAATCGGGTCGTCTGTACTGCGGCGTTTACAGCATGTATGTGGCGCTCCAAGCCGTTGGGCAAAAGCCGTCACTCGAAGACTTGATCGATGATCGCTATATTTCCTCGCGACTCGGCAGCACGCTGGCCGACCTGATGCGAATCGCGGACGATCATCGCGTCTCGGTGGTCCCAATGGAGGGAATGACGACGGGCATGTTGCGCGACGCGTGCAGTCCCATCGTGCTCCACACGAGGCTGCCACGGAAGGGAAGTCCTTATCAGCATTGGCTGGTCTTCCTGGGGGTCGAGAACGGAATGGCGAAGATCGTTGACCCGCCGAACTCGATGGGGCTCGTTCCGTTTGCCGAGATACTCGCGCGCTGGGATGGCGTTGGCTTGGTGGTCTCCGAAGCGCCGATCCCGTACTGGCGATTGGCGCGTGCGGGTTGGCTCGACCAAATGAATCAAATCGTTTTGGCGACCTGCGTAGTCGTTGCCGGTGCGACGCTCGTGTTCCCAAGAGGCCGCCAGTTGCTCCGCAAGACAACTGCCCGCCTGGCGGTTGTTGTTTTCGTTAGTTTGGCGCTGGCGGTAGGTTTCCACGCATTATCGGCGGAAGGCCTGCTTCAAAACCCGGGCGCAGTTGCCAGCGTGGTCACCCAACACCATGCACGCAATGTGCCGGAGTTATCATTGGCAACGCTGCGGGAAAAGCTACGTGACAATCCATTTCTGATCGATGTGCGGTTTCCGAGCGCGTTTGAGGCGGGGAGCATCCCCGGTGCGATTAGTATGCCCATAAGCTCGACTACCTCGGAGCGACTGGGGTTCTTTAGCTCAACTCCCAAGGATCGTGAGATCATTCTGTATTGCCAATCCAATGAGTGCGGTTGGTCGGATGAACTGGCATCAGAAATGGTGCTGCGAGGATACCGAAATGTCAGCGTCTATCGAGGCGGTTACGCCGAGTGGAAAGAGTCTGCCGACGACAATCAGTGACGGCCGCGTTCTTGGAACGGCCATTCGATTGATCGCGATAGCTCTCGGTTTCGTCTTTCTTCGCAGCGCCCTTGCTCATTTGGCGAATCCGTATTTCTTCCTGTCCTCGGTCTATGACTACCAGCTGGGCGGCCCGCGAATGGGAGAGGCCGTCGCCCTCGTTCTCCCACACTTGGAGCTGGTGGTTGGGGTCTGCATGATCGTGGGCCTCTGGCCGCGCGCCTGCCTGAGCCTCGCGGCGGGAATGTTTTGGCTGTTCCTACTGATCCAGGTGATCGCTTGGATGCGTGGCTTGTCGATTAGTTGCGGATGCTTTGGAGCCTCCGGCAGCGAGACAATCGGTTTTCGTTCGATGGCATTCGTGGGAGCGATTGCGTTGACAGCAACTGCCGGCGCGTTCGCGGCCCGGCGATGAAGATGTCCGCCGCACTCTTGAGTTCGGTTCTTGCTGGCGCGGCATTCGAGGCTGCGTTTTATGGGTACTGGATAGCCGCTTGGATCGCAATGTCGCTGCTCGCCTTCGGAGCTTCTTGGGCGCCGTCAGCTATTCTTGCCGGCGCTGGCGCCTACCTGGGCGGCGTGCTGTTTCACCTCCTTGCCCTCGGCTGGATGCGTTGCGCGTTGACCAATGCGGAGGCATTGACGTTAGTGCATTACTTTGCTGTCGGCTGGACTGTCACAGTGGTAATCGTGCGTGCCTTGCCGACGTTCCCGCTCGCCGTAACGTTTCCGATTGCTTGGACGTTGGGCGCCGCCGCTCCCGCTGCGGTGCTTTCTTTGTTCGTCGGTCCACCGGGTTGGTTCTACCTGAATCGTGTCGCCGCGACTCAATTGGCCATGCCGCTCGTGCAAATTGCGGATCTCTCGGGCATGGCCGGTGTGGAATTCGTGATGGCCGCCATGGCAGGAGCCCTGGTTGAAATGCGCATGCGCTCCCTCGTAGTCTGCGCCCTGCTCCTGGCCGCCTCCGTCACCTATGGACTAGTGCGGACGCGACAAGCGGTGAGGGAAGAATACTATCGCGCGGCTCTCTACCAGTCGCCCGGCACGCCCAACATCGACACGCTCGTAGATGTCGCCGTTTGGCCCGAAGGCGACCGTTGGCAAGACTGGACCGACGATCAATGGCGAAACTTTGCCCGCGAATCGGGCGGCGCGGTCGTGGTGGGGGCGTCGCGCGTCGCGGAGGGCAAGACCTATAATTGCGCCCTGCTCGCAACCGACGATCAGGTGCGCTATGTCGACAAACGCTATCTCGTCCTGGGCGGCGAGACTCCCTCGCCCGTCGATTGGGTGCTTGGAATAGCGCATAAGAAAGACTTGTTTCAGGCCGGCGCGGGGCCGGTCAATTGCGATTGCAATGGCATCTCCATCGTGGTTTGCACTTGCTACGAAGTCACGATTCCCGGACTGGTTGACAATGCGACGGGGCTAATCGTCAATCCGGGCAGCGAACGCCGCATCGCGTGCGCCAATGGACCGCAGTCGATGTTAGATCATGCTCGACTGCGCGCCATCGAATCGCGCCGACCGCTCGTTCGAGCCGTCCTCGGCGGGTACACCGCAATCATTGATGGAAATGGAGCGGTTGTCGGAGCAACGGTCGACCAGCCGCTCGTTGGCGAAGTTCCGGCGGATTCGCGTTTCAGTTTCTATTCAGCGACCGGCAATTGGGTGACGCCACTTTGCGCAATCCTCGCCGCCGTATTGTACATTCGCGCAAGGTCGCAAACATGAATCGGCAACGCGGCTTCTCAATGGTGGAACTGATTGTCGTGATCGCGATCATCGGCTTGATCGCGGGATTGATCCTATCGGCAATTCAGTACGCTCGCGAAAGCGCCCGTCGGGCACAATGTGCAAACAATCTCAAGCAGATCGGCATCGCGCTGCATTCTTATCACGATGCCCACCGCGGACTGCCGCCGAGCGTGATCTGGTCACCCTACGGAGAGCCTTTGGGAAATGGCAACTTTCCGATCGGCGTCATCGATGCGATCACCGTCGGCAAATCGTCTGCCGAAGATCGCGTTTATGCCAATTGGTTGATTATGCTCTTGTCCTATTTGGAGGAAGGATCGCTGGGGATGCAGTACGACTCTCGCGCTCCGATCTCGGACGAAAGAAATGCCGGGCTGCGGTCGCACGAGTTGCCGTTGATGAAATGCCCTTCGGACCCTTACAACGGAGCCGACAATCAATATCAGCGATCGGAATCTGCGTCCGGCCCGGGATACGCCCGAGGTAACTATGCCCTCAACGCGGGCACGAATCGCAGTTGCCTTGAGGGATTTCCGAGCTGCGACGATGGATTCTCGTACGAGGGGAAGGAGCTGGCATCCGACAATCGCCGAGTCTGGGGGAGTGGGTTAGGCGGCGCGAATAACTCAACAAACTTTCGCACATTTCAAAACGGCTTGTCAAAAACGGTCGCTGCCGAAGAGATCCGCTCTGGAATTGACGCGTTCGATCGTCGCGGAGTTTGGGCACTGGGATTCGTGGGGTCCAGCATCACGTCGGTGCATGGGAATTATGGAAACAAAGGACCGAACCAAGGCCTCGATTTCATTCAAGGCTGCCCCCGCTTGCAAGCCAAACTCGGCGCGAAATTGGAAACAGAGAACATGCCCTGTTCGTTCCGTAAAATCCCCATCGAGATCTCCGAAAAGGCGACGGCCCGCAGCCAACATTCCCACGGCGTCAACTTAATCATGGCGGATGGCAGTGGACGCTTCATCACAGACGACGTGGATGCCAACGTCTGGCACTTCATGCATCGGAGAGATACGCCCGCTGCGCAAGTGAACGGATTTTAGCGGTTGCACCAGACGCCTGTGTGTCTGCACTCTACTCGTCCAAGAACCCTCGCCCGCGCATCCATTCGATGGCCAGCTCGGGCCAGGTTTTGACTGCCGGGATGTCCTTGCCCAGGCCCAGTCCGTGGCGGCCTTTTTCGTAGATGTGCAGCTCGGCCGGGACCTTGGCTTTCTTGAGGGCGAGGTAGAACAGCACGCTGTTCTCGGGCGGCACACCGGTGTCGGCGTCGGTGTGCCAGAGAAAGGTCGGCGGCGTGTCGGGGGTCACGGCCAACTCGCTCGACATCTTCTCGACCAGCTTGGGGTCGGGGTTTTCGCCCAGCAGGTTTTTCTTGGACCCCTGGTGGGTCACCGGCGCGACCAGCGAGATCACCGGGTAGCAAAGAATCAAGAAATCGGGACGGCAGCTCGCGCGATCGATTGGATCGGTCGCGTCACTCTTGCCCGGGTCGAAGTGCGTGCCGGCGCTTGAGGCCAGGTGTCCGCCGGCCGAAAAACCGAGGATGCCGATCTTGTGCGGGTCGACGTGAAACTCAGCCGCGCGGGCCCGGACCGTGCGGATCGCCCGCTGCGCGTCATCCAGCGGCGAGGGATGCTGATAGCCGCTTCCCTTGTGGCGATACTTGAGCACGAAGGCCGCGATGCCGTGCGAATTGAGCCACTGTCCGACGTCGATGCCCTCGTAGCCCATCGCCAGTCCGCCGTAGCCGCCACCCGGACAGACCACGACCGCGGCGCCGGTGGCCTTGTCCTCCGGCGGCAAACTGATGGCCAGGGTCGGCTTGTCGTTGTCGCTATCGCCCTTGGCGCCTGGCGCCCCGGCGGGCCATAACAGCTCCAGTTTAGGCTCACCGGCGCGCGAGACATTCGCGGCGACAAGCAGGATGAGCATCAGTGAGACACCACGCCAAAACCGAAGCAAAGCAATAGTCACGGATAGTCGCCTCAACGGGTTTACAGATCGTCAATTCTTCAGCGTGATCAACTTGTCTTCTGGAAACGTCGTCAACTCGAGCCCCTTGAACTGAACCTCTTGCGGTTCCTTGTTCGAGTGCAGTTGCAGGCCGAGCGGACCTTCGTGGACCCGGTCGGGTTCGGGGTCGCGCCAGTCGACCACTTGCGTGCCGTTGGCCACCAGGCGGATGCGATTGCCTTGGGCCAGAATCTCCAGCTCGTTCCAGTCGTGCTGGTGTCCGACCTTCTTGGCCGGCGCGCCGTCGACGCCCAAGTTGTTGCGACCGTACAAATCGTGCAGTCCCCAGCCGCTGGGAAACATCACCAGGTGGCCGGCATAGGTATAGGGATCTCCCTTGTCCGGCGCCATGCGTCCCCAGATCGCGATGCCAGAGTGCATCTCGGAGGTCACCAGCTTGACCGTGGCCAGCAGGCGAAAGTCGCTGAATTTGCGTTTGGTGAAGAGGTACGTGCTGACCGGCACCGGCTCGGTGTTTTTGCCGATGATGACGCCGTCTTTCACGCTCCAATATTTTCCGTGACCTTCCCAGCCGTCGAGGTTCTTGCCGTTGAACAAGGCAATCTTCTCCGAGGTGCCCTGCTTGGGCGGCACGACCGGGGCGTCTGCGGCCAACACCGCCGATGCCAGGCACGACCACGCGCAACACCACGCCAGTAACCACGGAGCGGATCGCATTATTTCACCTGAGTTGTTGAATTCGTCGCGGAAGAAGTATGCATACTCGCAGCACCAACTCGCGGGTTCGCCGCCACCTGAGTTGGCGGTCATGGTAACGCGGGCCAATGCCGCAAACAAGTTTTTGTCCGCGAGACCGCCTTTAACCGCGCGGGAAAACGGGTCGATTCAGCAAGGATCAAGCCGGGTCGTATAGCAGCGGGAAAAACTGCCCCTGCATCTTCTCGCCCTTGGCGATCGGCGGCACGCCGGCTAGCAGCTCGTCGTCGGAGTCGGAGCAGACTCCGTCGCGAAATACGTTGATCACCGTGGCGCGCCGCGGACGGTTGGTAGAGTTCTCAAACGAACCGTGGACCAACAACGGGTGATGAAACGCGCACTCCCCTTTCTTCAGCTCGACCGCGACCGGTCGAAACGCTCGCTTCTGCTCGTCGCTCAGCACGGTCTGGATCGCGTTCATGTCGCCGGCCAAACCGGTGACCGGCAACAATTGCCAGCGATGGCTACCGGGAATGTACTGCAAGCAGCCGTTGTCGCGCGCCGCGTCGTCCAGCCCAATCCAACAGGTCAGGTGGGTCATCGGCTGGGTCCGAGTCCAATACGAGTAGTCTTGGTGCCAGGCCACGACGCCGCCGTGCTCGGCCGGCTTGCAGAATAACTGGTCGTGCCAGAACCGCACCGCGCCGCCGAGCAACTGGCTGGCCGGCACCGTGAAGGCCGGGTTCCACAATATGTCGTGAAAGCCGGGCGTAATCCGCCAGGCGCCCAAGGCGTGAAACAACACCCGCGAGCTGTCGACCGATTCGTTCGAGTTGTACTCGTAGAACAAACCGTTGCCCGGATGCCGCGGATTGACCAACTCGGCCAGCTCGCCCCGCAACACTTCCACCTGCGCGTCGCTCAACAACCGCACGCCGGCCAGATAACCATGCTCGTGAAAGAAGGCGACCTGCTCGTCGCTGAGGCGAAACGTTGCCGGATCCACGCCGCCGGTTTCGTCCAGCAGTGATCCCACCGGACTATGGCGGTGGGAGAGATCCTCGACCGTGGTGCCCATCGCATGCCCCCCTCAATGACTCTTCGTCGCGGTGGCTCGATTATGCCAATGTGCAAAGCCGCAAACCAGTGCCGCCGCCGCGCCCGGCAGCAAACGTCACCGCGCGGGCTGCGACGTCACGGGGCCGACACCGGCCACTCCCACGCCCGGGCGGCCCATTTGCAGCCGGCTGGCCAACGCCTCGGGCGGAACGAATCCGTCGATCCGAGCGAGAATGACCGCCTGTGGCGAGATCACGAACGTCGCCGGGTACATCGATACCTTAAGCTCGCGCAACAGCGGCGAGGGCACGCCGCCGTCGAGCACCAAGGGAACGTAGCCCCGGTTGATCGCCTCGGCGACCGTCGCATGGCTGAACGTGCGGTCCTTCATCTTCACGCAGTAGGCACAATCGTCGCGGGTGACGAAAACCAGCAGCGGACGGCCCTGCTGCCGCGTCAGCTGCCAGGCGCTTTCAACCGTGGTGTGCCAGGTCACCTTGGCCGGCGCGGCAATCTCCGCGCCGCGGGTCGTGGTCAGCGACATCACGAGCAACGTGCACACCAACAGAGACCTAAGTCGAGGGCGGAACGCCACGGGCAACCTCGCGCAGGGAAACTGAGGACAACGCATTGAGACGTTATCGAGCGCCGCGCGCAATGAATCGCAGTCGAATCTGCCAACTTGGCTCCATCGAACCTCACGGCTGCGCGGCGGTAGCGAATGCAACATCCGCGCTCGTGAAGCACGCGTGCGCACGTTGTGATCGACGCGCCGAATGGCGAGAGATTGCCTCGCAAAGCCGCCCAAACCTGCCGCGCGCGGCGCATCACCGCGACCCGCGCCCCTGGGCCGTGAAAACAAACGGCCCGCGCGGCGTTTCCACCGCGCGGGCCGTTGTTACTCCCCACCGGGCACGAACCTTATTTGCGCCCACAACGTCCGGGACTTTCCCCCAATCCCCGAACGTTGTGTTCACCCGTCAAAAAATGCACCGCGCCGCATCAGGTCTCGGAGACGAAGACCATTAGCGAATGATGATCCAGGCACACGCGTCCATTGGGTGGCGGCACGGGACCATCGAGCGCGGGGAAAATGTCGTTGGGGCTGTCCTGCCGCGTGTCGGCAAAAATCCGCCAGGAGATTGTCTTCGACACCGTCGGCACCGTGAACTCACGCGGCTCGCCGCCGGCGTGCAACATCATCATGACGTGCCGCCCGGCCAGGCCGCCGAAGTCGCCCGGCGGTGAGGCAAAGAAGCAGGTCAAGCTCGGTTGATCGCTCGACCAGTTCATCCGCCGGCCTTCGGGATTGAACCACAGCACGTCGGACAACCCGCCCGGCTGGCCCGCCTCGCCGCGCAAAAACTCCACCCGGCGAACCGCCGGCTGCGTGCGGCGAAACTCGATCAACGACTTGCAAAAACGCAGCAGACCCTCGTTCTTCTCGACCAGCTTCCAGTCAAACCAGCTAATGTTGTTGTCTTGGCAATAGGCGTTATTATTGCCCCGCTGCGTCCGCCGGCATTCGTCACCGGCCAACAACATCGGCACGCCCTGGCTCAGAAACAACGTGGCCAGCATGTTCTTTAGTTGTCGTAGCCTGAGCAGCTCGATCGCCGGATTGCGCGACGGCCCTTCGATGCCATAGTTCGACGAATGGTTGTTGCTATCGCCGTCGCGATTGCCTTCGTCGTTGGCCTCATTGTGCTTCTCGCCGTAGGTCACCAGGTCGTTGAGCGGAAATCCGTCGTGCGAGGTGACGAAGTTAATGCTGTGATAGGGTTGACGGCCGCCGGCCTGATACAGGTCGCTGGAGCCCGCCAACCGAGTGGCCAAGGGAGGCGTCAACCCGCGGTCGCCGCGCCAAAACCGCCGCACGTCGTCGCGATAGTGGCCGTTCCATTCGGCCCACCGCAACTGAGCAAATGAGCCGACTTGATAGGCCCCGGCCGCGTCCCACGCTTCGGCGATGACCTTGCTGTCTGAAAGCAACGGATCCTCGGCGATCGCCTCGACCACCGGCGGGTTGGGCACCAGTTCGCCCCGGCGATCGCGATTGAGAATCGAAGCCAGGTCAAAGCGGAAGCCGTCCACGTGGTAGTTGTGCACCCAGTGCCGCAACGCCAAGAAGATCATCTCGCGGACAATCGGGTGATTGCCGTTGACCGTGTTGCCGCAGCCCGAATAGTTCTTGTAGTACGCGCCGCCCCCTTCGAGCATGTAGTAAACCTGGTTCTCCAAACCCTTGAAGCCCAGCGTCGGACCCAGTTCATTGCCCTCGGCCGTGTGGTTGAACACCACGTCCAGGATGACCTCAATGCCGGCCTGATGCAGGGCGCGGACCATCTGCTTGAACTCTTTTACCTGGCAACCGGGCTCCTTGCCGGCGGCATAACCCCGGTGCGGCGAGAAGAACGCCAGCGAGTCGTAGCCCCAATAGTTCGGGTGGCGCTTCGGCTCTCCCCAGAAACCGTTGGTCGGAAACTCATGCACCGGCATCAACTCGACGGCCGTCACGCCCAACGATTTTAGGTACGGGATCTTTTCGATCACGCCCAGGTACGTGCCCGGATGTTCCACGCCGCTGGAGTTGCTGCGGGTAAATCCGCGGACGTGCATTTCATAGATCACGGTCTCTGACAGCTCGCGGCGCAAATGGCGGTCGCCTTGCCAGTCAAAGCGATCGTCGACGACCACGCACTTTGGCGGGCGGATGACGCCGTCGTCGGCCGCCAAAAAATTGCCGGCCAGGGCTCGAGCGTAAGGATCCAGCAGTCGGGCCGAAGGATCGAACCGCTGACCCCGCTCGGGATCGTACGGACCATCGGCCTGAAAGTGATAGAGCTGTCCTGCCCCGATGCCCGGCACAAAGATGCTCCAGATATCTCCCCAACGATCGTTGCTGCGGTCAAACACGATCGTCTCGGCCGGCTCGCGGTCCGAGACCTTGTCGTATAGCAGGACCCGCATTCCGGTCGCCGAACGACTGAAGACCACAAATTGCACGCCATGATCGTGCAGGATGGCCCCGTAGGGCAGCGGATGGCTGAATTGCAGAGAAGAATGCCTATGAAGCATGAGCATGTCGAGAGCGCTCGCGTGATGATCAAGATGATGGAGTTCAGTTTGCTCGTGCGCAAACATACCACCCTGCCAAGCGCCACGTGTCTCCGGTGCCCTGTGGAATTGCGAAAAACAGGCCCTTTCGCGTCGGGGCCTGCGGCCTCTTCGGATCGGGGTAACCAGGGAAAGCTTACCGGTTCGGGCAAGCGTGCGCGCGAGATTCTCTGCGCCGCGATGTTTTTGGGACGGCGGGCGGGCGTGGCGCGCCTAAGGGCGACGAAACGTCGCGTGGCAGGCTTCGCAACTGACGTGCAGACGCGACATGCCCTCGGTCAGGGCCGCGCGGTCATCGTTTTTTATCGCCGCGCCGATCGCCCCGGCGGCATCGCGCATCTGCCCGCAAAGCTGGTCCCAACTGGCCGATTCGCCCGGCGTTTTCGCATATTCGTGGTCCAGGGCCGAGACCGCCGCGATCGCCGCCAAGGCCGCCGCCTGACCCTGGCTGGCCGCGCCCTGCCGCCGCCAGCGGTCGGCATCCACCGAGCGTTTCAGGGCCGCGTGGATCAGCGGCACTTGCTTCATCAGAATTGGCAACGAAGCCGATTTTTCCCAGCGGGCCGTCACGCCAGGCACAGCCTGGCCGCTCCGCGCCGCCGAAATCTCGGCCAGCGCCGCCGCGGCACGTGCATGGTTGTCTTCCGAGGCGGCCAATTGCTCGGCGCCCGCGCAGAGTCGGGGCATCGCCGGTCGTTCGGCAAAATCCTCATCGTGCACCGACAGTATCTGGGCCAAGGCCACCAACACCTGCGCATCCTTGAGCGTGCGGCTTTGGTCGGCCAGGTCATAGTCGGCCGCGTCGGACAACGTCTGCCGCACTCGAGCAATCGTGGCGTCGACATGGGTCAACAGATCAGTGGCTGGCGCAAAGCGTGATGGCGGTGGCGACAACCGCGGCTCGGCTCCGCCGGCTAGGGCCGAAACGACCAAAAACACCGAGAAAAACCAGCATTTCACCCGCGTCGCGCTTGACATACGTCTAGGGTCCGTTTTTTTTCTTGCCATGCGGTCTCTTCCGCGACGGCCCGCGCCACTCCGCTGATCGGCCAACCTAACGCACCGCGCGATGCATCGCCGAGGCCGACGCGGGCCAGCAAATCCATGCTCAGTGTCTGGCTGCGCGCCAACGCTGTCAAATCGGCGCCCTAGGGTCCGTTGGGCGTACCGGCGGCAGATACCGCGTTGTTCGCGGGATTCGGGCGACGACGTGCCTCGGACAGACTTGCCTGAGACCCACGTCCTTGCCTGAGACCCCAACGTCCTTGCCTGAAACCAACGTCGCGCGCTCGAAAGCATGTCGCGGCCCCCTCGCCGCGCGCGGCGGGAAGCGGATCGTCATTTTTTCATTTTTTTGCAAATTATTTTGCGAAGCTGATTGACATTGTCGGTTGTGTCGGTTTCAATGTGTGTGACGGGATGGCGAAAAGTCCACTCAATGCGTAATCCCATCGCTGTCCTTGTTTTCGCGTCAATTGCGTCCACCGCAAGGTGTCTCCCAACCGTCATATTTCGCTTTCATGGTAGGAGCCTCGTATGAATCGCAGATCATTATTTGGCCGCTTTGCAGTTCCGTTGTCGGCTAATCGAACGGCTAACCGGCTCGAGCACCGGCGCGTTCACATGGAACCGCTCGAGGTCCGGCAAGTGCTGGCCACGATCTACGTCGACGACAACTGGGTGTCCCAGGATCCCGGCGCCGGCAACCTGAGCCAGGGTGACACGGTCATCAGCGGCACCGGCGGCATCACGGGCTCCTACGGCGACGATGCATTCGGCCTGGTGAGCAATGCCACCAGCGGCACCGGCAATCCCTACCTGACCCTGGCCGATGCGCCTCCGAACAACATTTCCACCCGCTATATCGACGACGCGATTGGCGTCGCCAACAATGGCGACATCGTCAGCCTCCTCGAAGGCAAGTTCACCGAGTCGGACATCGTCATTGACAAGGGCATCACTTTCCGAGGTTTTGGCAGTGCCGGCACCAACGGCGTCGGCGAATCGCTCATCGTGCCGGAAGTCACCTCGACCCGCGCTGAGTTGGAGTTCCCGACCGGATCGCACCAGGGCATCATCATCTACTCGCCCAACGTGACGGTCACCAACTTGCACGTCAACGGCAGCGGCAATGGCTCGCTGGGTGGCTCGCTCAACTACCATCAGGGCGACTCTGTATGACACGCAGGACGGCGTCAACGGCGTCGGCGGCACCGACTATGCTCCGGTCCGCGGGCCGAACATGCCCGTCATCATCCTGGGTCCGCTCGTCGACCAGCACCGTTCCGAGCCGCACCTCTTGATCAACAACGTCAAGGTCGAAAACGTCTGGTACAAGGGCATCACCCTCTCGGCGGCTGCCGGCTACAACTTTGGCCGGACCGGTTCGGCCGACGAAAACCAGATTCAGAATTCGGTCGTCAACACGGTCGGCGACTCTGGCAATATCACCAGCAAACACGTCGGCCTTCTGATCCAGAACCTCGACGACGCGAATAACCAGCTGGGCAATGCCTTTAACAACACGGTCAGCAACGTGTTCGGCATCGGCGTTGCATCGAATGCTTATGGCGCCCGCTCGTGGAATAGCCGCGCGTTTGCCCGTAACGACACGAGCATGTCCTTCAACACGGTCAACAACGCCAGCCTGGAAGGGTTCCGCAACGAATTCCTCTCGGGCGGTGACTTCATTTCCAACGTCGCCAACTTCAGCCCCGGCAACACCGCGATCGGCGTTCGCAGCATCCATTCGGACGTCACCTT
>Ga0163150_10006617_pt1 | contig 14073 bp, 12 predicted proteins | sample OliLakLV19P2IB_FD_148628 | JGI IMG/M metagenome (GOLD analysis project Ga0163150, IMG submission 148628) | Freshwater microbial mat bacterial communities from Lake Vanda, McMurdo Dry Valleys, Antarctica - Oligotrophic Lake LV.19.P2.IB | ecosystem: Environmental > Aquatic > Freshwater > Lake >...
TGCCTGCATCAGCAACCAGGATCACGCGCAACATGCCTCAGCCTGCTATGTGTTGGCTCGTCAAGTCGGAGCCCGACTGCTTTTCGATTTCGGACCTGGCAAAGTGCCCCCGCCAAACCACGTCCTGGAGCGGTGTGCGAAATTATCAGGCGCGCAATTTCATGCGCGATCAGATGAAGCTCGGGGACCGGGTGTTGTTTTATCATGCGAGCGCCGATCCGCCGGCGGTGGCCGGCACGGCCGTGATCGCGCGCGAGGCCTATCCCGACTCGACCGCATGGGATGAGCACGACGACCACTTCGACCCGAAAGCTTCGCCCGAAAACCCGATCTGGCAGATGGTTGATATTCGCCTCGACGAAGTCTTTCCGGTGCCGGTGCCGATCGCCTCCTTACGAGCCGTGTCGGCGCTGAAAGAGATGGAACTGCTGCGCACCGGGTCGCGGCTTTCGGTTCAGCCGGTTCGGCCGCGCGAATTTGAAGAAGTGCTCAAGCTGGCTCGCGCCCTAGGCAGCAAGCCGGTGGCAGCCAAACGATCCAAGCCAGCTGCCGCAAAAAAACCAATCAAGCGTCAACCAAGCGCGACGAAGCGAACACCCGCGAAACGTGCCAAATCGCCCCGGCAGTCATCATGAAAGTTTCGCGTTACGATCCCTTGCGATGGATCGAGGGCCAATTGGCCGAGCTCGAAGCCAGCGGACTGCGCCGACAGTTAGGCACCCACGTCGGCCCGCAGCAGGTTCGTTTGCAGTTGGGGAACCGCGAATTTATCAACTTTGGATCCAACGACTATTTGGGCCTGGCGGCCGATTCCCGGCTGAGCGCGGCGGCGGCGAAAGTGGCGTCCGAAGAAGGCTGGGGCGCCGGCGCCAGCCCGCTGTTGACGGGTCACACACAGGCCCACGAGCGGCTGGAACGATGTCTGGCAGAATTCGAGGGCACCGAAGCGGCGCTCGTCTTTTCTTCCGGCTACGCCGCCAACCTGGGCGCGATTGGCGCGCTGGTCGAACGTGGCGATGCCATTTATGCCGACCAGAAGAACCACGCCAGCATGATCGACGGCTGTCGCCTCTCGCGTGCAGACGTTCATGTGTTTCCCCACAGAGACTGGCGCGCTTTAGAAAGCATGCTCGCCTCGGGCGGCTCCTACCGCCGCCGGCTGATCGCCACCGAAAGCATTTTCAGCATGGACGGCGATCGCGCCCCGCTGGTGGAAATCGCGGACCTGGCCGAACGCTTTGACTGCATGCTGCTCGTTGACGAGGCGCACGCGACCGGCGTGTTTGGCAAACTGGGACGCGGCCTGGCCGAAGAGTTGGGCGTCGAGGACCGCGTGGCGATTCGCGTGGGCACCCTCAGCAAAGCCCTGGGCTGTGCTGGCGGGTTTGTTTGCGGCAAGGCGTCGCTCATCGAGTGGCTGATTAACCGGGCAAGGGCCTATGTGTTTTCCACGGCCACGCCACCCGCGATGAGCGCCGCGGCGCTCGCGGCGATTGAAATTGTCCGCGATGAACCCTGGCGGCGCGTGGGCCTGCTCGATTGCTCCGCTGATCTTCGCCAGCGGTTACACCAGCAAGGTTGGAACGTGGGTGCCTGCGACAGCCAAATCATTCCGCTGTTGGTTGGCCATCCCGCCGCGGCGATGCACCTTGCCTGTCAGTTGCGCGAAAGAGGACTGTTGGTGCCGGGCATCCGGTCGCCTTCCGTGCCCGCGGGAGAGTCGCTGCTGCGGATCAGCCTCAGCTCGGCCCACACGCCCGAGATGATCGACGTGCTGGTGGCGGCGTTGGCCACGTTGGCCACCGTATAGCCGCCGGTTGCCTGCTATATCCGTCACAACGCGCGTAAGCGCACCTTCAGGGTCGACGGACGGATGTCACAGAGCGGCTTAAGCACCGGATTTCAAATGAGTTAAGCCTTGTGGCCAAGTCCCCGCAAAACTTGACACTACCGATCGCGCCATCTATTATCGAATCTATCAGTCACGCGCTTAACTCCCTTGCTGCTCAGGCCTAAAGGCGATCGGCCGGGTGAGCGGTTGGCGCGGTCCTGCCATCTTTCTGTGTCTGCCCGTCCAACGCTAGACCTCGTAAGGTTCCATGGCTCTCGTTCTCGAAATCGTGCTCGGACTGATGATTCTGGCGTCGTTCTTCGTCGCCTACATGAGCACGAGGACCTGGCCGATCTATCAGGTCGTGCTGGTCGAGTTCATCTTCCTCGGCTCGGTCGCGTTTTTCTATCTCGGCGCGCGCACGCTGGCCACGCACCAGGCCTGGCGCACCGCGGTGCAAACCTATGAAAAACAGTTGGAAACCGTCGACAAGCAAACGCAAGAGTTGCGCGAAGGAGTTTTGGATCCTTCCGGGCAGGTAACGACTAAAGGCATCAGCCAGCTCAAAGAGCAATTGGCCAGGTTGGCGATGGATCGCGGCGGCGTTTTTTATGACGTTGCTGTCGACGGTGTTAAAGATGGCGTGGTGCAACTGACCTTCAAATCGCCCAACCATGGGTTGGCGCCGAACAGCGTGCTGTTTGCTTTCGATGAAGCCCGATTCAAAGACGGCGGCCGCTATCAGGGCGAGTTCAAGGTGGCCTCCGTGGCTGAAGACAGCCCAGCCGTTCAGCTAACCCCAAATCTTCCGCTCACTGAGAGTCAAACCCAGCGGCTGGCCGCCGCGAAGGGTCCGTGGACGCTGTATTCGACGATGCCCATCGACGACCTGACCGTCGACACTAGCATCAACGATCCTCCGGCACCGATCAAAAAAGATCCAGCCGCCGAAGGCGAGCCGGGTGCCGAGCCTGTCGCGGGCAACGAACCGCCGGCCGAGCCCGTGGCAGCGGCCGAACCGGTTGCTCCCGCCGAGCCTGCCGCGGGCGAGCCGGGCGCACCGGCTGCTCCGCCCGTGGCCTTTCTGGCCAAACGCCCCTTGCGCGACTATGAGTACCTGTTCCACGAAAACTACGTGCAGCGTTCGCTGTTGGCAGACACGATCAGCCAATTGACGAGCAATATCGATCGCATGACGGCCGCGGTGAAGCAAGCGACCGAAGAGATCGGGTATCGAGAGACCGAGAAGACGAATCTGGCGGGCGACTTGGGCAAGTTTCAGACGGAGCAAAAAGCGATTGCCGCCTACCATAAATCCATGGAAAAGCTGTATGGCGAGCTGCGCGAGTCGCTGAAGTCGACCTACTTCGCCAACAAGCAGGCCGCGGCCGAATTGACGGCCTCGCAGCTTAAAGCCGCCCAGGAAATCAACCAGCGGGCCGGCGACGCTCGGGCACAGAACTAGCGCAGTCATCGGTCGAAGCTGGCACCAAGTCCGTAGGATCGGCCAGCTTGAAATCGCCTCTGCACTTTCCGCAGCTTGCCTCCTGAGATATCTTTTAGTAATCGACCCGTTTTGAGCCGCGCCGTTCGGCGATGGCTTTCTTCGCGGCGCTCCGTCCTTGCCATTGGCAGCCGAGATCCTTATGGGGATTTACGACCGGAATTACTATCAAGAAGAACGCCGAGGTGTTTGGCTGAGCGGCCGCTCAATGGTCGTCAACCTGATCCTCTTCAACGTCGCGATCTGGGTCGCCGATCTAATTTCTGGCGGCCAGATCAGCGAGATCCTCAGCCTCAAATCCGATCTGCTTGAGAAGCCCTGGCAGTTGCTCACGTACGGGTTCATGCACGATCCCAACGATCTGCGGCATATCTTGTTTAATATGTTCGGCCTGTGGCTGTTCGGCACGGACGTCGAGACGATTTATGGCCGGACCGAGTTCTTGCGCATCTACCTGGCCACGATCGTGTTTGCCGGTTTGGTTTGGGTTGGAGTAAGTGCAGCCTCCGGAACCCAAGGAATGTTGGTTGGCGCCTCGGGCGGTGTGATGGGAGTGATGATTCTGTTCGTGCTCCATTTTCCTAAACGCATGTTCTACATCTGGGGTATTATTCCGATGCCGGCTTGGGGGCTGGGCGCGATTTATGTGTTCTTCGACATCATTGGCGCGGCACGCAATGTCGACAATGTCGCCCACGTCGCGCACCTTTCGGGCGTGGCATTCGGCGCGATCTACTATCGCAGCGGTTGGAATCTTGGTCGCATGATTCCACAACGGCTTTCGACCGGCATGTTCCGCTGGCGCCCCAAGCTGCGAATCCACGATCCCGAGAGTGACGCCCGCGACCTGAATCAGCAAGTCGATTTGATCCTGGCCAAGATTACCAGCTCCGGCGAAGCTAGCCTGACGAAGAAGGAACGCCAAACGCTCGAAAAAGCCAGCCGCCGCTATCAGGATCGCCGACAATAAACTCACACTTCCAGCGCGCACTCCTTTCGCGCGAGGCAACCCCTTGGCCGACAACGCTCCGCAATCCAGCCCGAAGTCCACCGTCGAAGAAATACGCCAGCGCTTTGACGCCGATGTCGAACGGTTCAGCAATCTGGATACCGGGCAATCGGCCACGATCGACGCGCCGTTAGTACTCGATCTGATCGCGGGCGCCGCTGCCGCCGTTTCGCCCGAGGCCACGCGCTTGCTGGACATCGGTTGCGGCGCCGGCAACTATTCGCTCAAGCTGGCCGAGCGTTTGCCGCTGGCGGAAATCACGCTGGTGGATCTGAGCCAGCCGATGCTCGCGCGCGCCGAACAGCGCATTGGCGAACAAGGCCCGATCAAGACCTCTGCTGCAATCGCAACGCATGCGATTCAAGGCGACATCCGCGAGATCGAGCTTCCGGCCGCGCACTTCGACCTCATTGTGGCCGCCGCGGTGCTCCACCATTTGCGCGGGCCCGAGGAGTGGCGCAGCGTCTTTGAAAAGTTGTATGCCAGCTTGCGTCCGGGCGGCGTCTTATGGATCGCCGACCTTGTGGAGCATACCTCGCCACCCGTTCAGTCGTTGATGTGGCAGCGGTACGGCGACTACTTGACGGCGCTCGGCGGCCCCGAGTATCGCGACAAAGTCTATGCCTACGTCGAGCATGAGGACACTCCTCGTCCACTCATGTTTCAACTCGATCTGCTGCGCGCCGTAGGTTTCGAAACGCTGGAAATCCTGCACAAGAACAGCGTGTTCGCGGCATTCGGGGCGATGAAGAAGCGCGGCTAAGCAGGCAGCAGCGGCGGCATTGGGCTCAGGCCCGCTCTAACTTTCCGGCGAGAAGTCGCGCCTCCGAGTCGCCGCGCGGAGTGACCCGCATCCTCGGTCTATGCGCGCTAAAGAAACTCCGCATGCCTCCCCAGAGTTAGCCTTTGGGTTATCAATTTTGGCTTGGAACATTTTTTGCTGGCTTAGAGTTTGTGTCGGTGTCTCCATGCCCCGCAGACTTTTTGCGGGTTGCTCGATGACCCTGTTGGCAATTTTCAATTCACGTCGGCTGAGGAGGGATCGAATCATGCTTCAGCAATCCACATGGCTCGCGTTTGTGTTTTTATTCACGAATTTCGCCGCTCTTGCCTGGGGGCAACCCGCGGCGCCGCCCCGTTTTGGCGCGCAACCATCGCTGGGCAATGCGGCCGTAAGGCCCAACACTTTCGAGGCGAACAAACCGGTGGCGATGGTCAACAAGATCATCAAGCCGGTGCCCCTGTCGGTCGATTCCCAGCGCGGCGCTCTGGTGAACATCGATCGCCACATTCTCGATCAGGTTTCGGAACTGAGCGATAAGCTCAAAGCCATTCTGCCCGACGAGCTGGCGATTCTCGCCAAGACGACGGGTTGGAAGATTGAAGATCACCAGGCGCTCGTGGGCGCGTTGCGCGCCGGCGACCCGACGGCGGTTTATGAAACGTGGGTCAAAGGCAACCCGCAAGATACGGCTGGCGCCGAGGCGGCCGCCCGCCAGACCGACGTGAAACGCTTGTTGACGCGGCTCGCCCAAGATGCGGAAAAGAACAGGGCTGCGCTCAAGCAGGATGTGTCGGACTTCGACGCGGCTCTGGGCAAGATTTCCGGCCCCACACCCGCAGTGGCGGATCTTGCGGCGCCGGTCAAGACGCTCAAAACTTGGGTCGAAGCTCGGATGCTGATCGAGACTGCCACACCCGGCAAAGGTTCGATCGCCAAGCTTCCCACCGGCAGCGACGTGACGATGATCTACGATCCGACCCTGCCAATGGGCACGGCGATCGTGCTCAGCGACAAGGTGATACTCATCGGCCGCGAAGGACATGGCTCGCTGGCCATTGCCAAGGGAAATGCGGCCGAGGCCTTGGGCCTGCCGGTGGTCACCGGAAGTCCGCTGGCCGAAGTCGAAGGTGAAGAAGTCACCGACGGCGTGCTGATCATTAACCCGGCCAGTTCTCGGGGGACCATCAACTACAACATCAATGGCAGCCACTACGTGGCCGAGCCCGGCATGAGACAGCGGTTGTCGGCGCTGCCGGCGGGCCGCGGTTGGAAGATCGAATATGACCGTGGCGAAAAGTTCGGACCTACCGCATACACGCTTTCGCCCGGCACCTACCACTTTACCCCGACGGAGCTCGGCTGGCAGCTCTACAAGCAGCGCTTCGAGATCGCGCTCGACAACTCGCAGAGCAACCAGGAGTTCCATTTCATCTTTCGAGGCGACGACCTGACGGTGCCCGCGGGTGGCGCTCGGACCATCAGTTCGGACTATCCGATCGTAGTGCGGTTCGACCGCGGAAACGGCTCGGAGTTTGTGGCCAAGTCGACGCGTATGACGGTTGGCAACCTGCAAATCGGCGTCAACGCCAACGACAACCTGTGGGACATCTTCCCGACGACCGACAACCGTCGCGAAGTGTCGAACCTGAAGCCGTTCAACGCCGAAGAGCTGCGAACGCGTGACGTCACCAAACCGTAGGTGGCGGAAGCGCTCTAGAATTTAAATTGTTGTAGAAGTCGCAACAGGCGGGTGAGCTATTTCCGGTTTAGCTTGCCCGCCTGTTTGCTAGTTGAAACCAGTGTCGAACGTCGCGGCCTGCGAGAGCAATACCACTAACCTTGGGCGAACGCTTCTTTCATGCCCTCGAACATTTGCTCGGGTGTCAGATCCTTGATGTGCGTCGCGAACGACCATTGGTGGCCGAACGGATCGGCGATGATCCGGCCGGCCGGTTACTCAGTGCAGACTTCGCCCGTCTGCGAGTCGTAATATCCCAGACCTGCGAGCGTTGCTAATTCCTTGGCGTCGCGCTGTGCGATGTTGATCGCTTCTTCGGCCTCGTCCCAAAGAGGGATGGTGAAAGCAACCTCCCCCTTGAACACTGAAACTTGCAGGCCCCATTCCGAGTTTGGATGCACGAACTCACGGCACCCTTGTCCCTCATGCTCGATTATGTAGCCCTTTTCCAGCAACCAATCGCAGACCACTGACAAGGAGAACTCGGAAATTGGGTCGGCATCGGACCAGTCGCCCAAATCGTTCTCAATCGCTCGCTTCAGGAACGCGGATTGATACAACTGAATGTCGTAGCTCATACGAAATCTAGATCCGACCGCGGGCTTGAATTGGAGAGGTTCGATTTGCTCGACAGCAATCGTCGCCTGCGAACTCTACGCGAACGCTTCTTTCATGCCCTCGACCATTTGCTCGGGTGTGAGATCCTTGATGTGCGTCGCGAACGACCATTGGTGGCCGAACGGATCGGCGATGATTCCATAGCGGTCGCCCCAGAACATGTCGGATGCTGGCATGACCACCGTGGCGCCGGCGGCCTCGGCTCGTTTGATGGCCGCGTCGCAGTTTTCGACATAATGGTGGATCGTTACCGGCGTGCCTTTGAGAGCTTTGGGCGACATTGATTTGCCCCCGCACATTTCCGGGAAATCATCGTTGAGAAACACGATGCAGTTTCCGAAGCGAATCGCCGCGTGCATGATTCTGCTTCCGCCTGGTTCCGGCATGCGATTGACTTCCTCGGCTCCAAACGCCTTCTTGTAGAACTCGATGGCCTCGGCACAGGGATCGCACACCAGGTGCGGAATCAGGTTCTCGTGGCCGGGTGGAATCGGTTGCGTCGACTTGCTCATGGTTGACTCCTCGAAAAAAAAGATCTGTGAATTGGTTGCTTCGTGATTCTAGTTTACGCCTGGTCATAAGCCCGCTGGAGCGCGCCGATGTCGAGTTTCTTCATGGTCATCATGGCCTGCGTGGCGCGCCCGGATTTTGCCGGATCAGGCCCGCCCATCAGTTTGCCCATCACGGTCGGAACGACCTGCCACGACAAACCGAATTTGTCCTTCAGCCAGCCGCATTGGACTTCGGCTCCGCCTGCGGAAAGCTGTTCCCAGTACTTGTCGATATCCTGCTGCGTCTGGCAATTCACGACAAAAGAGATCGCCTCGGTAAATTTGAAGTGCGGTCCGCCGTTGAGCGCGACAAACGTTTGTCCATCGAGCTGAAACTCGACGGTGATCGCCGACCCGGCCGGCCCTGGGCCGCCCTCGCCATAGCGTGCCACCTTGACGATTTTGGAATTTGGAAAGATCGACGCATAAAACTCCGCCGCTTCCTCCGCCTGGTGATCGAACCACAAAAACGGAGTAATCAATTGAATCGACAAGACAATTCTCCTAAGTTTCCAAAGCCATCGGCGGGAGGCGAATCCCCTCCCTGCCCATTAGTCGAACGAGAAAAAGGAGAATCGACAAGTATCTCAAGAAAAATAGAGGTCGAGCTGCGATGCCAATATCTGGACCGCAGCCGCGGTTTCCCTAGACTGAATGCTGGCCGAACCGCCAACCATGATGGGGCTTAAAGTAAGGCACAGAGTATGTTCATGCCGTTCCGAACAACGCGGACCTGATTAGAATGGCAGTCTCTCGCGGCGCTCGGCGACCACTTGGCGGCAATCTCATGCGATTCGTGGCCTTCATCCTGACTCTGATCATCGGCCACGCGGCATGGCCCGCCATGAATGTGGCTGCGGGCCTGGCCGACGTCCTGCAAAACGAACTTGACCTCATGGAGTGCCCTGGGGCGCTGGTTGGCATTTCCATCGGCCCAAATGCTCCCCAGGTCTTCGCACTGGGCGTGGCGGATGTGAAGACCCGGTCACCGATGCGGCGCGATTTCCATCTGCGGATCGGCAGCGTCACCAAGCTGTTCGTGGGCACGCTCGTTTTGCAGTTGGCTGACGACGGCAAGCTGTCACTCGACGACCCAATCTCCAAGTATGTTGCCGGCGTCCCGCTGGGAGACAAGATCACGCTTCGCCAATTGGGTAATCACACCAGTGGCTTGTTCAACTCGATCCAGAACCAGGACTTTCAGGCTGCGATTCGAGCCGAGCCCGCGCGAGCGTGGACCTCAACGGAGATCCTGACTTTCGCGTTCGCCAAACCCGCCTATCACGCTCCGGGCCAGAAATGGCGCTATTCGAACACGAACATCGTGCTGCTCGGAGAGGTGGTTGAGAAGGTGACGGGAAAGCCTTGCGCGGAGGCGGTCAGGGCGCGAGTGCTGGTGCCGCTTGGGCTTGAGCACACCGGTTTCACGCCAAGTGCCAGTTTGCCCGATCCATCGCCGAGTGGCTACCGGAACGGGCGCGAGAACAACTGGGTTGGCTACGGCAAGACGTTTTACGATGTGACGGGGTACAGCGCGTCGTGGACAGGCGCGGCGGGCAATATGTATTCCACCGTGGACGACTTGCTCAAGGCAACCAAATCGCTCGCGACAGGCACGCTGCTGACTGAGAAGTCGCGTAAGGAGCTGCACGCACAGGTGCCGACGACTGGGCGGGACTTGCAATATGGCTTTTGCCTGGGCAACTATCGCGGCTGGTTGGGGCATTTCGGCGACGTGCCGGGCTTCTCGTGTTTCATCGGCTATCTGCCGACAGGAGACACCACGCTAGTCGTACTCACCAACCTCGCCAACAACAAGGACGGCACAGCCCCGGCGGACCGACTTCGCGATGTCGTCATTCAGCATTTGGAGAGGTGAAGCGATCCCGGTGATACCCAGTACAAGCGTATTAAATCGGCGATTGCAGACGCTCGACCTGCGGTGCCGGCGAGTCTTCGGCAAGATTCGTCCGGAATGGATCCGACGCGGAGTTTGGACAGGACCCTGTTAGGCTGTTGCCCTGCCCCCGGGGCCACTGCAAGCTGTCGATTGCTGGCCCGTTGTGAAAATGCCGTGGCGGCGTTCTTCTACTGGACCGCTGCCATTCGGCCCTGCTACCACAGGTCTGCCAAGCTGGGCAAATGGCCTTGCCAGAGTGTGCGGTGCCCCTATAATCCGTTGATCCCCCGGCTCGGCGAACGACCCCCGCCGTAAGGTGGTGCGGGTGGGTACGGTTTGTGCATCCACTGCGGGTGTAGCTCAGTTGGTAGAGCACGACGTTGCCAACGTCGTTGTCGTGGGTTCGAATCCCATCACCCGCTCTTGGTTTTTTCAGGATCGTCGTTGAAGCGACGATTTTTTCGCTGCGCCCCGGCCATTCGACCGGTGGGCTGCGGTGGCGGCACTCTAATATCGAGCTAAGATGTCCCCTTCCGACAAGAACACCGACGAGTTGGTTGCTGATGAAGCGGCCGAGACCGAAGCCCAGAAGATCAATCTCTCGATCAAGGTCGAGAGCCCTTCGGCCTGCCAACGACATATCACGGTCACGATTCCGCGCGAAGAAGTCGATCGCTACTACGACAAAGCCTTTAGCGAGATGATGGACACCGTCGCCGTGCCGGGCTTTCGCGCCGGCCGCGCTCCGCGCAAGTTGGTCGAAGCTCGCTTTCGCAAAGACGTTTCCGATCAGGTCAAGGGTTCGCTGTTGATGGACAGCATGACGCAAGTCACCGAAGACGAAAAGTTCTCGGCGATCAGCGAGCCGGATTTCGATCCGCTGGCCATCGAAGTGCCCGACGAAGGTCCGATGACCTTCGAGTTCGATCTGGAAGTCCGCCCCGAGTTCGATCTGCCCGAGTGGAAGGGTCTGACGGTCGAGCGTCCGGTGCGCGAGTTCAACAAGAAAGATATCGACAAGCGGCTTGAGCAAATCCTGGCTCGCCATGGGCGTTTGATACCATTTCAAGGACCCGCCTCGACTGGTGACTATATCAGTTGCAATTTGACGTTCAAGAACGGCGCGGTGGAGCTTTCTTCCAGCACGGAAGAAGTCATTCGCATCCGCCCGGTGCTCAGCTTCCGCGATGGCAAGATTTCGAACTTCGACAAGGTGATGAAGGACGTCAAAGCCGGCGAAACCCGCGAGACGACCGCCCTGCTCAGCCAAAGCGCGCCCAACGAATCGCTGCGCGGACACGAGATTACGGCCCTTTTCGAAGTGCTCGAAGTCAAGAAGCTCGAACTTCCGGAAATCACGCCGGACCTGCTCAAAGAGCTGGGCGATTTCGAGACTGAGGGCGAGCTGCGCGACGCGATCAAAGAGGATCTGCAGCGGCAGTTGGAATATGCCCAGCAGCAACAGGCTCGCCGACAAGTAACGGCGGCGCTGACGGAAAGCGCCAACTGGCAATTACCGCCCGAATTGCTTCGCCGCCAGAGCCGCCGTGAATTGGAGCGGGCCGTGCTGGAGCTGCAGCGCAACGGTTTTAGCGATGCCGAGATTCAAGCTTACGAGAATGATTTGCGGCAGAACAGCGCCGTGTCGACGGCCAAGGCGCTCAAAGAGCATTTCATCTTGGAGAGGATCGCTGAAGATCAGAACTTCGAGGCCACGCCCGAGGACTATCAGGCCGAGACAGCCTTATTGGCCGCTCAAAGCGGAGAGAGCGTGCGTCGCGTGCGGGCACGCATGGAAAAGCAGGGCCTGATGGATGCCTTGCACAATCAAATCATCGAGCGCAAGGTGATCGACCTTGTGCTCTCGCACGCCAAATTCAAGGACGTTCCCTACAAGCCGGAAGGCTCGGACACGGAAGCTCTCGACCAGTCGGCTGGCGGTGAGGAAGAATCGGAGATTCCCGAAGCGAAAAATTCGGGCGAAGCCGAGCCGCTGCGCACATCCAAAGAACACGGTTAAATCTCGTTCGATAACCTCCGGCCAGCAAACCTGTTGACGCGGGGGGCTGTTGACGCGAGGGACAAAAAACGGCCACGTCAACGAGTGGCAGCTCACGCGTGCTTGCAAATTCAACCAATTGACTGACTGCCGCGTTACGGCAAAGCGCCTAAGAGCGCGGCGAGCAGAAGGATACAACATGGCCTATCGCGATTATCAACGCCAACGTCAGATGACGCTGGGAGATCTGCTGCTGGAGAATCGCATCATTCTCTTGCAGGGCGAAATCCACGACGGCAACGCCAACGAACTGGTAATGAAGCTGCTGTATTTGCAGAGCGAAAACCGTCGGAAGCCGATCCATTTCTACATCAACTCGCCTGGTGGCAGCGTCAGCGCCACGCTAGCGATTTACGACACCATGCAGATTTGCACCTGCCCCGTGGCCACCTATTGCGTGGGACTCGCCGCGAGCGGAGGCGCCGTGCTGCTGGCCGGAGGAACCAATGGCAAGCGGTTTGCCTTGCCCCATGCCAAGGTGATGATCCATCAGCCCTATGGCCAGGTCGGCGGCCAGGTTTCGGATATTGAAATCCAGGCCGATGAAATCCTCAAGACCCGCGAAGTGCTCAACGTGATCCTCGCGCAGCACACCGGTCAACCGCTGGAGCGGATCGCTAAAGACACGAATCGCGATTACTACATGACGGCTGCCGAATCGAAAACCTACGGCATCGTCGACGATATCCTCACCCGGCCTCCTGTGACCGCCGAAGGCGAGGACGAAGACAAAGTCTAATCACTTCAGTATCGAAACATCGAAATCGAAACATCGAAGTCGAATTACCCAACCGGGCGACACCACTCGCCGACAATCGCACATAAAGCACACGACTATGCCTCTGATACCGTTCGTCATCGAAAAAAGTGGCCGCGAAGAGCGGGCCATGGATATCTACAGCCGGCTGCTGAAGGATCGCATTATCTTTCTCGGCTCGCAGGTCAACGACGAAGTGGCCAACTCGATCGTCGCTCAGATGCTGTTTTTGCAATCCGAGGATCCGAAGGCAGACATTCATCTCTACGTCAATTCGCCCGGCGGCAGCGTGACGGCTGGCCTGGCGATTTACGACACCATGCAATTCGTAACCTGCGACGTGGCGACCTATTGCATCGGCCAGGCCGCGTCGATGGGCGCCGTGTTGCTGACGGCCGGAGCCAAGGGCAAACGCAATGCACTGCCCAACGCTCGCATCATGATCCACCAGCCGTTGGCCGGCATGGAAGGCACGGCCGAGGACATCATGATCCACGCCAAGGAATTCAAGAAGATCAAGCACAAGCTCAATAACATCCTGATCAAACACACCGGCCACCCGTTGGACCAGATCGAGCGCGATACGGATCGCGACCGGTTCATGTCGGCCGAGGAAGCCATGGAATACAAGCTGATTGATCAGGTCATCGAGCACATGGAACTAAAACCGATCGCCAAGGTAGAACCGTTCGCCAAGGGTTAGCGCTCACGGACGAGTGCAAGCGAACAACAGGCAGCCTCATTTCGCTATCTCCGGGTTGCCTGTCGAGGGAGTGACAAGTTTACGTCGCGTTCATGGTGCGTAGGGATGCTGGCCCCAGTTGCTGGCGCTCGTGTGCACCCGGGAAGTAAACGATTTTCTGTCGCATGAGGCTGACATGAGAACGTTTCCGCTCGCTCTATTGAGCCTGGCCTTGCTAGCGCTGGGTTGCCGTGCGAATACGAATCAGGTGCTCCTGGAACGCGATCTGCGTTTGCACGAGGACAAGATTTGGGAACTCGAGGGGATGCTTGACGACGCCGACGCCGCGCGAGAAGCCACGCTTCGAGAGAACGAAGCGCTGAAAAAAGAGCTCGCTGGCGGCGACCGCGGACCGGGGGGCCTTGGCTCCGACACTCGGTCGCCCGCCGTCGAGTTGCCCTCGCGCGATAGCAGCCCGCCGAGCCGCTCGCGCTCGAATGAAACTCCCAGCCTCGAAGCGCCGACCATTGAATTGCCCGAGCCCTCGAGCGGTCCACCCGTCGACATGTCGCCGGGCGTGGAAATCAACCCTGGCAGCGGCCGCTCGGCAATGGGCGGTGGCAAGCCGACCAAACTGGTG
>Ga0163150_10006619_pt1 | contig 14071 bp, 13 predicted proteins | sample OliLakLV19P2IB_FD_148628 | JGI IMG/M metagenome (GOLD analysis project Ga0163150, IMG submission 148628) | Freshwater microbial mat bacterial communities from Lake Vanda, McMurdo Dry Valleys, Antarctica - Oligotrophic Lake LV.19.P2.IB | ecosystem: Environmental > Aquatic > Freshwater > Lake >...
CCCCTGCGACGTGCGACGCGATCGCCATCGCAAGCCGCCGACGATGCCGATGCCGTGGGGCCAGCGACCGATCAGCAATGTCCAGCGACCCCAGAAGGGCGAGAAATAAGCCATGCCGTGGGTCGCGTTTTGCAAGATCGGGCTTTGCGCCGCGCTGTTGATCGCGATGCACCCGATTGCGCGCGCCAGCGAGCCGGACGCGGCGGACGCGGAATTCTTCGAAAAAGAGATTCGGCCGCTGCTGATCGAGCGTTGCCACAAGTGTCACGGAGATTTGCCGGAGCCGAAAGGGCAGTTGAAGCTCACGTCGCGCGAGGCAATTCTCAAAGGGGGCGAAACGGGACCGGCGGCAGTCGCGGGCAAGCCGGGTGAGAGCCTGTTGATCAGCGCGGTGAAATACGACGGCATCGAAATGCCGCCAGAAGGAGACAAGCTGAGCAAGGTCGAAGTCGCGCGGCTCACTCGCTGGGTCGAGCGCGGACTGCCTTGGCCCAAAACGGACCCACGCGTCCTAACCGCCGCCCAAACGGCGGCCGAAAGCGAACAAATCTCTCGAGTGCGCGGCAGTTTCTGGTCGTTTCAACCGGTCCGCAATCCGCCGCTGCCAGCACTTAGCAACGCCGCCTGGCCGAAAACCGCGATCGATCGATTCGTTCTGGCGGAGCTTGAAAAGAAAGGCTTATCCCCCTCGCCCCCGGCCGATCGGCGCACGCTTTTGCGGCGGCTTACGTTCGACCTGGTCGGGCTGCCTCCCACGCCCGAAGAGACCGATGCTTTCCTGCGCGATGATTCGCCCGATGCGTTATCGCGCGTCGTTGATCGACTGTTGGCTTCGCCCGGCTACGGCGAACGCTGGGGTCGGCATTGGCTCGACGTCGCGCGCTACGCCGACACCAAGGGATATGTGCTGTTTCAGGATGGCAATTTCCCTTGGTCGTACACGTATCGCGACTATGTCGTGCGCTCGTTGAACGAAGACCTGCCTTACGACCGGTTCATTGTCGAACAATTGGCGGCCGATCATTTGCCGCTAACTACTGACAAGCGGCCACTGACGGCGCTCGGTTTCTTGACGCTCGGCAGCGGTTTCATGAACAACAAGCAGGACGTGATCGATGATCGAGTGGACGTGGTCACTCGCGGGTTGCTGGGGCTGACGGTTTCTTGTGCCCGCTGCCACGATCACAAATTCGATCCCATTCCCACGCGCGATTACTATTCGCTCTACGGCGTATTTGCCAGCTCGGCGGAGCCGACCGTGCCGCCGCTGTTCGAAGAACCGCCCCAGACCGAGGCCTATGCCGCGTTTGCCAAAGAGCTGGCCGATCGCGAGCGAAAGCTCAGTGATTTTCACGGCGCGAAGTTCGACGAGTTGATTGCCGGAGCACGCAGCCGCATAGGAGAATACCTGCTTGCGGCCAATGGGCTCAAGGATAAGCCGCCGACCGAGGAATTCATGTTGTTGACGGACACCAATGACTTGAATCCCACGATGATCATTCGCTACCAGGTGTATTTGGCCGAGAGCCGCAAACGCCACGACCCAGTGTTGGCACTTTGGCACGCGCTGGCTGAAATTTCCGAAGATCAATTCTCGAGTCAGGCCGGGCCTGTCGTTGAAACGCTCTTGAGCGAGCCGGCGCAAGACAAGGGGATCAATCCGCTCGTTGCCGGCGCGTTTCTTGGCAAGCCGCTGAAAGAGATCGCCGACGCGGCGAAGATCTATGGCGATTTGCTCGCCGGCGTGGACAAGGTGTGGCAAGCCGCACTTCAAACGGCCCGTGCGGCCAGCCAAGCGACTCCAACCGGCTTGTCAGATGCAAATTTAGAGTCGCTGCGACAGGTGCTCTATGGACCCGAATCGCCGGCTAGCCTGGCGCGCGGCAGTATCAACGAGTTGATGCTGCTGCCTGATCGAGCGTCGCAGAAAGTGCGCACCGATCTTCTGAAGGCCATTGAAGACTGGCGAGCCAGCGGCCCGGCGGCTCCGCCGCGCGCTATGGCCTTGGTGGACCTGGCCGAGCCGGTGACGTCGCGCGTGTTTCTGCGCGGCAACTCAACGCAGCTTGGCGACGAAGTGCCCCGGCAATTCTTGCGCGTGCTGTCAAGCAGCGAGCCGGTCGCCTTCCAGCACGGGAGCGGCCGCTTGGATCTCGCGCTGGCCATCGCCGACCGGAACAATCCATTGACTGCCCGGGTGTTGGTCAATCGCGTTTGGCTCGAACACTTTGGTTCCGCGCTGGTGGCCACTCCCAGCGATTTTGGACTGCGGAGCCTGCCGCCGACGCATCCGCAATTGCTCGACTATCTGGCCTGGCAATTCATGGAACATGGCTGGTCGCTGAAGCAATTGCATCGCGAGATTGTGCTGTCGGCCGTCTATCAACAATCCAGCGACGCTCGGGCGGACTGCCAAAAGGTCGATCCCGAAAATGCTCTGCTGTGGAAAATGAATCGCCGCCGGCTGGATTTCGAGGCCACGCGCGACGCGCTGTTAAGCGTGGCCGGGCGTCTCGAAAAATGTTTGGGTGGTCCACCGATAAAAAATAGCAACGAGCCAACCGCGACACGACGCACGATCTATAGCTATATCGATCGCCTCAACCTGCCTGGCGTGTTTCGCACGTTCGACTTTCCGAATCCAGATGCGACCAGCCCTCAGCGGACCGAAACGACGATTCCCCAGCAGGCGTTGTTCTTTTTGAACAATCCGCTCGTGCTTGCGTCGGCAGAGCACCTGTTGGCGCGCAGCGACGTAGCGGCTGAGCAGGAAGCGTCAAAGAAGATCGGCCGGCTCTATCAACTGCTGTATGGACGCGAACCTGTGCCCGAAGAACTGAGCACGGCTCTACAGTTTTTGAACGAGGCGGCTTCGCGGCCGGAATTGTGGAAGCAGTTTGCGCATGCGCTGCTATCGTCCAATGAATTTGTGTTTATCGACTGATCGCGGACGACGAGTTTTTGGGAAACGACGCATGACGATCGAAAAGAATGACGCAAGGCTTTCGCGTCGCGAACTGCTGGGCCGCAGCGGTTTGGGCTTCGGCATGCTGGGACTCGCCGGCGTGCTCGACAGCGAAGGGCTGTTGATTCCAACGGCCAGCGCAGCGCCGGCCGCCAGCGGCGCACTTGCGCCCAAGAGCCCTCACTTTGCCGGCAAAGCCAAACGCGTCGTCCACTTGTTCATGAACGGGGGGCCTTCGCAAGTCGACACGTTCGACCCCAAGCCGCTGCTGGACAAGTATCATGGTCAACCGCTCAAAGGCGCGACTTTGCGCACGGAACGAAAAACCGGCGCGGCCATGCGCTCGCCGTTCGCGTTCGCCCGATATGGGCAGAGCGGCATTGAAGTCAGCGAGCTGTTTGCCAAAACGGCCCAACATATCGACGATATGTGCATCATTCGCTCGATGGCGGCCGACGTGCCCAATCACGAGCCGTCGCTAATGCTCATGAATTGCGGCGATGGCCGGCTGCCGCGGCCCAGCTTCGGTTCGTGGGTCACGTATGGGCTAGGTTCTGAAAACCAGAACTTGCCCGGCTTCATCGCCATGTGTCCTGGCGGCTATCCCATCGTCGCGACCCAAAACTGGCGCGCGGCGTTTCTGCCCGGCGCCTATCAGGGCACGTACATCGATACCAAGCACGAGGAAGTGGCCAAGCTGATCGAGAACATTCAGAACACGGCCACGACGAGCGCCGACCAGCGGAAACAGTTGGACCTGGTACAAAGCCTCAACCAACGGCATTTGCAAGCCCGGCAGCAAGACTCGCAGCTCGAAAGTCGCATCCAGTCGTTCGAGCTGGCCTATCGCATGCAGGGCGAAGCGGCCGAGGCATTCGATATTAGCCGCGAACCACAATCGATTCGCGAGCTGTATGGATCCGGCCTGCAAGGACGACAATTGCTGATCACGCGCCGGTTGTTGGAGCGAGGCGTGCGTTTCGTGCAGGTATGGAGCGGCGCCGGGCAGCCGTGGGACAATCACGACAACTTGGAAAAGGAGCATCGGAGGCTGGCAGGCGATTGGGACGGCCCGATCGCGGCTTTCCTGAGCGATCTGAAGTCGCGAGGCTTGTTCGATAGCACGCTGGTGATGTGGGGCGGCGAATTCGGCCGCACCCCAGTGGCCGAACTACCAGCGCTGAATGGGCGGGACCATAACCACTATGGGTTTTCGATGTGGCTGGCCGGCGGCGGAGCGCGCGGCGGATACGCACATGGCACGACGGACGAATTTGGCTTTGCCGCCGTGGAAAACAAAGTCCACGTTCACGATCTGCACGCCACGCTTTTGCATCTGCTGGGCTTCGACCATACGAAGCTTACCTACCGCAATGCCGGGCGCGACTTTCGTCTGACGGACGTGCACGGGCGCGTCGTCAAAGAACTGCTCGCGTAAACGGAGCACCTCAGACGCTAAAGCGAATGTTCAGGATATCGCCGTCCTGAATCACGTAATCCTTGGGCTCTTGGCGAACCAGTCCCTTGGCCTTGATTTCGCGCTCGCTTCCCAGCCGAACCAGGTCTTCGCAGCTCATCGTTTCGGCGCGAATGAAGCCGCGGGCCAGATCGGAATGGATATTCTCGGCGGCTTCCAGGGCCGTGCCTCCTTGGCGAAGCATCCAGGTGCGGACTTCTTTTTCGCCGGCCGTGAAATACAACATTTGACCCGAGGCATCGAGCAGCGTGCGCAACAGCGCGTCGCGATCGTAGCCGGCAATGCCCATTTCCGACCGAAACGCTTCGCGATCCTCGGGACTCATGCGCGCTAGCTCCATTTCCAAACCGGCCGGAACGGCGAGTGCTCGCACGGGCGGGGTGCGGCCGGCCAACTCGCGGATAAATCGTTCGGGATCCGCCTCGTCATCGGCCACATTGATCACCACGAGCTTAGCTTTTTCGGTCAGCAGACGAAACGAGCGGGTGGCCTTCAATTGGTCCTCGCTCATTTGGGCGGCATGCAGCGGCGTGCCTGCTTCGAGCTTGGCCAAGAGCGGCTCGAGCGCGGCCAGCTCCACTTGCTCGGCGTCGCGATTCGGTTTGGGCTTTTTCACGCTTTCGCGCAATCGTTCGACGCGACCGGTGACGATTTCCAAGTCGGCCAGCAAGAAATCTTCGTCGAAGCTGGCCACGTCGGCCAGGGGATTGCTGCCGCGCTCGAACGCGCCGACGACGAGCACCAGGCAACCTGCTTCGCGAATCTGAGCCAATCGCGTGGCGTTGCCTTCGTGCGTACGGCTCAATCCGGCCGTATCTACGAGCTCCAGCGAGGCCAACGTGATTTTCTTAGGATGATAAATCGCGCACAGCGATTCGACGCGCGTTTCGGGAACCGCGGCCATCGCACTTTGCGAGGCATGGGCCAGCGCCGGGTCAGGCTTGACTCCCGTGAGCCACTCGAACAGCGTGCTTTTGCCCGACCCTTGATAACCAACCAAACCAATTTTCATAGCGACAAACGATTCCTGGTAAAAAGCTGTGGTCCACCGATTCGCGGAAGCATAGAGCTCCCTCGGAAACAGAAGACCGCGATTGAATCATCCTTGGGGTGTGCGGCGGGCTTCGGACGGTACTCGGTTCCGCCCGATCGTGCTGCCGGCAACGTTTGGGAAGTTGCCGGCTTTAATGGGATCGTCCCAGCACGAGCTCCAATTCGGCCAGCGCATGTTCTACCGCTTCGGCTTCCGAGTTGTCCAGGGTTCGACCGCCGAAGCGAACGCGATAGAACGCCTCGACGATTCGCCGCGGCAGGTGCGCGACCCGGCGATGTTCGAGGTTTTCGGCCAAATCGCCGCCCGCGGCGAGCGCAAACTCGTAGGCCGTTTGAGTTGCTTTGCGTTGGTATCCCTGCTTGCCCAAAGCCGCTTCAAGCCGGCGGTAAATGACGTGTACGGGCGGCGTCGCCGCAAACCGGCCTTTGCCCATCAGCCGGCGCACCCGCTCGGTGAACCATCGGCCGAATAAGTAACAGACCGTCGCGATGAGCGAAAAAACAATCGCCACCAGTCCGCCTCGCCAACTGAACCAGTGCCGGCGGTACCACTCCCAGAATGCGCCGACCGGCGAGCGGTAGACCGCCTGAAACCGTGCTTGCCAGACTTTGGGACTCACCAGGTTCTCGACGGCGGCGCTAAAGCCCTGGGCCACCGGCTCGTAAATCCCTTGGCGCTGGCGAGTCGAGTTGAGACCGACCACATAGTTATTCCACAGCACGTGGCCATAATCGAGATACTGTCGCAATCGAATGAACAGCCCTTGGTTTTCTCCGTCCTGGCTGCCTTCGTGAGTGCCCGCGGTCGGATCGAGAATGAGCCAGGCGGCCGGCGGCTGTTCGTCGTCGCCGGCAAATGCGTCGGGCGGAATGTCGGTCGGGCCCAGGTAGACCTCGACCCAGGCATGCGCGTGCAATTGCTGGATCTGGTAGTACGAGCCAATCGAATTCCATTCCCCACCTTTAAATCCGATCGCCATGCGGCAGGGGATGCTCTGGCTGCGAAGCATCATGACCAGAGCGCCGGCGAAATACTCGCAGTGACCCGACCGGTGCCTGGTAACAAAATCTTCCAGAGGATCAAGATTCGGGTCGCGCGATTGTGGCTCAAGGCTGTAAAAGTATTCACCCGAAAGATGGAACCAATCGCTGATCGCTTTGGCGGCGGTCACGCGATCACTGGGTTGGATGTTTCTTTCCGCCAGCACTCTGTCGGCTGTTTCCCGCAATCCCGGAAGCGCGGCCGTTTGCGTTTCTTGCGAAAGTGGCATATGCAGCAAATCAAGCACGGTCTCGTCGCTTAGCGCGTCTTCGCACGGCTGATAGATGCGCTGTTTGTCGTTGACGATCCCGGTCGTTGCAATTTCGAATTCCAGGGACCGGTCGCGATACTCTTCGAGGCGCGAGAGTTGATCGCCGCTGTTGTCGATGCGCAGCTTCGACTCTTGTTGGAAAGCAAACACCGGAAAAATGCAGAACAGCTCGGGCGACTCCAAGGGTTCAACGCTCATGCGCTGGCGGACGTAGGGTCTTCGCTGTTCAGTCGGCAGATTGACCGAGTTGCGGTTCTCGGCCTGAGTCCAGGAACGACCGTCGTAACGATCCACGACCGTGCCGCGAAACAGCGGCTCGCCGATGAGCTTGAAAGGCAGCCGGCTCAGCCCGCGGAAAAACTGTGCGCGCATAACAAGGTCTGCGTTGTGGACGACTTCGCCGAGCTCGCCCAGCGTTACTTTCTTCGAAAAACCAATGGAGCGAAGAGCTTCGCTATCGTCCTGCTGGCGGTTTTGGATATTCCATCTCGGTAAGAAGGAAAAAATCAACGACGTTACACACAAGGTCACCAGGCCAATGAGAGCGCCTTGCTCGAGCAATCCCCAACCGGCTGCCCAGGTGCTCGTTGCAGTGCTCCCGTACAACTGCGGAATTTGCCGATCCGCGAACATCGGTAACATTCCGCTTGGTGCCAAAGCAGCCGTTGCCGCGGGGGCAGGGTTTTCGTAGCGGGCGGATTCCTTTTGCAACAGCAACAGCGCGAAGGTCGTAATCCCCGCCAACAGATACAGCAGCATGATGCCGCCAAACATGGGCCCGGGCACAAGTGTGGAAGCGATGGCAACCTGGCCCAAACTCAAGAGCGCCAACTGCCAATAGACTCGCGATGTCTTGGATTGAAACAGCAGCACGTATTGCAAATAGGACTGCAAATTAGCCACGGCGATCATTTGGCCATGCCGGTCCACGTGGTACGCGTTGACCGCAGCCAGAGCGACGACGCCAACGGCCATCAGGTTAGCCATGGGCTGGCTGAGGCAAAAAAACTTCTTCAGATCCGTCACGTACGCGGAAACCGCCAGCACAACGAGCGAAACCAGCGTGAGCGTCGCCGAGCGGTCGCCGATGCCCAAGAGCATCGTGGCCAACAGGATGAGCACGGCCATCAGAATTTGCACGATGTGCTCGAATTGCAGTGATCGCATTGGGTCACCAAGCCGGTGGCTAATCTTGGTAATATCGGGCCAATTCTTCACTTCCCACGTCGATGCATTGCAATTGGCGTCCGGCCAGGTCCACGTCGCGCTCCGCGGCAGCGGCGCGAAGCGCCTCCCACTGGATCGGGCGCGTGCTGATCAAGAGCGTCGGCGTTGACCGGCCGACTAATGCCAATGCGTGGCCCAGCGTCGGTGGTAAGTGCGGCTCTGCGTGCGGCGCAACCAACGCGAGCAAGTCCATCTGTTCGCGGAAGAAAAACGGTGAGGCCGGCGCCGCACGATGAACGGCGATGTCGGCCGCCAGACTTAGGGTCAGGTTTCGGCCCGACTGGCGGCACGCGTCGGCGATGACGGTGGCCGCAAAGCTGACGGCTTTCTCGACGTTTTCCAATTGTTGCTCCGTTGGCCGCGGCGGCTGCCAAAGGTCTACCAACAACGCCAAATCCTGGCTGCGTCTCTGTTCGTACTGGCGAACCACGAGCGAACCGCGGCGGGCTGAAGTGCGCCAATGGATCGAGCGGCGGCTGTCGCCGGGGCGCCAATCGCGCAATCCATAGAAGTCCGCCTCGAGTAGCCCACGCCGTTGCATCCTTTGGGTGCCTGCGGGATTTTCATGCACGACCTGGGCCCAATCGTGGCTAAGCCGGCCAAGCTTCGGATGCACCAGTAGCACGTCCTGCTGATCGAGAACCAGGCTGTGCCGAACGAGCCCCAACGGAAAGCGAGTCGAAACGCGCAACGGGCCAAAACCGTAACGCCCGCGCTGCGGCAGTTGCCCTTGGTAAGAAACCTGTTTCGTTTCGCGCGCGGCAATATGCGGATAGAAGACGCCAACCATCGCGGCGCTGTCCTCGGGCCGCGCGGTGCAATGCCGTTCGACTCTGTCTTCGACTTCGATGGTCCAAATCCCGATCCATCGGCGGCAGTTCGTTACACTGATATCCACCATCAATCTCTGGTCGGCACGCAGATCCGTGGGCAACTTGCGTTTGACGACAATCCGGCGCAACGCCAATCGGCCGTAAATCAAGCTGAAAAGCAGCGGCCCGGCCAGCATGCTGCCGACGAGCATTAGCAGGTTCAATTGACGCGCGGTGGCGCCCGCCAGCACGGCCAGCAGCACCAGACTGTAATAGAATCCTTCGCGACCAATTCTGATTTGTCGTTGCCGAGCCATCGAAATTCCCGCGCGCCTTTCAACAGGATCATTCTCGATCGATATTCATTCTAGCCAGTGGCCGCGCGGCGCCTGCCTAGCGAGGCACGGCAACGTTTTCGACCAGCCGCGTGATGAGGGCCTCGAGCGCCGGGCGATTCGTGCCTTGCAAAAACCCCTTGGCGATCACTCGATGCGACAACACCGGCACGGCCAGCCGTTTGATGTCATCGGGAATCACGTAGTCGCGGTTCTCGACTAATGCCAAGGCCTGGCTCGCGCGGTACATGCAGAGCGCCCCGCGAGTGCTCACACCCACCCGCAACTCGTCGCACTGGCGTGTCGCATCGACGATATCCAGTAAATAAGAGTTAATGCTTTCGTCCATCTTCACCTGGCGGACGGCCTGCTGAAGCGCAATGACCTGTTGGCCGTCCAGCACGGGCTGCAACTTTTCGACCGGTTCGCCAATTCGATGGCTGGCGAGCACCTGCAATTCGTCCTCGCGGTCAGGATAGCCCACGGCGATGCGGAGCAAAAACCGATCGAGCTGGCTTTCAGGCAGTGGGTAGGTGCCTTCGAATTCAAAAGGATTCTGGGTCGCGATCACCATGAACGGATGCGGCAATGGATAGGTTTGGCCGTCGACCGTCACCTGGCCGTCGCTCATTGCTTCGAGCAGCGCGCTTTGAGTGCGCGGGGGGGTGCGATTGATTTCGTCGGCCAGAATAATATTGCCGAAGATCGGGCCGCGCGTGTAAACGAATTGGCCCGTCTGCGGGTTAAAAACGTTGCCGCCCGTGATGTCGCTGGGCAGCAAATCGGCCGTGAATTGAATTCGGCAAAAGCTGGCCGAAATGCTCTTGGCCAAGGCTTTGCCGATCAACGTTTTGCCGACGCCTGGAACGTCTTCGAGCAACAAGTGATCGCCAGCCAGCATGGCCACGACGCTCAGCCGCACGACTTCGGATTTGCCCAAGACGACCTGGCCGATGTTCGCTTCCAAGTCGGCCACGAGGTTCTGCAACGCGGTAGTCATGCACACCCTCTTTGCCTCTTCGGCGCGGCCCACTGGCGAGCGTCGGCCGCGCGCACTGACCACGACCCTGAACAATCCATCGTAGCTGGATGCGCGAGACTTGGTCTAGTCCCGCGAGGGTGATCGTTAGGCGTTGATTAGGGATGCAAAGCTGGTAGTGGCCAATTAGTGTGTTGCTGTTTTTTCCAGCATCTCCCGAATCGTCCAGGTGTTCCGAGCTAACCCGCTCGCAACCGCCGGGGTCGTTTTCAGTTTCCCATGAATCCTGCAAAAGTTGTAGTGGCAGATGAAAAGCCCTAGCGCCGCCTCATGGTTCCGCCACGATTTGGAGAAGCCATTCGAGAGCCGCGTCATTCTTCGCATGAAGGTTCGCAGGTTCAAGTTCATCCGCTCCACATGGGACGTGCAGATTTTCTTGGCGTTGGGGCGATTGTGAACCGCCTCTTTCTTGGTGCTTATTATCTTGGCGGGCGAGTACTGCCGCTGATCTTCGGCACTCGACTTGCCGAATATCTTGATCAACATCCCGAAGTCCACCCGGCTGCCCAGCACGCGGGGGATCGTATCGCGGTAGGGACCGAAGCCATCGCTCGACAAATGGAACCGGCCCGAGGTGGCATTGCGTAGCTTCTGGCAGAATAGGTCGGTGTTGTACCCATCGCGCTTCCCAAGGTGCCAAGCCACCATCAATTTGGTGTTCCGCTCAATCGCGGTGAAGCAGTAGGAATCCCCGACTTCCGGTCCGTACTTTTTCAGGGTGGCGACGCGCTGCTTGCAGTAGATGTACTGCCAAATTTCATCGACCTGAATATCTCCGACCGCGACGCCCTTGATTTCGTTTTGCAGGAACCGGGCACATCGCTCGCCTACGAAGATCATCAAGTCGATGACCGTCTGGCGGGCGACGTTATTCAGCCGGGCCGCAACGCGAACACTGGTTCCTTCGCAGAGGCATTTCAGGATCATCTCGGCAAGCTCTATGTCGATCCGCATGTTGCCGATCAGCGACGGGGGCGAAGCCGTCCAGGTCTTACCACATTCGCAGCAGCGCACGCGGGGCTGTCCCTTACGATCCTTGCCGAATTTCTTGGTGATTTCGTGCCGACAGGTGATGACGATCATCGCGGAGTCGCTTTCCGTCTCTGCGGCTCCCGCTTATAATCCAGTTGCTGAGACGGGATTGGGCGAAAGCCTGGTTTTCGTTCGCCCCGGTTGGATTTGCCGTCCTTCCGGGGTTTTTTTGTTGGGGTCATTGCTCCCAGCTGCACTTATTGTAGTGACAATATGTGTTATCGTCAATACAGAATGTCACTTGCACAAAAAGATTTTGTCACTACACTTAAAGCATGGCAAAGAAAATGGGTCGCCCGCCACTGGCCGCTGATGAGGCCAAAGGCGAATACGTTCAGATCCGGCTAACCGCCGCCGAGCGGCTCGAATACGAGCAGGCCGCACAGCGCGCGGAGCAAAGCCTATCCGCCTGGATGCGGGAACGGCTCTCTAAAGCCGCGAAACGCGAGTCCAAGCGGGACTAGCGGAGAGTGGGGGAATCGAACCCATTGGCGCAAGACCATCCCTAGCGGTGCTTATAAGGCACCTGCGCCGCCAAGACGCGGGCCGCTCTCCGAACTAGACGAAGGGCGGTTTTTTGTGGACTTGGGGGGTTGGCATGGCTATTCTTCCATACTTTCCAGGATGGCCTAATTTCTATTTGCTTTTTGTTTAAGCAAATCCGATAATCACAATATTGCGATAGCCTGACACAATGCCGCCAGTCGAAGTTCGCGTATTTTGTGATGCCAACAAAAAGTCGCAATTCAACGACTGGCTAAAAACACTCAAGAAAAAGCAGAAGCGCGGTTACCAAAAATGCGTTTTTCTGCTGGCTGTTCTGTCGCGTGAAGGTGGGGCAATGAAGATGCCTCTTTCAAAGCCACTGCGAAACGGAATCCGCGAACTTCGTGGGCGCGTCGGAACAGTGAACTATCGTCCGCTTTATGCGCTCATGAATGCAGGAAAGGCAGTAATGGCGCACGGCCTCACAAAAGAGGGGGAGGTGCCGAGTGCCGCAATTGACTTAGCGCTGGCTCGCGTTGAACTAGCGCACGGTGACATGGACACCTATACGGATAATCTAAAAAAATGACCAAGAATCTCGCTGATGTCTTGCGTGCCGAACTTGCGGATGACCCGAAGCTGGCAGCTGCGGTTGAGCGCGAAGCGCTCGCGGCCAACGTGGCGTGCCAAATCTACGAAGCACGAACGGCTGCTGGGCTATCGCAGGCGAAGCTCGCGGCCCTCGTCGGCACCAAGCAGTCTGTCATTGCCCGAATGGAGGATGCTGACTATTCCGGGCACTCGCTGCGGATGCTCGCAAAGATCGCAGATGCCCTTGAAAAGCGAGTTTACATCGAATTCAGAAAGCGGTTCACTGACGAGTTCATGGCCCCAGCCGCTCCACAGACCTTTAGCATGCAAAACATTTCCTGGCGCAACGTCTTGCCGTCCTGGCACCCGACAATCACGACCGAGGAAACTACCGGAACAAGCGCTCGCGCGACTCAGGAATTAGCGATAGGATCGTAATGGCTAAGAAGCAGTCTGGGGTATCGTTATTGCTTTCTGAGGGCGATGCAGCAGTAATGCGCCTAGCCTCTAACGTTCAACTCGATGATCTTAAGATGCTGGGATGCCGTGCAGGAATGCAGGCAGGCAAATTAGAGCCCAATCAACTGCCTAGCGATCTAAAGCAACGAATCAATATACAGGCCGCTACGGAAGAAAACTCTCAAATCATTTTGATAATTACGTTCAGCCTTACCGCCAGCGAAAACGAGGATGACGAGAAGGCACTTCTTTTGTTTGAGGCCACCTTTTGGCTGAAATACCTGCTAGTTGCACCAATGGAACTTAATGCGGAACTCGTGCAGTTGTTTGGGCAGCGAAATGGGATGTTGAATATCTGGCCTTATTGGCGAGAGTTTATCCAAACAATGACCGCACGAATGGATCTACCGCAACTCAAGGTGCCTCTTCTCTCGCCGGGGGGCCTCAAGTTTGAGAAAGACTCACCGGACCATCCGCCAAAGCGGGCAACCAAGAAGCTCGCTGCACCGCGAAAGAAGCCACGTACGTAGCCCCTGCTACAATAGCGCGAATGAGCGGCTTAAACGGGAAAATCCAATTGCCATTCGCGAGCTATACTTAGGTGCATCCCTTATCCTTTCCCGCCCTCCGGATTGGATTCTTCTGTTTAGCTCGTCGGGTGCGCCCGAGGCATCTCGTCCGATGACCTTGGAGAACGAATGAACGATGTCGGCGCAACACTGGCTGTTATCGCTGGGATCGCCGGAATGGTGGTCGCGTATTCTTGCTGCGGCCTGCTAGGCTGGGCTTCGTGGCGAGCGGTCCGGGGCAAGTTCCGACGCAAGGGACCGGGGTGAAGCAATGGCCGAAAGCTCAGAATCTCTACTCACTCAATCCAGGCGAGCCATCGTCTACACGAAAGCGGCTCGGTTGAGTGCCAGACAGGCCACCCAAGCGTCGGCTGCTGCTAAGGCAGACCTGGCGCGTCGAATCATATCGCAACAGCGTGAATCAAGACCATGAGCCTCACGCCAGAAGAAATCGAACGCCTTAGACAACTCCAGCAAAGGGTTGGCGAGATAGACGCGCTCATGGAGAAACTGCGCCACGGCCCCAACGCGGCAGGGATCTCGGAATACCTCAATCTCAATAAAGAGCGCGAGTTGCTGGACAAGCTACTAAAGAAAAACGGCCAGCCGCCAGCAACACACTAATTGGCCACTACCGCAAAGCTCTTCATGGCGCCAGGCGGGCTTAAGCATCGAGGTATCGAATAAATCGCTATTTTTCCCTGACGTAGATC
>Ga0163150_10006621_pt1 | contig 14069 bp, 7 predicted proteins | sample OliLakLV19P2IB_FD_148628 | JGI IMG/M metagenome (GOLD analysis project Ga0163150, IMG submission 148628) | Freshwater microbial mat bacterial communities from Lake Vanda, McMurdo Dry Valleys, Antarctica - Oligotrophic Lake LV.19.P2.IB | ecosystem: Environmental > Aquatic > Freshwater > Lake >...
GCACTGGTCAGCGGTGCGGAGCTGTTTCATCGCCACGATGTAAATCGGCCTTCGCGAAAGCGGCTAGGCCGGGTCATCGATAGCTTTTTGGAACTGCGCGAAGGGGATTATGTCGTCCACCTGTCGCACGGTATTGGGCGGTACCGTGGCATGAAGCTGCTGGATAAGCATGGGCAGGTGGAGGAACACCTGGAGCTGGAGTTTCATGGCAGCACCAAGGTTTTTGTGCCGGCGTCGAACATCGACCTGGTGCAAAAATATGTCGGCGGAAAAAACAGCCGCCCGACACTGGCACATGTGGGGGGCAAAACGTGGGTTCGGCAGAAGGAAGCGGCCAACCGCGCCGTGCTGGATCTGGCGGCTGAAATGCTGGAGCTACAGGCGTCTCGCGATTCGCGGCCCGGCTTTGCTTTTAGCAAGGACACGCAGTGGCAACAGGAATTTGACGCGGCGTTTCCGTATCAGGAAACGCCGGACCAGTTGACGGCCATTCGGGAGATTAAAGGGGATATGCACGAGGCAAAGCCGATGGATCGGCTGTTGTGCGGGGATGTTGGCTACGGAAAAACCGAAGTCGCGATGCGGGCTGCCTTCAAGGCGGTGGACAATGGCTTTCAAGTCGCGGTGCTGGTGCCGACAACGATTTTGGCCGAACAGCACCGGCGAACGTTTGCAGCGCGGATGGCGGAGTTTCCGTTCACGATTGCCGCGCTGAGTCGCTTCAGTACTGCGCGGCAGCAGAGCAATACGATCAAGGCGCTGAAGAGTGGTGGCGTGGATATCGTGATCGGAACGCATCGGCTAGCGCAGCGCGATATTGATTTTGCGAACCTGGGTCTGCTGGTCATCGATGAGGAGCAGCGGTTTGGTGTTGAGATCAAGGAGCGGCTGAAGGCGCTGCGCGGTACGGTGGACGTCTTGACGATGACCGCCACACCGATTCCGCGGACGTTGCATATGTCACTGCTCGGTGTGCGGGATATTTCCAACTTAGAGACGCCACCGGAGGATCGTCAGCCGGTTGAGACACGCGTCACGCGGTGGGATGAAGAATTGATCCGGCATGCGGTGCTGCGAGAATTGAATCGTGGTGGGCAGATTTATTTTGTTCACAATCGGATTAAGGATATTGCCCTGGTTGCCGCGAAGCTGCAGCGGATTGTGCCCGAGGCCAGCCTGGTCATCGGGCATGGTCAGATGCCCGAAGGGGAACTCGAACAGGTGATGCTCGATTTTATCGAGCGGAAGTACGACATCCTGCTGGCAACGACGATTATCGAGAGCGGGCTGGACATTCCCAATGCGAATACGATCTTTATTGACCAGGCAGATATCTATGGTCTGGCCGATCTGCATCAGCTTCGCGGTCGCGTCGGTCGCTACAAGCATCGCGCGTATTGCTATCTGCTGATTGACGAGAATAAGTATCTGGCGGGCACTGCGGCCAAGCGGCTCCGTGCCATCGAGGAGTTCAGCGAGATGGGGGCCGGGTTTGCCATCGCCATGCGCGATTTGGAAATTCGCGGGGCGGGCAATATCTTAGGCACGCAGCAAAGTGGGCACATTGCCACGGTGGGGTATGAGCTGTATTGCGAACTGCTGGAGCAGGCGGTTCGCAAGATGAAGCATCTGCCGCCGAAACAGAATGTCGATGTGCATATTGACCTGCCAGGGGAGGCACATATTCCACGCACGCACGTGCCCGACATGCGTGCCAAGATCGACCTGTACCGGCGACTGTCGCGTGTCGCCACATTTGAAGAGATTCAGGATCTATCGGCGGAGATGCTGGACCGGTTTGGTGCCCATCCTGCCCCGCTTGCCCGGTTGCTGCTGCTAGCAGAGTTACGTGTGGCGGCGACGCATTGGCGGATTGACTCTATCGCTCGGGAAGAGCAATACGCGGTATTTAAGTACACCGATCGACGGAAAATCGAGCAGTTGGCGGCACGCAGTCGCGGCAAGTTGCGCATTGTCGATCATAAGAGTGCGTACCTGCCCGTTGGGCACGATATTGCCAAGACAGAACAGATTCTGGAACCAATAAAATCGCTGTTGCTGCCAAACGAGTAATCTCTCTATAATCCCGCCGCGCCAGGTCTAGAGTTAGGCGGTGCATGCGCTAAGGCCAAGAGTATGTCACTCGTGGTTCTTCGCAGTTCTGCCTCGTCGGGCCAAATTAGTAACTCATCAGCAATTCTGTCTGTTTTGACCATGTCGGGAATGCATTTATCGTGGCACCAGCACACGCAATGATCGCACGGACACTGCTAGCCCTGCTGGCTTGTATCAGCCTAATTGGGAATGCGATTGCTCAGCAATACGCACCCGGTGCGGGCGGGGCGTTGGCGCCTTCGGCCATGCAGCCGCAGTATGGTAGCGATCCTGCGCGGGCCGCACAGTTTCAAGCTGCACCGACGGCTAACTTTGCCACCGGGGCAGCGTTACCGGGCTATCCGCCCGCGACCGATCCACGGGGCCTGCCGCGCTATCCAACTGCGGCGGCACCTCCGACAGGTTCAGTGTTGCCACCCTACGCAGGGTCACCCGGCTACCCACCAGCGCCCAACGCCGGGCCGCCAGCCGGTTCAGGGCTTGTCGATCCCAATTTTGCCATGCAGTCCAGGGGGCCTGCGGTAGGTCCGGCACCGAGGAATGCCTCGATGCGGGCGCTAGCAAGTGCGCAGATCATTGCCCGCGTGGGAGATGAAACGATTCTAGCCTCAGACGTTTATCCTCAGGTCGACGGGGTTATTCGCGCAAAGCTGGCAACGCTGACGCCCGAACAACGGGCAAGCATTCCAGCAGAAGTCCTCGAATCGCAGCACAATGCGGGGGCAAAACAACTGCTCGACGATTTAATAGAAACCAAGGTGATCTATGCGGATGCAATTCGCAACATTCCGAAGGAGAATCTTCCCGCGCTGCGCCAGAATATGATGGATCAATTTGAGAAGAATCAAGTCAAGTCACTGATGGAAAAAAATAAAATTGCTACGCGAGCCGAACTGGAAGCCAAGATGGCCGAATCCGGGCAGTCGATGGAGCGAGCGAAGCAGTTGTATTTTGAAAAGGGAATCGCCAGTAGTTGGATGTACCAGCATTCAAAAGACAATCGCGAAATACCTCACGCCGAGTTGCTTGGCGAATATCAACGGAATATTGAAGACTATAAGGTACCGGGCAGAGCGCGTTGGGAGCAACTTCAAGTGCAGTTCGATCGCTTCTCCAACAAGACGGAGGCCTACAACGCCATTGCCGCCATGGGAGACGAGGTATTGCGGGGCAAGCCCTTTGCGGAAGTCGCGACCGCTAAATCGCATGGGCCAACTGCGTCGAACGGGGGTCTGAGGGATTGGACAACCAAAGGTGCGCTGAAGTGCGCGGCGCTTGATGCGAATGTATTTCTCTTACCTGTCGGGAGCATGAGCCCAATTATTGAGGATGTGGATTCGTACCACATTGTTCGTGTGATTGAGCGAGAAGATGCTTATGTAAAAGAATTTTTGGCCGAGCAGGTCGCGATCGCAAAAAAGCTGAAGGACCAGTCTCAGAAGCGCAAACAGGAAGAGTTCATTGCGAAGGTCCGAAAGCGGACTCCTATCACCACGATCTTTGATAACCAGCGCAATTCCGCCGGTGGCAATGAAGCGGTCGTTGGACTCCCTACCGATCCACCTCGTTAAGCTGTGCGCAATATCGAAATCAAAGCACGGCTGGTGGATTTTTCTGCCGCACTTTGCGTCGCGGCCAGGTTAGCTACTGCGGATCTGGGAACTTTGATCCAGCGCGACACCTATTTCCGCTGCCTGACCGGTCGGCTGAAACTCCGTGAGATCAATTCTGACCAGGCGCAGTTGATCCAGCATCAACGTTCTAACGAGGCCAACCCACGACCAAGTGACTATACGGTGCTCGAGCTGATCGCGGCTGAACCACTCAAGTCGATGCTCAGCAGCACCCTTTCGATTCTGACCGTCGTGGAGAAAACCCGGCGACTTTTCATCTATGAAGGGGTTCGAATCCATTTGGATCAGGTCAAGGAGCTGGGCGATTTTTTGGAACTAGAAGCCGTACTGACCGACAATTTGGACGAGTCCACCGCACAGCATCGAATTCAATGGCTGTTGGAGCAGTTTGGCATTACTCAATCTGATTATTGCCAGTTTTCTTACTCGGATATGATCTCGAACAGCACCGGTTGAGCTGCTCAATATCGGCCAATCCCTCTTCTTTCAACGATTCGCGAGCTGCACTTGTCAGAACGGCTCACCGTGCCATTGTGGGGGAACAATTGTCGATCTCTGTTGAATTGCCGAACCGCGAATATACCGTTACACTGCAAGGTAGAGTTAAACGTTGGCGACAGGGTCCGAACTGCGGCCCTGACGGCCTGATTGGCGTCTGTCTGTTTAGCCATTGGAGATGCGGCATGAGTTCGGTCGGCAAACTGAAGCTTGAGGATCAGGAAATCGAGCTGCCCGTTCTGGTTGGATCCGAGAACGAGAAGGCGGTCGACATATCAAAACTTCGCTCGCAGACCGGGTACATCACTCTGGACGAAGGCTATGTGAACACCGGTGCCACCACCAGCGAGATCACCTATCTGGATGGCGAAGAGGGAATTCTGCGGTATCGTGGCTATGCGATTGAAGATCTGGCTGAAAAATGCGACTTCGTTGAAACCAGTTACTTGCTGATCTATGGCAAGCTGCCCAATGCCGAACAGCTCAGCGCGTTCCGCACTTCGCTGCAGCGGCATACCATGCTACACGAGGATATGCGATCGTTCTACAACGGCTTTCCGCGCGATGCGCATCCGATGGCGATTCTTGGTTCAGTGGTTGGAGCGCTGTCGACGTTTTATCAAGACTCGCTGGATGTACATGATCCGCGCGCGGTTGAGATTTCCGTTCATCGGCTAATGGCCAAGCTGCCGACGATCGCAGCCTACAGTTTCAAGAAATCGATCGGACAGCCATTCATCTATCCGAGCAACGACAAGTCCTACTGCGAGAACTTCTTGCAGATGATGTTTTCGGTTCCAACCGAACCGTATGTCGACGATCCAGACTTTGTCGAGGCGTTGAATAAGCTGCTGATCGTGCATGCCGATCATGAGCAAAACTGCAGCACGTCCACCGTGCGCATGGTCGGCTCCAGCGACGCCAATTTATTTGCTTCTATCTCGGCCGGAATTTCCGCCCTGTGGGGCCCATTGCACGGTGGTGCCAATCAAGCCTGTGTCGAAATGCTCGAGACAATTCTCGAAGATGGTGGCAACGTCAAAAAATACGTTGACATGGCCAAGAAAAAAGAATCCGGGTTCCGCTTGATGGGTTTTGGTCACCGCGTTTACAAGCACTACGACCCGCGGGCAAAAATCATCAAGCAGATGAGCGACCGGTTGCTCAAGAAGCGCCGCATCCATGATCCGATTTTCGACATTGCGCAAGAGCTGGAAGAAGTCGCCCTGCACGATTCGTACTTCATCGAGCGGAAGCTGTACCCGAACGTCGATTTCTATTCTGGCGTGGTCTATCGCGCTATGGGGATTCCGGTGCAGATGTTCACCGTGTTGTTTGCCATGGGACGCCTGCCGGGGTGGATTGCCCACTGGATGGAAATGCACCACTCGCCGACGAAGAAGATCTGCCGCCCGCGACAGATTTATACTGGCCCGACAATACGGCCGATTCCGGCGATCAAGGATCGCGATTAACCGTCCGGTACCGCGACTTTGCTGGCGCTTTATACCTGCTTGACAGGGTACCGATGCACCGTCAAATCTGATGATGCGTTTGTACTTGGCCTAATTCTCTTCGCAAACCTCCCATCTTTCCTGGCTACTAACGATTCTGCGCATTGTGCGGTTTCTGTTGTGGCCGGTTGCAGCAACTGGCCGATACATCCAGAGACCTCCCTGCAGATTTTCGTCACGACGGAACGTGCACTGCGGCTGGTCGTACCGCTAGCTTGTCGTTCGGCTTGCCGCTGAACTGGGACCGCCATGACACGAACACCACGATTGTTAGTCCTGGGCTTCCTGCTGGCCACGGTCGGTATCGACGTGAGCGCTTTGCCGGCGAACGCTGAAGCTCCCTCCGCGAATCAAACCGTCCGCGTATTTAGCGTCCAACGTGACGCCAGCACACGTGTACCACCGGTGGTGACGGGTACGGCTCTCAGCCCAGATGGTACCGTTCTGGCAACCGTCGGCGACGACCACCACGTTCGGCTGTGGAACGTAGCCGATGGCGAGCCTCGAAACGTCCTAAAAGGGCATCAGGATTGGGTCCGCTCCGTCAGTTTCAACGGTGATGGAACCTTGCTGGCAACGGCCGGTGACGATCGGCGGATTCATATTTGGAATGTCTCCACCGGTAAGAAGGTGCAAATTCTTCCCGAACACGATGCGGCTATTTATTGCGCACGTTTCAGTCCAGACTCGCAATCGATCGTGGCAGTCGGTTTTGAAAACAAGTTGCGGATTTATGATGTTGCCACAGGGGAGCTGCGGCAGACCTTTGGATGCCCCTGCTCGGACATGCGCACCATCGCCTACTCGCCGGACGGATCACTGCTGGCCGGTGGAGGCCGCAATGGCCAGGTGCGTATCTGGAAGATTGCCGATGGCACCACGGTAAATGAATGGCATGGTCATCAGCAGCGCATTCGCGCGATGGCCTTTTCGGCCGATGGTGGCCTGCTAGCCTCGGCCGGTGAAGACCAAACGATTCAGATTCGGGACATGAAGACCGGAGACACCTCGGTCCACTTCGATAGTCCTGGTGCAAAAATTCAGTCGCTCGCTTTCTGCGGTCCTGGATTTTTGGCCACCGGTGGTAGCGACAACATAGTTCGCATTTGGAATTTAACCACCGACAAAGAGATGCAGCAATTGAAGGGGCACAAAGGCTCGATCGCCGCACTTTCCTTTAACGATGCAGCAGGACAACTCGTTTCAGGAAGTTTTGACACCACCGCACGGCTTTGGAATCTGGAAAATTCGCTCATAGAGGAGCCAAGTCCAGTCGCGCCGCGACTTGGAACACGGACGGCGGGAGATTCCAGATAGGTGGGCGACTTGAATTGCAACGGCGCAGAGGGCCAGGACTCCGTTGCACCAGTTTTGCAGCGGAAGCATCCGTGCGAGCAAGCCACGGATCGATGAATTAGTACGCAGTTTCAGGGGAACGCAGGAAGCGTCGAATGTCCCGGTAACCACAAAGAGTGCGAGTTGACGAGTTTGTCGACTAGCGGCACTGCTTTGTGAAGGATGTTCACTACAGCATGGAGGATCGGCTAGTGGGATTACTTCGCAAGGCTAAGGAATTTGGTCGTCGGCTCCGCGTTTTCCAGGGAGACGATCGCAGCAGGTCCATTCCGTATACTTCGCAACTGCGCCTCTGCCGTTTTGAGCAACTGGAAAAGCGGCAGGTCTTTGCCTCCGATCTGATGCTCGGCGCAGTCTACTACGAAGAGGCCACCGGTGACGACTCCGCGGCCGACACCATCCAGATCACCTACGAAGGTGGTGCGCCCGGAACGCAACTCACGCGAATCATCATTGACGGCGACAAACTGGGGGATGGTCTGTCGCTCGGCGATGCGTTTTGGGATATCGCGCCAAACGGGAAAGGCTCGTTTAACAATGTGCCGTTTAAGATCGAGTCGCATGATGGGTTCTCGATCACCAATTACACGGTCGCTGACGGCGGCACGCAGTTGATCATTGATGTTTCCGGCTGGGACGCAGGCGAAAAGCTTGTCTTCTCTTTGGATGTCGACGAACAGGGCCTCTTCAATTCGACCGCTGTTGCGGAAGGTGGTGAATTTGAAGGTTCCAAGCTGACGGGCTACTTCACCAACCCCCATTTTGAAGATGTCACCGCCACGGCGATCTTCTACGATTACTACGACGATGAATTCGCGGCCGCGGCGGCGCAGGTCGGCGCGACATTGAACCTGCCGGCAGATGCCTACATGCCACCGGACCTGACCGACCGCAGCGATCGAACTGCCGGTGCAGTCGCCATTGTGACGCAGATTCCAAAGCCGATCACGATCTCGGGTAGCGTGTTCTATGACCCGAACATGTCGAATTCGCAACAGGGTGACGAGCCGGGTCTGGCCGGTGTGTCACTGACTTTGCTGAAGTGGAATGGCACCAGCTACCAGTCGATTGGCAAAACGACTGTGACCAATGCGCTGGGCGAGTACAAGTTCGACGGATTGCTGCCAGGTACCTATCGCGTTGTGGAAACACAACCAAGCGGGTACATGAGCGTCGGATCGAAACCAGGTGTTATCAATGGCAGCATGGTCGGCGTGCCTACCTCGCCGGATATCATCAGCGAGATCACCGTCCTAGGTGGCCAGGACAGCACGGATAACGACTTTGCTGAGTTCTTGCCAGCGCAAATCAGTGGACGTGTGCATGCTGATCCCGAAGGTGATTGCACCTTTGGTGCTAATGACATCCCATTAGCGGGCGTGACCATTGAACTGCTAGATGCGCAAGGGCTGGTGATTCAAACCACCACGACTAACGGTCAGGGGATGTACTCGTTCACCGGCCTGACCCCAGGTGTCTACGGTGTCCGCGAAATACAACCGGCCGCGTACTATCAAGGTGGCACCAAGGTCGGATCGGCCGGCGGTGTGAAGGCGGACCAAGATCTGATTACGCAAATCAACCTTGGCTCGAACGTCCAAGGTGAGAACTACAACTTCTGCGAGATCATTCCAGGATCGATCAGCGGTCGTGTACATGCGGATCCGGAAGGGGATTGCACCTTTGGACCGAATGATATCCCGTTAGCTGGAGTGGCAGTGCAGTTGCTGGATGCCAATGGCAACGTCATCCGCACCACGTTCACCAATCAAAACGGCGAGTACCTGTTCGATAACCTCGGACCAGGAACATATGGCGTTCGAGAAATCCAACCGCAAGGTTACTTCCAAGGTGGCACAAAGGTCGGATCCGCCGGCGGCATTAAAGCCGAACAGGATTTGATCACACAGATTGAAATCACGTCGGCCTTGAATGGCGTGCGGTATGACTTCTGCGAGAACCTGCCGGCCAGCCTCGGCGGCATGGTCTGGGCCGATCCAGAAGGAAATTGCGAGTACGGACCGAACGATACTCCGCTGGCTGGCGTGCAGATCGAACTGCTCAACGCGACCGGCACCGTGGTGGCAACAACGACCACCGGCGCGGATGGTCGGTACAAGTTTGAGAATCTGGCACCGGGAACCTACACCGTTCGGGAGATTCAACCAAGCGGCTTCCTGCAAGGGGGTACGCATGTTGGCACCGCCGGAGGAACGGTCCAGTCGCAGGACGTAATCAGTTCAATCATCCTGACCAGCGGGCTGTTTGGCGATGACTACAATTTCTGCGAGAACATTCCAAACAGCATTGCTGGCCGCGTGCATGCCGATCCTGAAGGTGACTGCACCTTTGGGCCGAACGACATCCCGCTAGCGGGTGTGACCATCGAACTGCTCAACTCAACCGGCTCGGTGATTGCAACCACACTGACCAACGCCGAAGGGCGCTACAAATTTGACGGGTTGGCCAAGGGAACTTATTCGGTTCGCGAAATACAGCCGTCGGGTTATTACCAAGGTGGCACCAAGGTGGGCAGCCTAGGTGGTGTGAAAGCTGCTCAGGATCACATCAGCAGCATCGTGCTGGTCTCGGGAATGCACGGCATCAACTACGATTTCTGCGAAGAGATCCCAGCCAGCATCAGCGGTCGTGTGCACGCCGATCCCGAGGGTGACTGCACCTTTGGCCCGAATGACATTCCTTTGGCGGGCGTGAAGATCGAGCTATTGAATAGCAATGGCCAGGTCGTTCAAACGACTTATACAGACGCGCATGGCCAGTACAAATTTGACAATCTGGCCCCAGGAACTTATGGCGTTCGCGAAGTTCAGCCAGCGGGCTACTACCAAGGTGGAACGAAAATTGGCTCGGAAGGTGGCGTCGTGCATGCCCAGGATTGGATGACGGAAATCGTCCTCGGCTCGGCAGCGGCAGCGGTCAACTATAACTTCTGCGAATTGATCCCTGGTAGCATCTCCGGGCGTGTTCATGCCGACATGGATGGGGACTGCGATTTTGAACCAGGCGATATTCCGCTTACTGGCGTCGTTATTCACTTGCTGGATTTGAATGGCAACATCCTGGCCACCACAACGACCAACAGTCAGGGGCAATATCGCTTTGATAATCTTGCGCCTGGGACGTATGCGATTCGCGAAATACAGCCGCTGGGCTACGCACATCGCAGCCAGCATGTTGGATCGGCCGGCGGAATTGTGGCCGGCGTCGACTTCTTGAGCGAGATCACCATTAGCTCGGCCACGCAGGGGATCGATTACAACTTCTGCGAAGTTCCGCTGGGTGCCATTCAAGGATACGTCTTCCAAGACGGCCCTGATATTGTTTTGCCGCCTGGTGGTTCGACTGTCGATCCAACCACCTTGCGGGACGGCATTCGCAAAGCCGATTCGCGAGCGATTGCCGGCGTAGTGCTGCTGCTTGGTGACGCGTCGGGGCAGCCGATTCGGGACGAACATGGCAATCCACGCATCGCCGTGACCGATGCCAACGGTTACTACCAGTTCACCGGATTGCTGCCAGGTTTGTACACCGTTCGCCAGATCCAACCGCAGGGCTATATCGATTCACTTGATAGACCGGGTACGACAGGTGGCTTGGCCATCAACCCACGCGACGATATCAGTCCATTGATACTCGAACAGTTGACGGTTGCACACAACTTTGACGCGATTATTCGCATCCCTGTTCCAGCCGGTTTCACTTCGGTGGAGAACAACTTCAGCGAAATTCGAGTGGCACCAATGCCAATGATTCCGGACCCACCGCCGGTGATTCCACCACTGACGCTGTACTCGCCAGCACCGATTCGTCCCGACGCGCCTGCGATTGTGAATCCAGGACAGACCCCACTGTATTTGCAGGCCCCACGAATTCAGGGGAGTAGCGCCCTTGGCTACACCTGGCATCTCAGCGTTGTCGACGGTGGTCAACCGCGCGGTAATACGAACAGCGAGACGATGGTGATGGCCTCCGCCGGTTTGTTCGACGTGACTTCTTGGACCGGTGCGGACCTCAGCCAGACACGCTGGACGCTGGTCAAGGACCAGGCCTCCGATCGGCCCATCTTTGGTATCCAGGGTGCCACGCCGGTCTCTGGTGACTTCAATGGTGATGGGCGTGCCGAAATCGGCGTGTTCATCGATGGCGAATGGTTCATTGATATCAACGGAAACGGTGTCTGGGACGAAGGGGATATGTGGGCTAAATTAGGAAACAAGGGTGACTTGCCGGTCGTCGGCGACTGGGACGGCGATGGCAAGGACGACATCGGCATCTTTGGCCGAGCCTGGGCTGGCGATCCTCGCGCCATTCAGCGCGATCCGGGTCTGCCGCACGTCTTTAATAAGACGCGCCTGGCGGAAAAGAACCTGCCTCCGAAAGAAGAAGATACGGTACGCACTAAGCGAACGATGAAGGTGACGATGGATGGTGCATTGCGTGCCGATCTGATCGATCACGTGTTTCACTACGGTGTCTCAGGAGATCGCCCTGTGGCTGGTGACTGGACCGGCAACGGCGTTGACTGCATCGGCGTGTTTAAGGATGGCGACTGGCATCTCGATAGCGATGGCGATGGTCGCTTCACGAGTCGCGACGAACGCTTCCAATTTGGTATGGTAGGTGACCTGCCGGCTGTTGGCGACTGGGATAATGATGGCATCGACAACATTGGCGTCTACCGCAATGGCAAATGGATCCTGGATTCAAACGGCAATCGCCAGATTGACGACGCGGATCAGGTCGTTGAGCTAGGTGCAGCCAAGGATATGCCGATCGTTGGAGATTGGAGAGGAGATGGCCGCGACCGCATCGGCCTGTATCACGAAGGAACGATCGAACGCGCTGCGTCGACCGATACGCCGATCATCCAGCGGTAAGCAATCAGCATCTGTGTGCCACTGGCTCCGCCAGTGCCGAACTCACAAGGATCGCCGCAAATCCTTCACCTCTCCCGCAAGCGGGAGAGGTGAAACGCTGCATCATTACGCGGTGTGCAACTGCACTACGACGCGCGTAGCTCCTTCAGCTCGGCCTCGACCGCGTTTACTTCGCTCTCCAGCCGACGGACTTCTTCGGCGTCGTCCATCTGCTTCTTTGCACCGGAGAGTTGTAGCCGTAACTTTTGCAGTTTGGGCGTCAGCACTTCGATCCGCTTTTTGGCTTTCTTGTCCATGGAAAAATGTCCGCAGTCGGGCGTAATGAATGTTGAACTGAGCATTCCGCTCAGCGATTCTATAGTTCAGGCGATGAAACCACAGAACCTGGTTCCAGGCGAGCTTGTCCCCCAGGTGGTGTCTCGGCGGGCAAGGTAGGCCCGACATGCGTCAAACGCATGATGCCTGAAATGGCAACAACCGCCAAAGCCAATCCCAGATTCAGATTCAGCCAGAAGCGTGGTTGGTCGCGAAACTTCTGCGTGCCGGCACTTTTGCCGGACAGAATGCTAGCCAGTGCAAAAATGGCCAGCGCCAACATGAATTTCATGCCAAACATCGTCTGATAGAGGGAGTTGTACTGCGTTCGCCATTCGGCCCAGCCGGGGGTATGTTTGGTCGTCTGGTAGAACGACCAGAAGTTGATCACCCCGCTGACCAGCAGAAAAAGAATTGAGAGTTGAATCAGTCGCGACCAGCGGCGGCGAACCTGGTCATTGAGAGTCTGCCGTTGCGTGGCATCCAACGTTTCCGTACTGGGCAACAGTGCAAAGCGGATGAAGATACTGCCGCCCACCGCGGTGATGGCAGCGACAATGTGCAAAAACCGCAGTACCCAAGATAGAAAGTCGATATTCATGACGAGTATCACTCCGTAAGAATGCAGCCAAGGTCCAAAGCACGATGGTAGACCTGCCGAGGGCGGTTGTCCAGACCGTGACGGGACTGAAATAGCAAGCAAATCCAACTGCTCAACGTTTCAGACGCCGCTCAACGAGTTGCAAGGCGGCTTTCTGAGAGGATAGCTCTCCATCCAACTGTGCATTGCGGACTTCTTGGAGCAACTGGCCGAAAATCGGGCCGCGAGGCACCCCTGCGGTAATCAAGTCTGCACCGCTCAACAATGGCGGTGGATCAAGCTGCTCGCGCGGCAACTGAAGCTGGGCCTTGCTTTGCGCAAGCGCGGCAGGCAATAGGTTATCAACCGAGGCAATACACTCTCCCAGTTGCAACAACTCCGGTGCACAGTCGTGGACCAGTATCGGCTGTAACTGCGACCAGCGTAGTTCTGCGTTAGCTAGGATTTCCGGATAATGCGTTAGGAGGTACTCAAGGGACGCTGTTTCTTTGTTGGAGAGCTTTAGCCGCTGACAAATCTGACGAATGACGGACGGATCGCTTATGCGATTGAGCAATGTCGCCAGCGCCAACGGAAATGATTCTGTGTTCAGTCGTTCAAGCAGCAAAATCGTGCGAGTCCACTCACTAGCAACCGCATGCGGTCCTGCGGTTGGCAACGCTTCTGGTAGGACAATCGCCAGCAATCCAAGATCGTACAATAGCTGCACCGCAACCGACCTGCTGCTGTGGATCAGCATCGCACGTAGTTCGGCTGCGATTCGTTCGGCGCTGACCACGGCAATCGCCGGTGCCATTCGCACGATTGCGGCAGCGGTTTTCGGCTCGATTGAAAATCCCAGTGTGGCCGCAAATCGCACCCCGCGCAGCATGCGCAGCTTGTCTTCTTCAAAGCGCTGTTCCACCTGACCGATCGCGCGAATTTGCTTTCTGGCCAGGTCGGCTTGCCCCTCGACATAGTCGATCACCTGTTCGGCGACCGGGTCATAGAACATCCCATTGATAGTAAAGTCGCGCCGCTCGGCGTCTTCCCGTGCCGAACTGAACCGCACTGCGTCGGGGTGGCGGCCATCGGTGTAGCCCAGATCCTGCCGAAACGTGGCCACTTCAATCTGACCTGCCCCCGGCTGACCAAGCAC